>Ga0209521_10002246_pt1 | contig 15782 bp, 20 predicted proteins | sample Rifsed19ft4_FD_184016 | JGI IMG/M metagenome (GOLD analysis project Ga0209521, IMG submission 184016) | Soil microbial communities from Rifle, Colorado, USA - sediment 19ft 4 (version 2) | ecosystem: Environmental > Terrestrial > Deep subsurface > Rock core/Sediment | place: Rifle, Colorado...
TAAACCTTCCCATTCGATACCTCATCGTGACCAGTGTCTACCAGGGCATGGAGCGTATAAAGGTTCGCGATTTCCACAACCTCATTGGTCGAGCGGGTCGCGCCGGGATGCATACCGAAGGCAGCATCCTGTTTGCAGATCCGGTGATCTATGACAAGCGAAAGGCTCGCAACGATAAATGGCGCTGGGATCAGGTGAAAGAACTTCTGGAGCCTCGTAATTCGGAGCCATGCATCAGCAATCTCCTTTCGATCTTTGAACCCATCAAGAGTGATGATGAGAAATACAGCATCACCATGGAGGCTCTGGATTTTGCCAAGGCCTATATCAACGATCCTGATGAAGTTGCCAAACTGGCTGCCGGGACAGCCGCACGACATGGAGACAAAGGATTCTCACGAGACGGTGTCGAGCGGCAAGTCGCCTGGAGAATCAGCCTCATCTGTGCCGTCGAGAGCTTCCTATTATCCCATTGGGATGAATCTGAGAATGGTCTTTCGGAAGCCGATATGACCCGCTTGGCCGAAGGGACGCTTGCTTTCTTCCTGGCTGATGAACAGAAAAAGGAGCATATCCGCGAGTTGTTTCAGCTTCTTGCTGGGAACATCTCCGCAAACATCACCGATCCGGCTCGCCGTAAAATCTACGGCAGGACGCTTTACGGTATTCAGGATGCCCAAGCCATTGAGGGATGGGTTCAGTCCAACGCTGACAGCCTGCTTTCGATTGTTGATGAAACAGAAGCGCTCGATCTTGCCTGGCCATTGCTTACCCGGCATATCAACGGTGGCGTATTCACCAAGTTCGATAAACCGGAGGTGCTTAAAGGAATCGCGCATGGATGGGTCAGTGGAAAGCCTTTCAGCGACTTACTGGGAATAATTCGTAAGCGAAAAGCCAAGATGATATGGGGTACCCGGCGGCGGGAGTTCAAGATCGATCATGTTGTCGACGTCTGCGAAGGGACACTCGCGTATGACGGTGCGCTGCTGGTTGGCGCGTTGTGTGAGTTCATTGAAACACTCGACCATGATGGTACCGGAGAGCTGATCAATCGTCTGCAGCTTTTTCAAAAGCGCCTTAAATATGGTCTGCCCACGGAAACCACCATTGCTCTTTATGAACTCGGCTTTTCCGACCGTGTCATCTCCCAAGACCTCGCCGCATCCTTAAATCTTGCTGCGACCCAGAAGAAGGACCTCGTCAAGGCGCTGAAACAAGCCCGGGATAGAGCCAATGCGGTGATGGAGAAATATCCAAGTTATTTCCAGGAGCGAATGAATGAACTCCTGCAATAGTAAGCCAGACCGTCGCTCCGAAATGTCTCGTGCCCAAGGCAGTCTCCTTGGCCAGCTCGCCGGAGACGCCCTTGGCAGCCTGGTCGAGTTCCAGTCGACCGAGAAGATCCAATAGGCTTACCCGGGAGGGTGCGTGAACTGGCCAATGGTGGTACATGGAATACCATCGCCAAGCAACCCACCGATGATTCGGAAATGTCGCTGATGCTTGTGCTCGGATGCTGATGGGGCGCGGAACCTATGACGCCGGGGCGGCACGCGACGACTATGTTTTCTGGCTCGATTCTGACCCTTTCGATTGCGGCATGACCATCGCCACAGGCCTGCTGGGACGGCCGAACCATGACAGCCAGGTTAACGGGACCATGATGTGGGTCAGCCCGATGGGGATCTTTGGAGCCATTTAGTTACGAACGACCTAAGCCATGTCTCGGAATGAGCATGCGGTATGCCGCACTTACCCATCCCAACCCCGTCTGCCTGAAGGCCAATGCACTAATCACCATGTACATCGCCCACGCCATCAAGCCCGGAGCGGATCCGGAAGCCCTTTATCACTCATCCACGGCTAGGACGGAAAGATTTAGCGCAAAGGTAGCCACGGGAATGACGATGTGCTTAAGGTACATAGGCTAAAACACCTATTTTCCGATTACCGCGTCCTTGCGCGCTTGTGCCACTCTGAACTTAACCACTTTCTTGGCCGGGATCTTGATAGCTGCTCCGGTTTGAGGGTTCCTGCTTACTCTGGCCTTCCTATTCATAAGCAAGAGCTCGCCTATCCCGGAGACGTTTTTCGCTTCATTGTAAGTTAGCCCGTCAACACCGCAAGTAAAGTCGATACATCCTTTTTCCTAAAGCCGCTTTTGCCGCCAGGGGTTCGTCTCCCTTCCCTCGCCTTCGTCATGGGTTTGCCACTCAATCTTCTCCTTATCCGCACAGCCTTTTTTTAATGATCTTTTATGGGCCCCCTTGCAATTAAAAAAGATGGCTCCAGATGTAATACATAGGTGTGTGACGATAGGACGGTCCACTAAAAATCTCGAGCGAGGTTATTCAATGGTTTCGGATAAAATAAAGATGATGGCACTTTCGGCCATCGTGAGCATTTTGGTTTCAGTTGGCACGGTATACATGTATGACGCTTATGTCGTTCAAAAGGTCCTAGTGTTTGACTTGGCGTCATATCTCGACAAGCAAAAGTCGGAATTTCTGGCAGGGAAGACTGACGAGGAAAAACTCAGAAAGGAGTTCGCCTGGATTAAGGAGAGGATAGATGCGCTCGGCGAGAAGATGATAGTGCTCTCAAAGGATATGGTTCTATCCGGAGGAAAGGATATTTCCGATGAGATTGCAAAGTATTCTGAGAAATAAGCGGGTCTTGACAGTCATGGTCGCCGTTGCTGGGGGGCTTATAGCGTGGTTTATAGAGAGTCATCTTCTTTTCACCCTTACGCCATCCCTTTCCCACAGGGTTTACCTAATGGGGAGGGCGAAAGAGGTCGGAAAGAACGATTATGTGGTTTTCAGCCTCAAGGGCGACAGGTTAGCAAAGGATAATGACAAACTTCTTAAGAGGGTGAGCTGCGCCGAAGGAGACACTCTTAAGACCGTCGGCAAGGAATACTTCTGTAACGGCGTATCTCTCGGGACGGCAAAGGATTTTTCTCTGAAAGGGGAAAGGCTCAAAAATTTCATATATGAAGGGGTTATCGGAAGAGGTCTTCTTTTCGTCACTGGCGATCACAAGGACAGCTACGACTCCAGGTACTTCGGATTCATACGCAAAGACCAGGTGACCGCAAAGGCATACCCCTTATGGTAAGAGTATCGCGGACACAAGCTTCTTTTAGTTTTTAGCGCGGAAAGACTCGGCCTGAATCTGGGCGGCTTTATATATTAAGAAGGCAAAAGAGGGGAAATGCATGAAGTTCTGGTTATCGATACTTATATGCGCAGCCTACATCTTAACCGCTTCGAATCCTGCTGTTTCAGGAGAGGATTCTCCAGCCGTTTTGGGCCATTCCGGTTATGGCGGCGCGATTCAGAAAGGATGGTATTGGTATGAAGTCGAGAAAGAGAGGAAGGATGAACCAGCGGCCGAGGAAGATTCTCCGCCGCCTTTTGATACCACAGTTGACCCATGGGGTATGCCGGTCGAGGAATTCAAGGAACTGCTCGAAAAGACAAAGAATGTCGCCGTGGCTGACCCGACAATCGAGAATATGCTGAAGTATATAGAGATGCAGGACATGGCAAGGAGGAAAGCCCTTGCCTTCGCCAACGTTTATCAATTGGTGATGCAAAAGAATCCCGAGTTTACCACCGCCTCGACAAACCCTACGGCTGTCCCGGGTATCGATGCGCTACACGCCATGAAAGGGCAAGAGGTGGAATCCGAGATATATGCCGCGAAGAACGACTTCGCGCTCGTCTACTTCCATAAACCAGATTGTCAGTTCTGCCGTGCCCAGAACGGAATACTCAGGTACTTCACTGATAAATACGGATGGAGCATCAAAACCGTCAACCTATATGACGAACCCGAGCCTGCTTACAGGTTCAATGTTACGACGGTCCCATATATCCTTACCGTCTATAAGGCTACGGGCGAGTATATGCCGGTTACGGTAGGTGTGGCCAGCCTGAACGAGCTGGAGCAAAAGCTATACAGGGCGATCAGGTATCTGAGAGGGGAGGTGACCCCTTCTCAGTTCTCTATTTACAACTACGACCTCGGAGGCCCAGGCGATCCGGAGGAAAGAGGTAATATACAGAAGTAGTAAGACGCAAAAGCGCCAGAGGCTTTGAATTTTCAGTAAAGAGGAGCTTTCACATGCGTATTAGGATCATAGCGGCGGTTCTAACGGTTTTCCTCATATCGGTTCTCAATCCGGCTCAGGCGAAAGCCGGCTGGGTGGACGACTGGTTTGCACAAGCGACGTATTCAGGCGCATCGTCCTTCGAAGGTCAAAAGAGGGGTTATTATACGGCTGGTAACTTTTCCGCAAGGTTCCCTCATTCAAACGATTACCTGGCTACTGCGTCCCTGCCGAATTTCAAGGCCGGCTGTGGAGGCATAGATTCGTTTCTCGGGGGTTTTTCCTTCATGAACATGGAATACCTCGGGGATAAGTTTCAGAGGATTATGACGGCGGCCCCTGCATTCGCCTTCGATATAGCCCTAAGGGCCCTTAGCGAACAGTTTGCCGACGAGATAAGCAAGCTCGAAAACATAACTAACGCCTTGAATGGCATGCAAATCGACGACTGCAAAGCTGCCAAGGCCATGGTGACGATAGCTGCGGATACTTTTACCGGCAAAACCGAAGCCGCCAAGGAAGAGCTGAACAGGATTTCAATGGACAGCGGGCTTAGCGATCTGTTTCGTAGCGCTGACAGTAATACGAGGAGCAACCCTTCCAGTGCGCTGAGCCAGACGAAATCGCAAGTGACCGGCAATGACACGGACCTTGAAAACCTGCTTTATCAGCCAGGCAGCCTTCTTTCCAAGGCCGCCAATAAATACGGCTATGACGCCGCATGGGTCGATCTCATAAGAGGCTATGTCGGAGATCTGTATCTGATGTCTTCCGATAACCCTCTTTCTCTCAAAAAAATAGACCCGTGCCTTGAAAACCAGTGGAACGAAAATTATAGCGACTTTGTGCAAGGGACGGCCCAGACAAAGCAGGAGGGAAGCGAAACCTGTGCGCAGATTACTGACAATAAGAGGTCTATCTATGATTTTACGAAAACCACGATGGATAGTATCGTCGCGAAGACCGCAAAAGGAAGCGGGGCGGCGCTCACCGGTGAGGAACAGCAGTTCATAGAACTCTCCCCAGTGCCTGTCTATCTGCATCTTAAGATGGCCAAGGTCGAGAAGATGGAAAGCGCCTTCATCGAGACCGTATCCCAGGAGGTGGCCTACGCTTATGCGGTCAAGCAGCTGAAGGACCTCTATGAGTTAATGGATAAGATGCTCAGCCGGTATCATAAGGACATATCTAACACGAACGCAGCCAATACTTTCAAGGATGCGGCTTTAAATAATATCAAGGACCTTCAAGCAAGGATAAAACCCGAATTGGTCCGGCTTGACGGGAAATTGAGAGAGAAGATCACCGAGTATGACTTCAAGACTGCCAGGTTCTTCGACAAGCAGAAGGAGTTCAACAATCTGGTCCGGCAGGCTTTCTTCTCCAAGAAAAAGATGTAGTCCGGGCCGGGCCTCTTCCATAAAATGCACTTCAGGATGCCTACAATGCCTCCTGAGCTATAGGGGGCACAAGGGGAGGGTAAGAGGGGGGGCTATAAAATAGAAGGAGTTTGAAAGCCGGTAATGACGCTGGCCAGGCATCCTTCTGGATCAAGAAAGGAGGACAGCCCTCCTCTCCCCATTTATTTGATTTTTAAGAGAGATTTTTATGGAATACGATTACATCGTATACGGCGGTTTTGACGTAGTCTTAAAGGCTCTACAATCCGTCGCCCTTATATTCAGCGATGGTGATTACATAAGCCTCTTCTGGACTCTCGCCACCTTCGGTCTCGGGGCGACGATAATATCCTACTACTTCGGAGCCCTTTTCGGCAGGAATACTCTCGGCCTTTTCGAATGGGCTCAGACATACTGGTGGGCCATATTCTTCTTTTTCGCGCTCATAGCGCCTGCCGGAACGCTTCATGTCTACGATGCCCATAAAAACCGCTATCAGTCCGTCGGGAACCTTCCGGTCGGCATAGTGCTGGTCGCCGGCACGCTCAATAAAATCGAGGTCGGACTTACGGATATGATCAATACCGCCATGTCCCCCGTCATATCCTACGAGGATGCCGGGAACGGCCAGGGCGTTGATATGATCAGGGAACTCTATGGATTCGTTCAGAAAAATTTCAGATTCCCCGATAAATACGACCAGCAGACTCTCGATGAGTACATCGTCGAATGCTATCTGTACGGCGTTCTCTCGGGGGATATCTCTGAAAATGACTTCAGAAATGATCAGGACCTGCTGAACAATACCTTCGGACAAGCAAACTACCTGAACGTATACACCCTCGTATACTCAGATGCCAATAGGAAGGGCGCCACCTCGTCCTGTCAGGATGCCTACAGCTACTTACAAACCAGATTTACTGCCGCCTATTTAAACGGGTCCCTGGAGAATCAGTTCTGCTCCAAGATGGGCTATTCGACCGCCTCCCCACAGGAAATAACAAGGTGTAAAGAGGTGCTTCAGGGGCATTTGCAGGAATTGACGAATTACACCGGGGCAGATCCGTCTTTTGTCCTTGCGCAGATGTACATATCGCAGTACATAAACAACATAATGCTCGAGGGAAACCCGGTAGAGGCGGCGCAATTCGTCGGGACCAGGGAAGCGGCTTCCGGAATGATGGGTGTTGGTCTGATGGCCAACGAGTTCATACCTATATTCAGAAGCGTCATGCTGGCTTTATCCTTCGCCATAACGCCTCTTCTGTTCCTTTTCATAGCAACATTCGCGCTCGAGGCCTTTGGTTATTTTCTCGGAACGATGATCTGGCTGACGGTCTGGGGCGTTATGGACGTGGTGCTGCATAACTTCGCAATGAGCTACGCATACGACATGTTCGCGTCCATAAGGGACTCAGGCATGTCCTTTATCAGTATCTTCTCCTTCGACGAGTACAGCGCAAAGGTATTGAGCGTCATGGGGTATATGAGGGTGCTCGGGCTGATGCTCTCTTCGAGCATAGTCTTCGGAATAATCAAATTCGGCGGCGAGGCCTTCGCGAGGGCGGCAGGCTCCATGCAGGGGACGGTAGAGGGGGCTGGAAAGGCCGCAGGCGGCTCAAGTCTGACGGCCGAGGGGAGGAGCACCTATACAAGCAGTCTGGACCGAGGCATCGGAACAATGGGGTCCCTGTCGAGTTATACTCCGCAGGACAGGTGGAACAGGCATAATTTAGATAACAGCACGGCCACCTCTACCGCCACGAAAGTTGCTGGAGCCTACGATGGGAGCGTACATGGCGCTGCGGAGGCCGTAGGGCAGGGGAATGCCCTCGGGACGGTAAGTAACGCAGAGGCCGCTCAAAAGAAGATCGCCGAACTGGGAGGCATGGAAGGCGCCGTAAATACGATAAGCGATTCAATCGCAAGGGGAGATATATCCAAGGGCAGAGAGACCGCTAAGTTATTGGCCCATGCCGGGGGTATGGGCAACCTTACCGAGCGTGAAGCGACAGCTTCAGCTAATACTGCCATGGAAAATATAGCCAAAACAAACACGAAGTTTGCCGGGCTCGGACAGGCTCTCGGAGTTTCCCCTCTGGCAGCCTCGGAGTACTATGGGGGCTGGGTCGGCGCTAAAGATGCGGGTGAGGCCTCCGCTATCTTGAACGATGGCGCCAGGAGCATGATCGATACGTCTATGGGGACTGATTCCGGGTCTTTTGAAAAATACGCTAAGGCTCTAAGAAGGGCCTCGACCCCTGAAGAATTCAAAAACAGCATAGCTTCCGACGAAAATCTCAAAAAAATTGATGACGCCATGACCGGCGGCATCGAAAACGCCCCCCTGACGGACAGGGCCAGGGCGATAGATGAGAAACTTGAAGGCGCCAGGGACGGCCTCGCCGCTCAAATGGGCGGTTACAAAGGCATAAAGGATGTGGGCGAGCATCAGCAGGTCTTGAACAAACAGAAAGCCCTGGGCCTCGGAGATGATCTTGAGGGAAGACGGCAGCTTGCCCAATTTGAGAGCAAGGGGCTGCTTTCAAAGGGGATGGCTGAGTTTTTGAACAATAAATATAACACCGGCTTTTTCTCTGAGGGAACGCAATTTAAGGAATGGGGCGTAGACCAGAACGGTGATGCTATGGTAGCCAGGGCCATGAGAACAGAGGCACCCAATGACGACCACAAAGGGCGCAGTCTGGCCTGGGATAACGGCGGTATCAACGAAAAAGGCTCCATGGATAAAGAGCAGCTCCTCAAGGAAGCCGCACTTCGTGAAAATGCCGGGGATGCCGTTACGGCTCAGGGATTGAGGATGACAGCAGGCAATATGAAAAATGGCGAGGCTGCCGAATATGCCAAGTCATACGCCCAGGACGGCAGGTCTCTGAATACAGCCGAATACAAGCACGGCTCCGGCGCGGTGCTTTACGATACCGCAACGAGAAGGGAAGGCCTGGATGATAAACATCTCGATACGAAACAACACTACATAGGGACGGATGGGGAGGCAAACCAGATTAATAAGCTCTTAAAGGGCTCCGGTTATGATACGTCCGTCAAAAAGGGCGATATGGTCACCATGTCGGGCAGGGCGGGTTCATTTGGCGCAGACGCGGACTTTCTCAAAAACTCCAAGCCCGGCGACCTCGCTTTTACTAAAATAGACCGTGGAGTTGTAAGGAGCGATAATGATATCGCAAAAGAGGAGTCCGGAAGCCAGAAGTGGAGCGGAAAGCGGGTAGTGGCAGAGGATACGAATAAGAGCTCCGTGGACCATGGTGTCGATATCGGCTCTGCGATGCAGATGGCCCTTGCGAGGGATCAGGCCATCGCAAGCTTCGTTTCCGACCCCACGCTTAATAAGTATAAACTCAACGCCAATATCGCTGAAACCTCCAAGGACCTCGGGGAGGATATGGGCAAGTGGCTGAAGAAGGAAGGGTTGAGTTTAGGGTATTCTGAGGGTACTATGGGAGGCAGTGTACACGGAGGGGTTGGCTTAAAAATACTTGGCACCGGTGGCGGGATATCAGGCAGTACGGAAGGCAGAATCGGGAAAAAATCCCAAGAAAATGAATCGGTTAATCTCCTCACTTCAGGATACGATAAGCTTATTCGTCAGTCTGTGTCGGAAGCCAGAGATAAGGGACTTAACAGGGAAGAAACGGAAAAATACGTAGCTGGGAAAATAGGGGATTTTACGCAAGATTTTTATGATCAGGCAAGAAAAGCAAAGTCTCTCGATTACGGGGCGAGTGCGCCGGTAGGTATGGCAAAACGTGTTTTGGATAAAGTGAACAACAATATACAGACGATAGAGGAGATGAAAAATGAAGCAGACTAAATTTGATTATCGTTAGCCCGTGGAGCGGAATCTGCTTCCAAGGTTCCGGTAGGAACACCACTTTCCCATGAAGGACGATATGGCTTCTCGCCAATATCTATAACACCTCTTTTTTTATTTACTATAATAAGAACGACCATAAATGCAACCCATAGGCCTATCATTATAAGACCGCCTATCGTCTCCTCTGACATGTTTTTACCCCTCCGTCTTTTTACAAGCGAATTTCTTCTTAGGGTCATATAAACTCAGTCAAGTGGTCAAGACCAAGAATCCTTCCGAAGCGGCGGCTCGGTTCAATTCCTTGTCAAACGATGAAAAAGCCACCGTAATATTATTACCCCTGTTTTTCAAGAATTTCAAGGCTGAGAGGTGGATGGCGTCAAAGCCTCTCAATCCGTGCTTTTCAGCAAGACGGGCGGCCTCCATCTCGTCAAAGTCTATTACGGCGAAATCACTCCATTCTTTTAAAAATCCATCGACCAGAACTCGGAATTCTTTTTTGGATAAATCGCCAGCTTTGAAGCGCCGGGTGAGGGCGGAAATCAGTTCGGGGCAGGCTACCCGGCATGTAGCCAGCACCTCAGCCTCTTCAGCCCACCTTTTTACGTCTTCCGTCCCTTCCTCCTCGATGTACAGCTTTACGATACTGCTGGTGTCGAGATAAAGGATCAACGTCTTTCCTCCAGTATCGTCTCAGAAAGGGGCTTGCCTTTTATGTGGATGCCTTTTAAGCCCGCTGGTTTTCCGCCTTCCCATTTCGCTTTATTGGCCTCCATGAGCGAGCTTATGGTATGGCGTTCGCTTGAAATTGGCACAATCAGGGCCACTTCTTTCCCGTGGTCGGTTATGATGATTTTTTCACCATGCGAGGCCTTGTCGACATAACTGCTTAATTTGGCTTTAAGTTCTTTTATGCCTACTGTATGCATGAAAAGATTACCTCCGAGTCTTATTTATAACTACTTTATACCATAATAGTAGTTACATGTCAAACCTATGGAAGACTCGGTCCCACGGTAAATTAAGCATTTGAGGGAAAGGCAGGTACAGGAATGAGATAGGATGCGGTCAGAGCCGCTCCGGGCAATCAGCGTTAAATTCGCACACCTGGCATTTCCTTGTGGTTGGAGTCCCCTTTGGAGCCATACTCCTCTCAAGATGTTCCTGCATCGTCTGATAGACGCGCATAAGGGAGTCCCTAAGCTGAGTGGTGTTCTTCACCAGGAATCTCTGGTTGGGATAATGTATCTCGGCCTTGCCAGCTCCAACGGCGTTCATCTCTGCGGCGGCCTGCAGTATATCTCCTTTGAACGGACTATTCAGAGCGGGGTAGCTCTTTACCTCGATGACCTTGCCCCTTAAAACCACATCAGGTTTGGCCACTATCCCCGTTGCCCGGTCAAAGTATTTTTTCCCTTCGCCCTTAAGGTCCGAATCCATAATCCAGCCGGATATGCCGGCTTGCGAACGCTGCTTCAGAAGGATGATCCAGGACCCCAGTATTATAGTAAAAACAGCCAGTAAAATAAAACCAAGAGCAAACATATAGAGCCCCCTGTTTTAAGGAAGAACACCAGATACCTCTGAGCTTTGATAACTGAATCAACCGCTTCCCCTTTTGTCCGGTGATAATCAAGGCCTCTCTTGATAGCCTTATTGAATTTAGGTTTTCTGCCGGTCGTCTTATAGAAGTACCACTGGCGAGGGCAAAAACACCATTGCTTAAGGTCCGAAGCACTGATTTTGAGATCGCTATTATCCATATTCCCGCCCATGTCCTCTTTACATCGATTACATTTCCCTGCGCTTCCGTTCCTCTTTTAAGGCCTTAATAAAACGCTCTCCGGCGAGCATCATAAGCCTTTCAAGCTCCCTGCCGTTGCTGACGGCTTTTTCCACGACCCCTGCCATATCCTCGGGTATGTAAATAGATGTGTTTCTGTCCTTCGCGCCGATATGAAGCGTATGAACCGGGTGTCCTTTGCCGCTTGCGCAGGCCTTGCAGTTCGAGCGCACGCAGGTGTTCTTTCTGAGCCCGAATGACCCCTTTGCAACAGGCCAGAGTTTCTGTACCTCGTTCATGAACCAATGCATCACCTGATCCGGTGTTTCTATTTTCATATAAACATTATCATACATATACAAAGTGGCCTGTCAAGGCTATTTTGCGAACCAAGGGACTAACTGCTCATGGGCTTAATGGATTAAATCATGGTAGGGGTTGGCGAAGATCTCAGGTGTTTTTTGAGGGGGAGCAATTCAGAAATCGAGGTCTTCCAGCTTGGATATCTTACTCCTGAGTTTCAGATCGTCCTCGGTCGGCTGCCGTTTGGCGGTAAAGGTATTATTATCCAAGCCCTTTATATAGCTATAGATAGCCAACCGCATGAATCCGCATTTCTTCCTCTTCGCCATAAGGACAGGTATTATTTCAGCGTCTATGGGATTCAAGCTTGAAAAAGTTATCTTGACGGTCAGCTTTTTAGGAGTCTTTCCGCCGTCCGTTTCAGTCATGCCTTCTCAAACTCCCTGCAAATTTGACGTAGCCTCTGACGTTGGCTATCTGGCTTTCAGGAACAAAAACCGTGTGCTTGTAAAAATCAAGGTAACTTTTTAGAGCCTCTGCGCCACCGCCGGTGATTAGAATACGGTCTATTGCGGCGCCGTCTTTCCAGAGGACTCTCGCTGTAGATTCTATCTCCCTGGCAAAGCTGTCGAGCCGCGGCCTGACTAAATCAGACACATCCTTTTTCTCCCCATATATTTTGACATAGCCGTCCATCAAGACCTTTTCGACCTCGTAGACCTCTTTTTTTATGCCGTAACCGCTGTAGATATCCCGTGCGATATCCTGATAGACCGAGGACATTCCTCCTTCGCTGGTGTCAAGTAGATTCCTGACCAGATCGAGGTCCTCCACGGTCACATAGTCTGTGGTGTAAAAGCCGATATCGATAATGCCGATACGGCCGCTTATGAGTTCCCTGTCTCTCACAATCCCGTTATCGTCCAGGAAGAAATCGAAGTAACTGCCGAGAGGCTGGAGAGTGACCTTGACGGAGAGATCCGGGTGAACCATTTTTTTTATGAGATCGACAAGTTTGACTCTGCATGAACGGTAGTGGGTCACCGGCAGACCGGTTGCGATTACGATATTCTCGGGCGCATGCGTGTTTGAGTAGACGCCCGCGAGCCTAAGAGAGTGATAAAGCAGGCAGCGGTATGTGGAGGTCTCCATCCAGTCCTTTTCGCGCGCCAGATAGACCCTGTCCGCGTATTTAACCGCGCTCTCTCCAATCAGGTACCTCCGGTTATCGAGAAAAACCGTCTCATGCTCGAAAGCAGGGTTTTTTAACCCTGAGACCTTTAGCGCCGCTTCATCGCAAGGCCCAATAACTGATGGGAATATATGGATGCCGTTATCCGAAAACACCTTGCAAAAACCGAAGCCTAAGTCTATCCCGATGATCTTTTTCATACCCCTCCTTTTCGATTCGCTATTATAACATTTATCTTCAGTAATTCTTCTCTTCCCAAGAATCCACTCACAAATGTATTACCTTCGAAATGGGCAAGATTTTGCCCCTGAATCGGAATTCTCTCAAAAACAAGAAATTCCATTCGTAAAAATCACTTTAGGGCCGCATCCAGTTATCAAAAAGATAAGGATTTAAGGGGAGGTGAACTTTGGATTCAAGCCCCTCTCGAATATTTCAGTTTCGCTGACTGTCTGGGAGGGTTTTTAAAATTATTCGAGGTAATACATACTTGGAGATCATATCTCTATCAAGAGTTGCGTATGGCAACTCTAACGTTTCAGTAGGCCTGGCCGAAACCGCTTTTTTTAAAACTACTCCTCAATAAGGGGTAGCGCATTTAATGACCAATTGAGTCAACTTCGCGCGTACATAACATATAAAGCTTTATATGTTGACCGCATAAAAATTTATAGGACAGCCATAGAAACTGATTCATTGAACCTTCAGCGCGTTTTATCTAATCATCTTTCATGGAGGACAATATGGAAAAGGAGAAGGTTACTAACCTGGTTCAAAGCGCAGTTGAGCTTGACGAGCATTCAAGGCGTGAGTTTTTGGAAGGTTTTTTCAATGCGTTTGGTGAAAGAGAACGGTTCAGGTTATTTCAGTGGGTTTGTTATTGTCTTTATCCCAGAACTAAATGGATTAAGGTGGAGCGATGGATGGAAGGGCAGTTCAGGCGGGACATGAGCAAGTTGCCAATTAAAGTAGCCGCCATATGCGTCAGTTATTTCAGAATCAACGCAAGGATGATGCCGTTTCTCATAAAGACGGCGCAAAGAATGAAACATAGAATAAGAACAAGGCGGCTTAGGCATCCGGAGGAATTCGTAGATTTGAAGTTCAAAGGGCAGGAGGAGGCATAACCAGCGCCCCCCCTTCGGTGGTTTGGTGCGTTTGGTGCTTTTTGGCGGTTCATACGATTTGGCGGCTCAGTGCATTTGTCGGTAGTCATGGTTTTTTTGCCAAGTATGTTCTGAAAAAGCCGCCCGGCGATTGAGGGGGTATACATTCGAGCCATTGGCTGTTAGAGGCAAGCTGAGTACAAGACCATGGTAGCGAGTAGAACCCGGTGCAAATTTGTAGTCTTGAAGGTTGGGCTTAAGACCAGTCTCTCCTCAGTTGGCCTTTCAGTGGTTCAGCGGCTGGCCACCTTAGTGCCTCAGATTTTTTTTGTCAAATGAGAGAACGGCAGCGATAGGATACCGGGTTTAATGTGGTGCGTCATCGGTTTTTGAATATCAGGTTATATCCGGAAAGTTACCAGGCATCCAGAAGCGGCCTCTTCATCATCAAAAACTCCCTGGAAAGATCCGACCTTTATCTCGGCCAGGCCGAAAAATTCGGTTAAGCCCTTAAGACTACGGAAGGCGTAACACCTGCCGATGGTTTTATCGCTGGTCGCGTAGGGTCGGTCCGGGACTTCCGCAAGGGTCATGGGAAAGGCCTGAATGAACTTCTCCTTATAGAATTCCGGCGGTCTGAACTCGCCGCCGTACTATGGAGTAGGTAGAGAGTGTAGAGGAATGGGTGCTGCACGATGGCAAGATCCGGGTAACGGTCGCGGAACGCCCAGTTGAATGTCTGGGCATAAGTCCTGAAGATCTCCAGATAAACGCTACCCATGCCATTTTCCATAGCAAGGCGGCATTTTTTTGTGAGGATAAACCTGTCTTTGTACTTCCTTATGAGACCGGCCATGCAGGCTACAATCCGAACAGTGTGTAAATCGAAAAAATCAGGCTCTGTGTTTATCCCGCCCAAAAGAGCTTTATCCGGGGATGCCTCCCAGTAGGCCTGGGCCGCTTCCTGAGAGAACTGTCTCGGCCGGTTACCCTTTGCTGTGGCCTTAAGGCAGCCCCTGCCTATTGCGTCTGCATCTCTATATCCGTCTTTGTTCCACAAGTCTACGGTAATGCTCGCCAAGCACTGTCAATATGCATGCCTTGCACCCCATCGCGGCATGCCACATGTGTGGCGCATCGACTGGAACAACGAGGTTCACGCGGTTGTACTTTTGCAGAATTGCAAACTTAGCTGTGTTCTCCGGATTCGGACTCAGAATGCCCGAGACCTGGTTTTCGCGCTCCGGTTCAAATGAAGGATCGAGCCAAAATTCGGACCCTGGAGACGGGAAGAACTCTGTGATTCGCTGAAGCTCCAGTAGACTGATTGGTGGTTGGACTTTCCGCAAGGATACGAAGCTTTTAATATTGGTCTTAAACACGGGCCGCTGATCCCACGGGCCAAGTGACTGGTCAATGTGCGCGTAAACGCTGCCTGGAGTCACATCTCCTACCAAGTTCCCTGCCGCCCCGTTCAGAGCATCAACAAAAAGCGTTGTGAATATGCCGGCACCGTTCTTCTCGGTCGCGTATTGGTTTGCTGTAGATGCGGTGAGGATCGTGATCCCTTCTTTAAGTTCGGCGCTTGTTGGAGCTGAAGGGCTCGCCCCCGCAATACCAGAATGACAGCTATCGAGCACGATGATTCTGTTTCTGGCAGCAGACTTATTTGCAAATGTAAGGACATCACCTATCGGAATGCCCTCGTCACCTGTCTTTGAATCGCCAGCGATAAGGTACCCACCGGTCTCCTCGATGTGACCATGCCCAGCAAAATAGAAAAGCGCAATATCGCACTCACCCGAGAATAGATCCCGAATATGGTCTCTTAATTCCGACCGCAAGACTGGTTCAGTCGGTCCAGTACCAGATAGAAGCTTGACCCCAAAGTTTACGGTGCCATCACTGTTTCTCTCCAGAACGCTCTTTACAGCGTGCGCGTCATCGACACAGCCGTATAGCTTGGAGGCATGCTCATAATAGTTAATTCCGACTACAAGGGCCTTCCGCATGGCTCGTTAT
>Ga0209521_10002247_pt1 | contig 15781 bp, 16 predicted proteins | sample Rifsed19ft4_FD_184016 | JGI IMG/M metagenome (GOLD analysis project Ga0209521, IMG submission 184016) | Soil microbial communities from Rifle, Colorado, USA - sediment 19ft 4 (version 2) | ecosystem: Environmental > Terrestrial > Deep subsurface > Rock core/Sediment | place: Rifle, Colorado...
CCGGGGCGGCGAGGACGTCATCGACGAGGAGGAACAGGCCGCGGAGATCCGCAAGAAAAATTGTGGCGAGGTCGACCGCGTCGAACCGGCCGCCCGCGAGATAATTCCGGAGTCGAGGCCGGTCGATGCGCCGGAGGAAATCTCCGAGGGCCGCCGTGAACGTGCGTGCGTCTTCGAAGCCGTACACCTTGCGGTACCACACGGGCCCGTGGAACGACCCGGTCGTCACCGTCGCGAGGGCCGTCTTCCCGACGCCGGCGACACCCAGAATCACCGCGAGCGGAGCGGGCGACGCGAGCCAGGCCTTCAGGGACTCGAGTTCGGCCTCCCGATCCACGAACGGCTGCGGGATGGGGATCTCGGGCGTCCACGCCGCGGGACGCACCTCCCCGAGGTCGATCACGTCGGACGTGAGGACGAGCTGGATCGCCTCCGGCTCCCGGACGCCGCGCCCCTTCAAGGCCGCGATCGCGTCCTCGCCCCGCGCATCGTGCCGCTCCGCGGCATCGACGAGGAGGATCCGCTTCTCCCGCGCAAGGTCTCGGAGCGCCCGCGCGTGCGGCGCGCCGTTGTGCGTGAGTGCGTACACCTTCCGCCGTGTCTTCGCCCCCGCGACGTGGGCCATCCGCTCCGCGACCCGCGCCAACGTCCGGAGCCGCTTCAGCTCGAGCGCGGCGTGGGCCCGGCTGATTCCCAACGCCTGTGCGATTCCCTCCTGGGTCATCTCCTTCGGGCACTCAAACGCGTCCGCGAAGCGCACGGACGAAAATAGGTGGACGAGAATCCTCTCTCCCACGGTAACCTGCGACAACAGGCACCCCTCCGACGCGGCTATGGATTCGGGCGGGTATAAACGATTCGACGCCAGGGCCCCGCGACTCACGCCGTCCCTTGGGGCGCAACGATGTCCAGCAGGCCCCTGAGATCCGGAATCTCGAAGTCCGAGACGGGCTGGTCGGGCCGGCGCGTTTCCCCCGCGCGGTTCACCCAAACCGTCCTCATGCCAAGCCGGCGTGCGCCGCCAACATCCGCTTCCAGGGAATCCCCAACATGGAGGACCGCCCCCGGTTCGATGTCGAGCTCCCGCAATGCGACCTCGAAGATCCGAGAGGCGGGCTTGTACGAGCGGCACGCCTCGGACGTGACGACGGCGTCGAACGTGAGCCCGTTGCGGGCGAGAATTTCCTTGAGCAGCGCGTCGTCCGCGTTCGAGACGACGGCTTTCCGCACGCGGTCGAGCGCCGCGAGGACCTCCCGCACTTCCGGATACGGCCGAGAACGTCTCCACCTCCGCTCGAGGAGGTCGACATACGGATCCGGATCGCCGTCGACCCCGAAATCGAGGAACGCCTTCGCAAGACTTACCGACGACGCCTCCGCGAGGGTCAGGAACTCGCCGGGGTCGGCCGCAAAGAAGTGCGCGTCCCACCGCTCCAAGAACCGGTCCCCGGAAACGGGGAGGCGGTGGTCCGCAGCGACGCGGTTCGCGACGCCGATCAGGACCGCCCGGCCGGTGTCGATGATCGTCCCGAACGCGTCGAACGTGATTCCCCGGATCTCGGGCATCGACGGGTTCCCCATCACGGCGGGCGTTATCTCATTATTGCCCGATCGTCCGTTCACATCTGCTTCGGTCGGAACCTCCTCTCGGGATGGGAGCCCTTTTCTACGCGACGCCGCATCGCGCGCCGATGGCGGGCGAGGAAGAGATCTTCCGCGCGCTAAACGCGGGCTCGCATCCGGCGCTCGACGTCCTCGCGCTCCTCCTTGACTTCACGGCGCTCCTCTACGTCTTGCTCCTCTACGCGGTCGTACTGTGGTTTCGCGGCCGACGAACCCTCGCGTTCGATCTCGCGGTCGCCCTCCTCGCGGTCCTCGTCGTGACGGAGGCGCTCAAGTTCGCGATCGGCCGGCCGCGGCCCGCGGACGTGTACCAAGACGTACGGCTTCTCGCGTTGCCATTCCTTCCGGACCGATTCGATCCCGCCTTCCCAAGCGGTCACACCTCGCGCGCCTTCGTATTCGCCCTCCTCGTGGGCCTCCACGAGCGTCGATGGCTCCCGTGGCTCCTCCCCTACGCCGCCCTCGTGGGGTGGGCACGGATCTACGAAGGGGCGCACTACCCGACGGACATCCTCGGCGGCGCGGCCCTCGGGATCGCGATGGGCCTGCTGTTCTGGAAGTTCGACACCTGGCCGCCGTACGGCGCGTTCCGGACCCGGCTCGTCGGCCGGTGGCTCAGCCCTGGCCCCGCAGCACTTTCCGGATCGCGATCGTCGCCGCCTCCAACCCCTCGGTGACGCCGTCCGCGGCCCCCGGGACCATCGCCACGACGAACGCCTTCTCCCCGATCCCCGTTGCGATCAGCGTTCCGCCCTCGGATTCCACGAGGACCCGCTTCGGGCGGACCTCCGTGAGTCCCGTGTAGATCACCTCGGCGGCCCCCATGATCGTCGCGCTCAGTGTCGCGAGGTGGTCCACCTTCATCTCCGGCGGGAGCTCCCACGCGATTGGGACGCCACTCCGCGACACGATCGCGGAGAACGCAGCTTTGTACTGCGCGTTGAAGTCCCGAAGAATCCGCTTCAGTTCCTGGGTGGAGACCCGCATGAACCAACCGCGTCATTCGGGGATGTCCTTACTTAGATGTTTCCGGGCGATTATCAGGCATCCGAACGCGCGAGTCCAGACGAAGCCTTTTTTTCGTGGTCCCCAATGCCTCATCGTCGATGGCACTCGAGGAGGGAGCTGCATCCGTGCTCCGAACGAGCGCGGGCCTGAAGGCGGGGGAGGACGTGCTCATCATCGCAGACCCCGAGCGCCTGCCCATCGGCCGTGCGTTCTTCTACGCGGCCTCGGCCGCGGGCTGCGACCCCGTGTTTGCGCTGATTGGAACGCGGGATGGCCCGGCCGGCGAGGCTCCGGAGGTCCTCGCGGCCGGGATGCTCGAGGCCGACGTCCTGCTGCTCGCGACGACGCACTCGATGACGCACACCCACGCCCGCCGAGCCGCGAACCGCGCGGGCGCGCGCGTTGTGTCGATGCCCGGCGTAACGGAGGCGATGCTCGAGGGCGGCGGTGCGCTCACCGCGGACCACACGGAGATCCAGCAGAAGATGCGACGCCTGCAGCGGCAGCTCCGCGGCACGACGGAGGTCCACGTCGCCACGCCCGCCGGAACGGACGCGATGTTCATGACCCGCGGCCGCGACTGGAACTTCAAGGACACGGGCGTCGCCGCGCGGAAGGGCGAGGTCACGACCCTCCCCGCCGGGGAGATCTTCGTCTCGCCCGTCGAGGGCACAGCGGAGGGGCGCCTCGCGCCGGACATGTACTTCCACGAACCGCTCCACCAGCCCGCGAGTGTGTTGCTCAAGGAGGGCTACGCGACCCGGGTCACGGGCGCGGAGTCCGCGATTCTCGAGATGAACCGTGGCGGGCGCGAAGGTCGCAACGTCGCGAAGCTCGGGATCGGTCTCAACCCGCGCGCGAAGACGACGAGCTCGCTGCCGGAAGCGGAGAAGTCGCTCGGCGCGGTCCACATCGTGTTCGGCGACAGCATCCCGTTCGGCGGGCGAATCTCGTGCGGCGTTCGCGTGGATGCGATCCTGGCCGACGCGACCGTTGAGGTCGATGGCAAGCCGCTCATCGAGAGGGGAAAGCTCGCCGGCTAACGGTGGTAGAGGACGGAGTAGAACCGGTCGTCCTTGAACGTCCGCTCGAGCGCGCCGATGATCGGGAGCTGATACCCGCACTTCTTGCAGCGGTTGTTCTTATCGAGATACCAGCCCGTGATGTCGAACCCGTATCGGCGGATCGCAATCGCGTCGCAGCCCGGGCAGTATGTGTGCTCGAGCGGGTGTCCCGGGACATTCCCGATGTAGACGTATTTCAATCCGGCCTGTTTCGCGACCTCGCAGTGTTTCTCGAGCGTCTCGACGGGCGTCCACGGGAATTCCATCATCTTATAGTCCGGGTGGAAGCGGAGGAAGTGGATCGGCGTGTCCGGGCCGAGCTCGTCGTAGACGAACCGGCTCAGCTTGCGCGCGGCCTCGAGGTCCTCGCCGACCTGCGGCACGATGAGGTCCGTGATCTCGATGTGGATTTTTTTCGTGTCCCGCATGTCCTTGATCGTCTGGAAGATCGGGTCCGCGTTCGGAATCCCGATGTACCGCTGGACGAACTTCGTCTCGCCGCTCCCCTTGAAGTCGACCGTGACGGCGTCGAGGAACTGTGGCATCTCCGCGACGGCCTCGGGAGTGTCGTAGCCGTTCGACACGAAGATGTTGATCAGCCCCGCCTTCCTCGCGGCGACACCGATGTCCCTCGCGAACTCGATGAAGATCGTCGGCTGGTTGTACGTGTACGCGATGCCCTGGCAGCCCTGGTCGAGGGTCATCTTCACGACGTCTTCGGGCACAACCTCGATCCCCTCGACCTTGCGCCTCTGGCTGATGTCGGCATTTTGGCAGTATCGGCAGTTGTGCACGACGACTTCATTCGCGACGTAGTTGTGGAACGGCACGCACTCGAAGCTATAGACGTCTTCTCGTTCCGCCTCAGAGCGGACCGTCCGAACCTTGTTCCATCGGTACCGAATCTCGATTCGAGAGGGAGAGCTGACCTCTCGCCAGAACTTGTCCATCTCCAGGGGATGGGCCGCTGGGCCATGGTGTGGCACGGGGAATTCGTTCGGCCAGGTTTCCGCCATCGGAAACCGTTCATCGACCGTCAAGACGTGGTCTGTATCCCCGATCTCGACGAGCGACACCCAGCCGCGTTGAGTCAGGACCGGGTGGCCGGCCGTGCCGAGGAGCGGCTCCCGTAGCCCCTCGATCACGGCGGCAAACGTCGCCGCCTTTCTGGATCCGACAGCCGTGACGATGTCGGGAACGGACTCTCCGTGGTCCCTCACAGACGACAGCGCCTCCCCTGGCCTTATCTCCTCGACGGGACGGACATCCCCATCCGCGATGAGGATAGATGTCCCCGCAGGATGGCAAAGCCAATTACAACCCGTCGTCGCGATGCTGAAGATCTTCGAGCCCGAGCGGTAGTGCATCACGGGCTTCTTCTCGATCGGGTCGACGTGGCCCGTGATCACGCGGCCGTACACGTAAAGCCACAGCTTGCCATCGTGGACGCCGCGGACGCCGCACAGCCCGACCTGCCCCTCGCCGATCTTGCAGTATCGCGCGCACGCGGTGCACAAGATCTTGCCCGTCTCGAGGCGCTTCCACAGCTCCGCGACCTTGCCCATCGCTCGGCCCGGCGGCTCGCGCACGTCAAGCGGCTCGACGAAGTCCGCTTTGCTCGCCATTTTCCGGTATGCAACCCGAGCGGCGGTTAAAGCGTTTTCGTGCTCGTTCCGAATCCGGAGAAGGTGCGGAAGTGCTCCCAGCCGCGGCTCTCCAGCGGGACCGTCCCGCCGATCTTCGAGTAAAGTCGGTTCCCGCCCTTCGCTTCGACTTTGCCGATCACGGTGAGCTTGTGGATCTCCTCCTTCCCCTTCGCCTGCCGGTACTTCTCGAGGAGCGGACCCAGGGCGTCGGGGCGGACCGTCGCGACGAGCTCGTAGTCCCCGCCGTAGTAGATCGTGAGGTCCTCCAGCGCGCCCCGGCCCTCGCCCTGAAGTCCCTTGTAGAGGGGGATCGCATCGAAGTCAATGACGAACGAGACCTTGCTCGCGTCGCTGAGTTGATGGATCGTCGTCCCGAGGCCGTCGGAGATGTCCATGCAGCTCGTGACGACGCCGCTCTCGGAGAAGAAGATCCCCTCCTGGACGCGAGGGAAGATTCGGAGCAGGAGGTCCGCCGCTTGCGGGCGTTGCTCCGGGTTCACGAGTGCACGGGATGCCCATCCCGCGCGGCCGAGGTCGCCCGTGAGGACGACGATGTCTTCAGGCTTCGCGCCGGACCGCAGGAGGATCCGCTTCTTGGGGACCTTCCCGACCGCGGTCGCGACGAGGGTCATCGTTTCGGACTCCTTCGTGTCCCCGCCGACGATCGCGACGCCGAATTGGCGTGCGCAGTCCTCCATCCCACGCGCGAGGCCTTTCACGAAGTCGAGCTCCGTGTCCCGCGGCACCGCGAGGGCCGCGACGACGCCGAGCGGGTACGCGCCCGCCGCCGCGATGTCGCTCAGGTTAATCGCGACGAGGTACCACCCGAGCTGCTGCGGCGTCGCGCCCGGCGGGACGTGGGTCCGCGCGCTCACTGCGTCCGTCGTGATCACGAGATAGTCCTCGCCCCATTCCACGACGCCGCAGTCGTGGCCGAGGCCCACGGGATGACCGCGGTCGAAGATTTTCTTCAGCTGGTCGACGACCGCGCGCTCGCCGAGGTCCTTCAGCGCGGGCACGGCGGCGCAATGCCGCTCGTGGCCTTAACCGTTGCCCGCATCGAAGAGGAACGAAGTGCGGCGACCGGGATTTGAACCCGGGCTGATGGCTTGGCAAGCCATCATACTAACCAGGCTATATTATCGCCGCGCGGGCGCGTGAGGGACAAGGCCGCTAGATAAAGAATGTGTCCACGAACGCGACCATGGGAGGTCTATCCCGCGCCCGGGACCGAGAAGACGAAACCCACGAGGAACCCCGCCAGCGCGGACGTGATGCCGATGACCGCCATCTGAAGCCCGCTTCGTCCTGGTCGTCCGATCGTCCTCTTCGCCTTGTACCATCCGATGAGGAACAGCGCGATCGCGCTCACGATGAGGGAGATGACGATCCCCGTCAGGATGTCGGTGCGGGTCACGAAGAACGGCGCGAGCGGAATGATGGATCCGACGATCGCGGCGAAGCCGACGAGGACCCCGCTCCGACGCGCTTGCGTCCTGTCCACGGGTGCGAGATTGAGCTCGTGCGCCATCATGAGCTCGAGCCACGCTTTCGGCTTCGCGATGATTCGGTCGACCATTTCCTGGAGTTCGGCGCCTTCGAAGCCCCAACGGCGGAAGATCTCCTCGACCTCTGTCCGCTCGACGTGCGGGAGTTCTCGCATCTCCCGCAGCTCCCGGTCGACCTCGCTCAGGTAGTGGTCCCGCCGCGCAAGCGTCGATGTGTACGCGACGGCGCCCATCGAGATCGATTCCGCGAACGTGGCGGCAAGTCCGGCGGCGAGAATGATCCGGATGTCCTGCGAGGCGATCGCGACGCCGAGGATGACCCCGAGGACGTTGACGAGCCCATCCTGGCCTCCGAGGATGAAGTCCGAGAGAAGCCCCGGCCGGGCGTGCTGCTCGAGCGAGGCCGAATCGGCCTCTTCCCGTTTCCAGAACTGCAGCCGAATCGACACGGTATTGACCTCGGTCGGTGGGCATGAGGACATTGAACCTCGGATAAGACGATTTTGCATTCGCGATAGGGCCTCCGTGTCCCCGCATCATCCTGTGCGGGCACGCGTCGTCGCTCGCGGCTCGCGTGTGTGGACGAAGCTTTTTCTCGTTAGCGGCCATCGACCGCCGGATGTCGACCGCGGGGATCGATGGCGCGATTCGAGGGCAGGACCCCGAAGGTGCGCGACACCATTGCCTCGATGCTCTCGACGCGGGAACCCCATGGCTCGAGATCGCCCGGGTCGCGGCGCTCGCATACGGGGAGAGCGCCGATGTCTCTCCGGAGTTTCCGCCCCATGGCCTCATCGCTCTCTCCGCCGCGGTCCGCCTCGCACGCCATCTTCCGACGAAGGTCCAGCCCCTGCCCGTCGTGGAAGCGGTCGTAGTTGCGGCGAGAGACCGAAAGCTCGGGGGAGACATGCGACGGAAGTCTCTCAAGATTTCAGGGGAGATCAGCCACCTCTCCCACTCGTTCGAATACGCCGTGCGGGCGGGAGCGTTCGACGATGCCGTGTCCATCTATGCCGGTTTGCTCCACGAGGGGAAGGAGCGTGCAATGGCGGGGGACGCGCTGTTCCGGGTCGCGGCGGAGGACATGGTTGTCGGGGGCCACAAGCTCGTGTTCGCGGTCGCCGCGTGGCGGCTCGCGGGCGCCCTCGGTTGGAAGGCCGCGGGCCTCGTGATGGCTCCCGCGGTCGCGTTCGTCGCCAGCGGGATTCGCGACCCCGCGGCCTTCAAGGCGTTCATGGCGGTCTTGGGCCGGGAGAAAATGGACCTCGAGGCCGTGGCGGGGAACGCGATGCCCGCGGACGAGGCGGAGCGGACTGCGCTCCGAACGGCGATGCGTGCGCCGTCTCCAGATGCGTGCGCGCAGGGCGTCGTCGCGTCTCTGGGGCGGGGAGTGACCCTCGATAACATCGCTTCCCTAGCGGTGGAAGAAGCCTCCGCGCGCATCGACGCGACGGGGCTGTATGACCTGCCCGCCGTTCATGGTCTGATTTTCGCCGATGCCGCGCGATGGGTCCTGAAGTTCTCGAAGACCTACACACGGATCTATCCGGCCGTGCAAGCGTGCCTCCTGCTGCAGTCCCTCCGACGGGAGGGCGGTTCCCCCCCGATCGCACCGGGGGGCGACGAGTTCTCCCTCCTGGACGGGATCCTTCGTGCGATGGAGTCGAGGAAGGCGCAGGAGGCGAGCGGTCTCGTCCGAGCGTATCGAGCGAAGGGATTCCCGCCCCTCCCCCTGATCACCTTGCTCGGGTACGAGGCGTGCCGCGACGTCCCGGCGTCCGAGCACAACCTCGAACTCGCGTGCGCGGTCGCGGACGAAGTCCTCGTCCATCGGCCTCCGGTCCCCGAGGGGATGGCCGCCCTCTCCCGGATGCTCGCTCTCTCCCCACGGGACCGGGGCGCCTGGCCGACGCTCGAGAAGAGGTTCCCGCTCACTTTTTCCTGAGCTCTTGGCCGATGAGGACGAAGTGCGCGAGCAAGGCCTCGAGCTGGATCCGTTCGTTGCTGCCCTCGACGAGCCGAAATTCCGTCTCACCGATTCGATCGATGAGGCGGACCTTGAACTCGTCCGGAACGTTGAGGTCGAACGCGGTCCGGTGGATCTGGCGGATGACGTCCTCACCCGAGAGACCGGACTCGATAAGGAGGTTGTCGAGCGCGTCGCGCGCCTTGATGAAGTCCCCGCCGAGGGACGTCTCGATGAGCTTCTTCACGAGCTCCGGTCGGGCGGCGCTCGCGGCCTTGTAGAGCGCGTCCTCGTCGATCGTCGTGCTCACGGAGGCGGCGACCTGAAGCGAGTTCACGGCCCGGCGCATGTCCCCCGCCGCGATGTAGATGAGCGCCTCCATCCCCGTCTTTGTGATCTTCAGCTTCTCCGCTTTCGCGATTCGCGTGAGGTACGCCTCGATCGCCTCGGGTTTGAGCGGGCGAAACCGGAACACGGCCGTCCGGGACTGAATTGGCTCGATGATTCGCGAGCTGTAGTTCGCGCTCAGGATGAACCGCGCGGTGCGGGTGTAGTTCTCCATCGTCCGCCGCATCGCGGCCTGGGCGTCGCCCGTGAGCGCGTCCGCCTCATCGAGAAAGATAATCTTGAAACCAACCTCGCCGATCGGAGCCATGCGGGCCATGTTTTTGATCTTCACGCGGACGGTCTCGATCCCGCGCTCCATGGACGCGTTCGTCTCGCTGAAGTTCGTATGCCAGTCATCGCCGTAGAGCTCGCGGGCGAGCGCGATCGCACACGTCGTCTTCCCCGTCCCCGCAGGGCCCGCGAACAATAGATGTGGGAGGTTCCGCGCGCGCACGTAGGCTTTCAACCGTGCGACAATCTCGTCCTGTCCGACGACATCGTCAAGGGTCTTCGGGCGATACTTCTCAACCCAGATCTCTTGCATGGCTCCCCCGCGAAGTCGGCTCGAAATTCGCCGATTCTATAATAGGCTTTGTGAGGGGAGGCGTGAAACTAACCTGCCGCTACGAAGTGTAGAATTCAATCCCGAGGGCGTCCATGACGCGCCGGGAGCGGTTCCAGACCGTTGCCGTGTCGCTCCCCGCGAACAGGAGACCGACGACCTCGTTTCGTTCGTTCAGGACGAGGGAACCACTGTCTCCACCGCGGGACATCGGGCTCGCAACGACCTGGTCCGCGAACGTCGCGGTGTCTCGGCCGTATTGCACGCGGACCGTCGCCTCCGTCGCGAGGACCCGGCCGGATGTGATCCCCGTCGTTCGCCCGCTCTTTCGCATCATCTCCGAGACGCCCGCGTCCGCGACGCCGGACGGTGTGCCGAGACCGAGGATGGAATCGTCCACGAGGTTGTCCTCGACGGGCTTCGCGATCGCCGCGTCGACAAAGTTCGGCGGTGGTTCGGCCACGGGTCGGAGACCCAGGCGGTTCGCGAGTCGCCGGAGGAACGGCTCGGCATTCCCGCCATCGAACCGGATTTCCACGAACCCATCGAGGCGTGCGATGGTGTCGTCCGTCCCGCCACGGTCCGCAGGTGCGGGTTGGAGAATCGGATCCCCGCGTCGCGCGTCGTTTTCGTTTGCGAGGACATGGTTGTTGGAGAGGATCAGTCGCTCGTCGCCTCGCCGTACGACGCCACCGAGGGTTCCCGCGGTGACCTTGAAGTGGCCGATGCTCACGCCGCCGAGTGCGGGACGCCAGCGGTCCGTGCGACTTTGCGCCTCCGTCGCGGGCGCGGAGAGTGCCCTGAGCCGGCCCGTCTCCACAACGTCCGTCTTCACGTCCTCGAGTGTCTTCGGCACGATGTCCTTCTTCTTGAGCTGTGATTCCGGGAGCTTGCGCTCAACGAACACGATCACGGCGGGGTCGTCCGTCTCCTTCCCGCGAACGATTTTCTTCCCGATGCCGACGCCGACGACGTTCGCCCTGGACAGTAGAAACCGTTCGAACTTCCCTTTCACGGCGCGGATCCGGTCCCAGGTCACCGGCCGCCCTCCCGCTCGCGGTACCGAGCGATCTCAAGGAGGCCCTCACCGGCCTTGCCCCCGACCGCGGTGCCCACTGCGCGAACCGCAAGGTTCGCGAAGAAGCCGACGAAGGCCCCGATCGCATAGTACGCGAGGAAGTCCGCCTTGTACAGGAAGCTCAACATGCCAACCCCGAAAATCACGGCGATGAACGTCGCGAACGCGCCCCACTGGACCCTATATCGACGGACCGCGAAGATGACGAGCCAGCCGAGCAAGATACCCAGGAGTAGGATCCCAATCTGGTCCATGTCCGCCAATGAATTCGCCCCGCCAGGCGAACGTGTGTGGACGCAATAACACTTCGTCTTTGGACCCTGTTCGAGCGACACCGAAGCCTCATAATCTCGCCCCGGGATGGCGGGGCGATGCAGTGCTCGAAATGCGACGCCGTCGCGGTGACCTTGATCCGGTACAGCGGGCAGCACCTCTGCCGTGAGCATTTCCTTGCCTTCGTCGAGCGGCGGGTCCGACACGAGCTTCGTCAGCAGGTCGACCTCAAGGGCGGGGAGCGGGTCGCCGTGGGCCTTTCCGGTGGCAAGGACAGCAGCACCGCAACGGTTCTCCTCCATGAGATCCTGTCGCCCCGGGCCGATGTCGAGCTTGTCGCGGTCACGGTAGACGAAGGGATCGCATCGTATCGGCCGGAGGGCATTGCCTTCGCCGCAACACTGTGTCGCAATCTCGGAATCGGGCACCGGGTCATCCGCATCGAGGAGACGGTCGGTTGGGCGATCGACGAAGTCGTCGAGATGGACCCGAGCACGATTCCATGCAGCTACTGCGGTGTATTCCGCCGCCAGGCCTTGAACCGCGCCGCGAAGGATCTCGGAGCGGACTACGTCGCGACGGGGTTGAACCTCGACGACACCGCGCAGTCCGTCCTGATGAACATCGCCCGCGGCGACATCGAGAAGCTCGCCCGCCTAGGACCGCACGATCGGGTGCAGCCGGATCTCGTGCCCCGACTCCAGCCCCTCCGGGTGATCCCGGAAAAGGAAGTGTACCTCTACGCGATGCTGCGCGGGATCAGGTTCCACGACGCGACGTGCCCGAACGCAGAGCGGGCGCAGCGCGGGAAGTTCCGTGAGATCCTCAACCGCCTCGAGGCGGACGCACCCGGGACCCGCCATGCGATTGTGCGAGGGTATGACCGGATGCGTCCGTACCTCGTCGACGCGTTCGGGAACGCGCCTCTCCAGGCGTGTGTGGTGTGCGGTGAGCCGACGGCCAACATCACGTGCAAGGCGTGTGAGATGAAGGGGAAGCTCGCCTCCCGCGAGGCATCCGTCGACCGGTCGGAGTGACGCCTGCTGCGACAGGGATAGCGCCCTAAACTTCGGAGGTACTCTCACACGCGGTTAGCCTCCTCCCCATAGTCCTGGAGGATCATCTGAGAATCACGACCGAGAAGGTGATAATCGATGCGCAAGGGCCAACCCCACCGTGGGCATTCCTCTCATCCGTCCCGGCCCAGAAGTCGCGGACGATTGTCGAGCAAGGAGTATCACGATGCGGCTACGACGCGCCATTGCGCTGACGGTAGGTGTCGCCTTCATCGTCGCCGCGATTGCCCTTGCGGCGGTAGCCCTGACCGCACCCCGCAAGGGCTCAACGGGGTTGGCCGGGGACCTGGAAGAGGCGCTCAAGTCCAACCAGACGCGTGCCGTCATCCTCCTTGTCCTTGTGGGGGCAACGACGTTCATCGCCGGATTCGGTGTGCGGGACGGCATCGGCCGCCTCCTGCAGCGGTCCGCCGCCAGGGCCCGCGCGCCCCCTCCAGAGGAGGCGAATCGTGGCCACTGACGCGGTCGCATACCCGCGGCGCCGCTCGGCGATTGCGCGGAAGCAGCTCCTTTTCAACGTAATCGTCCTCGCAATCCTTCTGTCCCTCGTCCTCGTGTTCTTTGTGCCGCGTGACTGGCAAAGGGCAATTAATGAAGGAGTAAGGGGTTGGCGGGGAGGCTCTCTCGCAGGGATGTTCCTCGCGTACGTGGGCGCCCTCGCGCTCACGGCCGCGCAGTTCTACACGGTTGTGAAGCGGATTGGCGTGCCGTCCCTCGTGGGGACGATGGGGGGCGCGAGCCTGTGGTTGAACGTCCACATCGCCCTGAGTTTGACCGGCGTCCTCGCAGGGCTCCTCCACTCCGGCTTCCCGTTCCGGTTCCCATACGCCGAACCCTTCGACAAGGGATTCGCGGCGTTGACGACCTGGGTCCTCGTCGTCGTGACCGGGAGCGGGGTGTTCGGTCGCTACCTGTGGAAACACCTCTCTGCAATGCGGCGCCCGTTCCGATTCTGGAAAATTTTCCACATCGCGGCGACGGTCTCCCTTTTCGGACTCGGAATCGCCCACGTGATTCTTGCGTGAAACGTCCTCAGGCGTCCGCCGCGGACAGGTCGATCGTCGCGTCACGGGCACGCCCGACCGACACGAGCCGGACGGGAGCGCCCATCGCCCGCGAAATCATCTCGGTGTACGCCCGCGTGGGCTCGGGCAGCGCTCCGTACCCCTTCTGTGCGAGTCGCCGCCAATCTGCATCCGGGAGATCCGGCCACCCATCGAACGCCTCGTACACGGGCTTTGCCTTCGCGAGCAACCGCATGTCCGCGGGGAATTCCTCGATCCGTTCGCCCCCGAAGGTGTACGCGGTGCAGACCTGAACCGTCTCGAGCCCGCCGAGGACGTCGAGCTTCGTGATGGCGAGACCCGTCAGTCCGTTCACGCGCGCGGCGGCGCGAAGCATCACGAGGTCGAGCCATCCAATTCGTCGAGGGCGATGCGTTGTCGTCCCGAATTCCCCGCCGCCCCGCTCCCGGAGGTGGTCCCCCGTCTTGTCCTGGAGTTCCGTCGGCACGGGGCCTGTACCGACGCGGGACGTGAACGCCTTGACCACGCCGATGACCTCATTGATTGCTCCCAATCCGATGCCCGATCCAATCGCGGCCGCAGGCGCCACGCAATTGGAACTCACGCCGAACGGGTAAATGCCGTGGTCGATGTCGAGGAGCGCGCCATGGGCCCCTTCGAACAGGATCCGCTTCCCCGCCCTCACCTCGCGGTCAAGGAGAATGGACGTGTCCGTGACGTACGGCGCGAGCCGCTCCCCGTATTTCGCGTACTCCGAGAAGATCGCGCCGCCGTTGAGGACCTCGTGGCTCCCATAGGCCTCGAGGAGGCGTTGCTTGATCGGGACGATCGTCTCGAGCTTGTCCTTCAGGACCGTCGGGTCAAGGAGGTCCGCGATCCGGATTCCAAATCGTCCGACCTTGTCCTGGTAGCACGGCCCGATTCCGCGGCCGGTCGTCCCCGCCTTGAACTTGCCCTTCAGATCCTCCTCGACGCGATCCTGGACCTTGTGGTAGGGCATCACGACGTGTGCACGGTCGCTGATCCGCAGGTTCTCCGCACGGTGGCCGCGCTTCCGGAGGTCGTCGAGTTCCTGGAGGAGCACGCCGGGTTCCACGACGACGCCGTTCGCGATCACGTTCATCGTTCGCGGCCGAAGGATCCCGCTCGGGACGAGGTGAAACGCGTACAGCTCCTCGCCGACTTGCACCGTGTGGCCTGCGTTCGCGCCGCCCTGGAACCGGACGACGATGTCCGCGCGTTCGGCGAGATAGTCAATCACCTTGCCCTTGCCCTCGTCCCCAAATTGGCACCCTACGACTACGGTCCCCGGCATCGTACGCGCGAACGGAGGGGGAGACAAATAGTTGTTTGTTGGCCCGCCCGCGCTCGACATGAGCCCCCGCTCTCCATCGGAACGTTATTATAAGCGTGGGGCCGATGCGACGGTGCTTCTCCGAGCGCCTGGCGGAGTTGGGGGAGTCGATGTCCACGACCGAGGACGACGCCCGCATTCCGACGCACGTGGCCGGACTCGATGAGCGGCTCGGCGGAGGGATCCCGAAGGGCCACATCGTCCTCGTCGCCGGCCCCTCCGGGAGCCTGAAGTCGACGCTCGTGTATCGAATTCTCTGGCACGAAGCGCGGGATCGGAACACGCCTACCCTGTACCTCTCGATGGAGCAGTCCCGGAAGGGCCTCCTCGCCCAGATGGGGAGCTTCGGACTGGACCCCTCAAAGGCGAAGACGCTGAACGTGATCGACGTCCGCGCCCTGCGGCGGGAGCTCGAGGGGATGACGCAGCGCCCACACTGGCTCCTCGGCCTTCGCCAGCAGCTTGCCCGCTACAAGGCGGAGCTCGGGATCGACATTCTCGCGATCGACTCCCTCGACGCCCTCTACGCGCTCACTCCGTTCGAGAACCCGCGGAACGAAATCTTCCAGTTCTTCGAGGAGCTCCGGGACCTCGGGGCGACGACGTTCCTCGTCTCCGAGATGCCCGGGAACCGCCGGTCGTTCGGCCAGTACGCGGTGGAGGAGTTCCTCTCGGACGGCATCGTCCACCTTCGCGTGAAGGAGGTCGAGGTCGGCCTCACGACGTCCGTCCGGCGGTTCGTCGGGGTCCTGAAGATGCGGGGCGTCGAGCACGACATGGACTACTACCCGCTCCTCGTCCAGAAGGGACGGTTCGAGATCGTCGCGGACTAGAGCGGGAGGCCGATGACGGTCTTTGGCTACGTTTCCGTGGCGAGCCTGGTCGCAACGGCCGCGCTCGCGCTGTACGTGATGGTCCGCGGGCCGCGATCCGTGTCGACCTTCCCGTTTGCCCTTCTCATGGGGACGTTCGCCGCATGGGACCTCTCCGAATCAATCCTGCGGCTCTCGCTCAGCTCCGACCCCGCCGCGCTGCTGATCTGGGCCCGGATTGAATGGGTGGCGATTGCGTTCACGTCCGGGACGTTCCTTCATTTCGTCCTGAACTTCGCGACGGGTCGACCGCTCCGGGAGCGTCTATGGCAGATACCGGTCGTTTATGCCGTGTCTGCGGTTGTCGCTGCCCTCGTTGTCGTGACGGACGGGATTGTT
>Ga0209521_10002249_pt1 | contig 15778 bp, 15 predicted proteins | sample Rifsed19ft4_FD_184016 | JGI IMG/M metagenome (GOLD analysis project Ga0209521, IMG submission 184016) | Soil microbial communities from Rifle, Colorado, USA - sediment 19ft 4 (version 2) | ecosystem: Environmental > Terrestrial > Deep subsurface > Rock core/Sediment | place: Rifle, Colorado...
ACCGACCACTGCAACCTGCGCTGCGTATACTGCATGCCGGAGGATATGACCTTCCGACCCAACGCCGAGATGCTGCAGGATGACGAGATTCTGCTGCTGGTACGCCTGTTTGCCGACCTGGGTTTTGACAAGCTGCGGCTGACCGGCGGCGAACCGACCGTGCGCAACCATATCGTCGACCTGGTGCGTGAGATTGCCGCTGTGCCAGGCATCAAATCGCTTTCCATGACCACCAACGGCGTGCTGCTCGGCAAACTGGCGCAGCCGCTCAAAGATGCTGGACTGCAGCGCGTCAACATCAGCCTGGACACGCTGGATACGGTGCGCTTTAAGAAAATCACGCGCTGGGGATCCTTCGACCAGGTGTGGGAGGGCATTCAAGCCTCCGAGGCTGCCGGGTTGACACCGGTGAAGCTCAACGCGGTGGTGGTGCGCGGCTTCAACGACCAGGATATCGCGCCCATGGCAGCGTTGACGCTGGACAACCCCTGGCAGGTGCGCTTTATCGAGATGATGCCGTTTGGCGGCGCCACCGAGCTGCAGACGCACCAGGTTGTCACTGCCGAAGAGATGCGCGAGAAAATTTCAGCTGAGTTGGGTACGCTTACGCCGGGCAACAACGGCAAACTGGATGGCGAGGCACGGATTTTCCGCCTGCCGCATGCCAAAGGCGAGTTGGGCTTTATATCATCGGTCACCGCCCCGTTTTGCTCCGCCTGCACCCGCGCCCGCCTGACCGCCGACGGCAAATTACGCCTATGCCTGCTGCGCGATAAGGAAGTGGATTTGCTCACGCCGCTGCGCCAGGGCGCCACGCTGGCGGAACTGCGGCAAATCGTACTGGACGGCGTGTGGGTTAAACCGTGGGGTCATGGGTTGGCAGAGGGGGACTTTGCCACCAACCGGGTCATGAGCGAAATCGGGGGGTAAAAGAGAGTGACACGTGACACGTGTCAGGTTTCGGGCTGCGATATGCGCCGGAGATAGGATTCTCAAACCTCATCCGGCCTGTAGGGTGTGCTTTCCGTAGGACTCTGTAAGAGTAGCGCACCATTATTTTAATTTCCAGGAGAATGGCGCGCTTCGCTTAAAAGGTCCTCCGGAAAGCACACCATTCAGCGCCCCTACTTCTTCGGTGATAGGTAGGCTAATACTATACTTTCGGCTACGACTATTGTCCGGCGAGGTGCGTATAATACATGTATCCGTTTTCACAAACCTCAGGAAAATTATGATCCGTACTGAACAGCTCTCCAAGTATTTCACGACCCGCAAGGGTCAACAGCCCATTCGCGCGGTGCAAGATTTGACTCTCGAGGTGCGCGAGGGCGAGGTATTCGGCTTCCTCGGGCCAAATGGCGCCGGTAAAACCACTACCGTGCGCATGCTCACCAGCCTGATCGGCCCAACCGCCGGACGTGCCTTCATCGGACGCTGGGAGGTCGGCAAAGACGACCAGAACATTCGCCGCACCGTCGGCATTTTGACCGAATCCCCCGGCATGTACGAACGCTTGAGCGCCGAGCGCAACCTGTCCATTTTTGCCAACTTGTACGACGTGCCGGACGTCCCCGGGCAGGTGGAAAAATACCTGCGCATGTTGGGGTTATGGAACCGGCGCTTTGACGAGGTGGGCAGCTTCTCCAAGGGTATGCGGCAGAAATTGGCCATCGCCCGCGCTCTGCTGCACGAACCGCAGGCGCTCTTCCTGGACGAACCCACCAGCGGCCTGGACCCGGAAGCCGCCAAACTGGTGCGTGATTTTATCGAGGAGCTCAAATCGCTGGGACGCACCATCTTCCTGTGCACCCACAACCTGGACGAAGCTGACCGATTGTGCGACCGCATTGGCATTTTCAAATCCCGCCTGATCACGGTTGATACCCCGGAGAATCTGCGCACCAAATTGTACGGACGCAAGGTCGTATTCCACCTGGCAGAGGTGAATTCTGCCTGGCTGGTAGCTTTGCGCGCCCTGCCCTTTGTGCAGGACATCCAGTCGGTGGACAACCGTCTGGTGGTCAGCCTGCCGGACCCCGAGGGCCAGAATCCGCTGATCATCCGCCGCCTGGTGGAGTTGGGGGCAGAGATCCAATTCGTCGGCGAGCTGCGGCATTCACTGGAAGATATTTACCTGCAAACCATCCAGGGCGAAGGGGTATAGGAAGGGCAACATGAAACATATTCGAACCATCATCGCCAAAGAGTGGATGGAAGTATTCAAAAACAAGATGGTGCTTTTCACCACCGCGCTCATGCCGATCTTGTTCACGGCGATTCCGTTGGTCATGGTGAAAACCACTTCCGGCAGCGTGTCAGCGGGCGGCTCCAATGCGGACGTACCGGCGCTGTTTGCCCAGATGTGCGGTCAAATGAATGCCGGTGACTGCCTGCAGATTTACCTGATCAACCAGTTCATGGTGCTGTACATGATGATGCCGCTGATTATCCCGATCACCATCGCGGCTTACTCGATCGTCGGTGAAAAGACCACCCGTAGCCTGGAACCGCTGCTGGCGACCCCCGTGACCACCGAGGAGCTGCTGGCTGGCAAGGCGCTGGCAGCCGCCATCCCAGCGATTGCCGCCACCTGGATCTGCTTCGTGATCTTTTTGCTGCTGCTGCCGCTGGTAGGCGCAACCGAGGCTGTTCGGCAATACGTGCTTGGCCCGACCTGGCTGCTGGGCATTATCGTGGTCGGCCCGTTGATGGCGGTTGCCGCGGTCAATTTTGCCATCATGGTCTCTTCGCGGGTCAATGACCCGCGGGTAGCCGAGCAAATGGCAGCCATTTTAATAGTGCCGGTACTCGGACTGCTGTTTGGGCAGGTCGCCGGCCTTGTCGTTATTAACTTGCAGTTGATGTTGATCGTCATCGCTGCACTGGTTGTGATCGATATCGGTCTTGTTTATCTCGGCGCGCGCCTGTTTCAGCGCGAGACCATTCTCACTCGTTGGAAATAACTCAATACTATGAAAACACTTCCCCTGTTTCGCTTTATCAGCGGTTTATTGCTGGCAACCGTCCTGCTACTGACCAGCTTTGGTTTCGTCTTTGCCCAGGATGGCTACACCATTCATATGAACCGGGATTTCGGTTTTGGCAACGGCTCGCAAATCCGCGGCACCTTTTCCATCTCCCTGATCGGCACAGAAGAAAATGTGTCCGCAGTAGTCTTCAAGATCGATGATCAGGAACTGGCGAAAGTATCCCAACCGCCATTTAAATTCCAATTCAATACCAACAATTATCCCAGCGGCACGCATAACCTTTCAGCTGTGGTGACATTGAAGGACGGGTCAACTGTAACCACACCAACCCGCACCTACCAGTTCGCGACGGCGGAAGATGAAGGTGCCTTCATGAAGGAAATCCTCTTCCCACTGCTGGGGGTGTTGTTACTGATCATGGTAGTGGGCGTGGGGTCGCAATTTCTGGCAGCGCGCAGCAAACCAGCCGGCGGCCCGGAGCCGGGCACGCAGCGCAATTATGGTTTCACCGGCGGGTCGATTTGCCCAAAGTGCAACCGACCTACACCGATCCATCCGTTGGGATTCAATCTGGTGGTCGGCAAATTAAGCCGCTGCGATAACTGCGGCAAGTGGAGCATCATGCGCCGTGTGCCTATGGAAATTCTGCGGGCTGCCGAGATCGCTGAAGTCAAAGCCGATCGGGCTGGCGCGGCGAGCATGGAAAAAAGCGAAGAGGAAAAGCTGCGCGACCTTTTGGACAATTCGCGCTACACCAAGGATTAAATTAGGGTCAGTAGCGCAAGTTCGCGGTCTACCCTGGCACCGTCTGCCAGGACAGGTGTGCGCCCCCTTGTGGGGTCACTTGCGTACGCAAAATGGAATTTTGCGCTACTGTGGCTTAGGCCAGACTCTCGATGATCGTGGCTTCACCCTGGCCGACGCCGACGCATAGCATCGCCAAACCGTAATAGGGTTTGGCGGTTTGCGGTGCGCGGCGCGTCATTTCATGCACCAGCGTGGTGAGAATGCGCGCACCGGAACAGCCCAGGGGATGACCCAGTGCCACAGCACCGCCGTTGACGTTGACAATGTCTTCAGACAGGCCCAGCTCGCGGATGACCGCCAGAGACTGGACGGCAAAGGCTTCATTTAATTCGACCAGGCCTAACCGGTCGATGCCGATGCCGGCCCGCTGCAGAGCTTTGCGGGCAGCCGTGACCGGGCCAATGCCCATGATACGCGGCGGAACGCCAGCCGCGGCGGAGCTTAATACCCGCGCCAACGGCTTCATACCCAGTTCGGCGGCCTTATCCGCGCTCATTACGAGCAAAGCTGCGGCGCCATCGTTCAAGCCGGAAGAGTTTCCGGCGGTCACCGAACCGTCCTTGCGGAAGGCCGGTTTGAGCCTTCCCAGCGACTCGAGCGTGGAATCGCGCCGCGGGCGCTCGTCCTGGCTGACGATAATCGGGTCGCCTTTGCGCTGCTTCACCGGCACTGGCACAATTTCCGCGGTAAAACGACCGGAATCCATGGCTGCCACCGCGCGCTGGTTGCTTTGCAGGGCGAAGGCGTCTTGCTCGGCGCGCGTAATGCCGGTCATATCGGCAATATTTTCAGCGGTCACGCCCATCGATTCGGTGCCGTACAACGCCTCCATTTGCGGATTAGGGAAACGCCAGCCAAGGGAAGTGTCGTAGGCGGTCAGGTTGCCAAACGGGTAGCCATTCTCAGCCTTGGGTAAGGCGTATGGCGCACGCGACATACTCTCTACCCCGCCGGCGATAAAAATGTCACCCTCGCCGGCGCGAATGGCGCGCGCCGCCATGTTGACCGCGTTCAAGCCCGAGGCACACAGCCGGTTGATGGTCACGCCGCCGACCTCAACCGGCAGGCCGGCTAACAGCAGCGCCATGCGGGCTACATTGCGGTTATCCTCGCCGGCCTGATTGGCACAGCCCAAATAAACTTCCTCGATCTGGTCGGTCGGCACGCCGGTGCGCTCGACCAGCGCGCGAATCACGTGCGCTGCCAGATCGTCCGGACGAACACTTGAAAGCGACCCGCCCAGCGCGCCAATCGGCGTGCGAACAGCATCTACGATGACAACTTCCACCATGAAACGACTCCTTCAATCATTGTAAAGGGTCAGACTGACGGTTAGATCAAATTGACGTCGTGCGACCCCGATTCTTTGATTCCAGCCGAGGTGATGCGCACAAACTCGGCATTTTCCCATAATTCAGGGAGGGTGCGCGCGCCGGCATAGCTCATGCCTGAACGCAGCCCGCCGGCGATTTGGGCGAGAATGTCCGCCACTTCCCCGCGGTAGGGCACAAAAGCCTCGACGCCCTCCGGCACCACTTCGGTCCATTCTTCTTCGGTGAACTCGATTTCGGTGTTGTCCAGCTTGCGCCGCTCGACATTGGCCGAAAGGGAGGCCATGCCGCGTACCACTTTGTAACGACGGCCCTGGCGTACAATTTCCGCACCCGGAGCTTCCTCGGTGCCTGCCAGCATCGATCCGAGCATGACCGTGCTGGCGCCGGCTGCCAGCGCTTTGGTGACGTCGCCAGAGGTGCGCATGCCGCCATCGCCAACGATTGGAATATCCAGCTTGCGGCTGACCTCCGCGCAATCGGCCACTGCGGTCAACTGCGGCACGCCAAAGCCGGTCACTACCCGGGTGATGCAGATCGACCCGGCGCCCACGCCGACCTTGATCGAATCAGCGCCAGCGTCCGCCAGCTCGCGTACCCCTTCACCGGTGGCAACGTTGCCAGCCATGACTGGGGTGTGTGGGAAGGCTTGTTTCAGTCTTTTAACCATGCGAATGGTATGGTCGGAGTGCCCGTGGGCGATATCCACCAACAGCAGGTCGACGCCGGCTTCCACGCAGGCGGCTGCCCGTTCCACATCGTCTGCCCGAACGCCGAGTGCCGCTCCCACCCGCAGCCGGCCCAGGTGATCCTTGGTGGCATGCGGGTGTTCCTGAATTTTGACGATATCCTGCGCCGTAATCAGCCCGGTAAGCTTGCCTTCCGGAGTGATGAGCGGCAGTTTCTCCACCCGCGCCTGGTACAGTTTTTCGCGGGCAGCCTCCAGTGTTTCATTTTCGCCGGCGACCACCAGGCGGTCAACCGGTGTCATGACGGATTGAACCAAGGCATTCAGGTCGGTTGCCAGCAGCACGTCGCGGGTGGTGACCATGCCCGCCAGGGTTCCGGCCTCGTCCACCACCACCAGTCCGCCCACATTTTCAGCTGTCATCATCTGGCGCGCCTGGGATACGGTTGCGCCCGGAGCGATGGTCAGCGGGGAATGCACCACCAGACTCTCGGCACGTTTGACTTTTCGCACCTGATCCGCCTGCCGCTCGATGCTCATAAAGCGGTGCAGCACGCCAATGCCGCCATGCTGCGCCATGGCAATCGCCATTGGCGCTTCGGTGACGGTGTCCATGTTGGCAGAGATGATGGGCAGGTGCAGGCGCAAGTCTCGCGTCAACTGACTGGACATGTCAACGTCGTGACGCGAAAGAATGGATGAATAGTGCGGCACCAGCAGCACATCATCGAACGTCAGAGCGGTATTCGGGCGGATTCGCATTGCTTACCTCAACCAGGGGAAAGGGTCTACAGGTATTGTACAATACATCCATGGGGTTGTCATCTTGCCTGCCGCGCAGCTGGTATGAGCGGGATCCGGTTGTGGTTGCCCGTGAATTGCTGGGCATGCGTTTGATGCGGATGCTCGACGGGCAGCTTTTAAGCGGTGTGATCAGCGAGACCGAAGCTTACCGCGGCGAGGAGGACCTGGCCTGCCACGCCCGGGTTGGCCGAACGCCGCGCACCGCGGTCATGTACGGGCCGGCGGGGATCGCCTATGTGTATTTCACCTACGGCCTGCACTGGTGTTTGAATGCGGTATGCCTGCCGCCGGATTACCCGGCGGCGGTATTGATTCGCGCCATTGAACCTTTGCACGGGCGTGAAACGATGGGTCTGCGGCGCAGCGGACGGATGCCGTCCCAGTGGACCAATGGCCCGGCCAAGCTGACCCAGGCGCTGGGAATCGATGGCAGGCAAAATGGGGTGGACCTTACATCGCCGGCTGGCGGGTTGTGGATTGAAGCCGGTGATCCGCTGCCGGATGAGGCAGTGGTTATTGGCCCGCGGGTTGGGATTAATAATGTTCCCGAACCCTGGCGCTCCATGCCATGGCGGTTTTCAACTCCTCTCCCTCTGGGAGAGGCCGGGTGAGGGCTCTCCTCTCCTTTCACGGAGAAGCCAGGTGAGGGCTCTCCTCTCCCTCTGGGAGAGGTCGGGGGACGGCATTCTTCTCCCCGTTTCCACAGGGAGAGGGATTATAATTCCCTCGCACGCATAATACCGCACAACCCTCAGGAGGCTGATGTTTCGTAAAAACCCACCCGCCAGTCCGTCCGCTGTGGCACCGATTGAACGTGTCACTTCAGTGCTGGGGACCGGCATCAATTGGAAAGGCGACCTGCACGGCAGCGGCGGTATCCGCATCGAAGGCACCTTCGACGGCGAGATCGCGGTACACGGCCTGGTCGTGGTCGGCGAGACTGGCCGGGTCAACTGCGAGGAACTGAAGGCCAATAGCGTGGTGATCGCCGGGTCGGTGCGCGGTAACATCACCGCCGAGAAGATCGAAATCCGCTCCACCGGGCGGGTGTGGGGTGACGTGACCACGGTGGCTTTCGCCACCGAGGAAGGCGCGTTCCTGCGCGGCCAGGTACGCATGGAAGAGAAGGTTGAACTGCAGTTCGAGCCCCCGGCCGATGCCCTGGATCAGAATCAACCTGCCGAGAACCCAACCGATACCCAGGGGGAACAACCCGCTTGACCACTGTCGAACTCATCGCCCTTGCCAGCGAGGTGCTGGGCGTCATCGCTGCCACCATGCTGCTGACACTCAGCCCGCGCTTCAAAAACCACCCGCCGCTCACTTTCAAGTATCCGCAGCGCGAGGCGGTTGCAGCTGCGTTGGTGACCGTCGCGGTCTTCATCGGCGGCTTTGTCCTATTCCGCGGTGAATCCCCCGCGCCTATCACCGGGCTGGCGGGGTCAACACCCACGCTTGAAGCGCTCACCCAACATCTGATCGCAGCGGGTGTGGGCGTGGTGCTGGTGATCATCGCGCTGATTTACCGCCGCCAACCGGTGCGCAGTGCCGGCTGGAACCGTCCGCTGCTGACGCCTGCTTTCCAGGTCGGTGTTGCCATCATCATTTTGACCATTTTCCTGCGTGGAAAAATTTTCGCGCTGTTCGACGGTATTACCACCACCGAAACCAGCGCGCTTTTGCTTCTGGCAGCGCTGGGTTTGGCCGAAGAGACCGTTTTTCGCGGCTACATTCAGCCGCGTTTCTCATCCCTGCTGGGTGATATTCCCGGCTGGCTGCTGACCTCGGTCCTTTTCGCTCTATGGCAAATTCCGCGGCTGCTGGGCGAACCCGGGCAGACAGTGTTGATTGGGGTCGGATTGGGCCTGGTGCAGGGGCTGCTGGCGGGTTGGATCATGCAAAAAACCCGGCACGTGCTGGCTCCGGGGCTGTACCGCGCCATTTCCGGTTGGATTGCCTTTTTAGGCTGACATTTACCATTTCAATCCTCTTTTTCGAGGTTTATCACCTTCCATGAGCAAAAACATCCCGCACCGCGTGCCCATGTCCTCGCCAGACCTGACCGAGGCTGAACGTCAGGCCGTTTATAACGTCCTGCAAACTCCCAATTTGAGTATGGGACCGCAAATTACCGCCTTCGAGAACGCATTCAAAGCCCACACCGGTCTGAACCAGTCGATTGGCGTCAATTCCGGCACCGCCGGGCTGCATTTATGTGTGCGGGCGGCGGGTATTGGCGTTGGCGATCTGGTGCTGACCACCCCCTTCTCGTTTGTAGCCTCCACCAATGCGCTGCTCTTCGAGCAAGCGGTGCCGGTATTTGTCGACGTCGATCCGCTAACCGGCAACATGGACCCGCAGTTGACGGCTCAGGCAGCCCAGGACCTGATGACCGGCGGCAGCGCTGCCAAGCGCTGGCTGCCGCGTAAAGGCGCTGCGGCTGGGAACCCGCTCAAAGCCATTCTGGGGGTGGATGTTTTCGGTCAACCGGCGGATTGGGATGCCCTGCAAACGATCGCCGACCAGCATCATCTGCGGGTAATCGAAGATTCGTGCGAGGCACTGGGGGCCGAATACAAAGGCCGCAAAGCCGGCACCCTGGCCGAAATGGCCATCTTCGCGTTTTATCCCAACAAGCAAATCACGACCGGTGAAGGCGGAATGATCGTCACCAGCGACGAGAAGGCTGCCAACCTGATGCGTGCGCTGCGCAATCAGGGGCGTGCTCCCGGCGACACCTGGCTATCTCATACTTTTCTTGGCTACAACTACCGGCTGGATGAACTCAGCGCTGCGCTGGGCGTGGTGCAAATGAGCCGCCTGGAAGAACTGCTGGTCAAGCGCGAGCAGGTGGCGGAATGGTACCGCAGCCGGCTGGTCAAGATCGCTGGCGTAAAAGCGCCGTGCATCGATAAAAATACCACCCGCACCAGCTGGTTTGTGTATGTCGTTCGGGTCGATCCGGGCGTCAACCGCGAGGCGCTGGCGCAGCGGCTGGAAGAGCGCGGCATCCCGGTGCGGCCTTATTTCCTGCCCATCCACCTGCAGCCCTACATGGTCGAACGCTTCGGCTACCAACCCGGTGACTTCCCGGTTACTGAAGACCTTGGCGCGCGCGGTCTGGCACTGCCTTTCTCAGGCGTCATGACCGAAGACCAGGTGGACCTGGTGTGCCGCACGCTGGAAGACGTTTTATAACCCCATGGCCGCCGGGCTGCCCATCACATTTTTACCACCGCGCCGCCGAGCGCTGCTGCTGCACATCCTGGCGGCGATTGGATTTCTGGCAGTCAGCGCGGTCAGCCTGATTTTTGCGCTGCAACAGCAGGTCAGCGGTATTTTTTCCCTGCTGCTGCTGATTTCGCTGGCATTTTTCATCCCGCTGCCGGTGGTTTTGTATCGCGCCTACGCGCTGTATAATGCCGCCTACACTCTGGAACGCGACGGCTTGCGCATTCGCTGGGGGCTGCGGGCTGAAGACATTCCCTTGACCGAAATCGAATGGGTGCGCCCGGTCAGCGACCTGGGTTTCCACCTGCCATTGCCCCGTCTGGCCTTCCCAGGCGCCATTTTAGGCCTGCGCAAGGTGGAAGAATTGGGCGAGGTTGAATTTTTAGCTTCGGATACAGCTTCCATGCTTTTGATCGCCGCGCCGCGTAAGGTTTATGCCATTTCTCCGGAAGATACCCGCGGTTTCATGCGCGCCTTTCAGGATGCCATTGAATTGGGCAGCCTTTCACCGCTGCCGTCTTATTCAGCCGAACCTGCCGCGTTTGCCCGCCGGGTGTGGGATGACCGTATCGCCCGCCGGTTCCTGATTGCCGGCCTGGTGTTGACGGTGGCGCTGCTAGTGCTGGTTTCATTCGCCATTCCCGGGCGGGCTGAAGTGGCCCTCGGCTTCAATAATCAGGGCCAGCCGCTGGAAGCGGTGCCGGCACAGCAGCTGCTTTTGCTACCCGTGCTTGGGATATTTGCGTATATTGCCAACCTGTTTATCGGTTTGTTTTTCTACCGCCGGGAAGCTGAGCGTCCAGTCGCCTTTGTGCTGTGGATCTGTTCGGCGGTCACCCCCGCATTATTGATCCTGGCAACGCTTTTTATTCTATAATCCATCCGGCGGTTTGATTTCCTTCATGAATGCCTTTTTGTCTAATTTTTCCTGGATCCAACTGGCAGCCGGGCTTGGTCTGGCATTATTAATCGCCGGTGCAGCCTACGCGGTGCGCAGCCTGTCCCTTTCCGGAGCCATCGCGGCGGTGGTGCTTGGCACCGCTATTTTTGGATTGGGCGGATTACCCTGGGCGGTGCTGCTGGTTGGATTTTTTGTCTCATCATCCGTGCTGTCCCGACTTTTTAAGCGCAACAAAGCCGCGGTCAATGAAAAATTTTCCAAAGGCAGCCGGCGCGATGCCGGACAGGTATTGGCCAATGGCGGCATTGCCGGGCTGCTGGTGATTGCCCAGGCGGCCTTCCCTTCCATTAACATCTGGTGGTTTGCGGCAGCCGGCACTTTGGCAGCGGTCAACGCGGATACCTGGGCTACCGAGCTGGGCGTACTTTCACGTTCAGAGCCGCGCATGCTGACGACCGGAAAAACCGTGGAAAAAGGTACCTCTGGCGCGGTCAGTTGGGACGGGACGCTGGCCGCCCTGGCAGGCGCGGTCGTCATCGGATTGTTGGCAATCATCGTCTGGCCTGATTATGCCGGCGGGGCCAGTCTGGCACAAGCGCCGCTGCGTCTTGGATTGATAACGCTGGCAGGTTTAACCGGCTCATTCGTCGACTCGCTGCTGGGCGCCACCATCCAGGCTATTTATTATTGTCCCAACTGCGCCAAAGAGACCGAACGCCATCCGCTGCATACCTGCGGCACTGGCACGCGGCAAATTCGCGGCTGGCGCTGGCTGGGAAATGACGGTGTCAACTGGATGTGTGCTTTGAGCGGCGCGTTGGTTGGCGCTCTTTTATCGGTTGTGCTTTTCTAGTTTAAACCGGGACAGGAATTTATTTTGCTCAAACGCCATAACGCCAGAACGGTCTATACGGCCTTCAATATGGCTGTATCCATGTTCTTTGCCCTGGCATTCGTGGTGAACATGGTGTATTTTGTCGCGGTTGGGAAACTCAACCCGCTGCAGCTGGTGTTGGTTGGCACCGCGATGGAAATATCGATTTTTGTCTTCGAGATCCCGACCGGCGTGGTGGCAGATACCATTTCGCGGCGGCTATCGGTGATCATCGGTGTATTCCTGCTGGGTATCGGTACTTTCCTGATGGGTTTTATTCCAGAGTTCCTCCCGATTTTGATCGGACAGATCGTCTGGGGGCTGGGATACACTTTTACCAGCGGCGCGCTGGATGCCTGGATCAGCGACGAGGTCGGAGAGGAAAATGCCCCGGCGGTTTTTTTGAACGGGACGAAAATGAGCCAGTGGGGCGGGTTGGCCGGCGTGCCGGTCAGCATTTTACTGGCACAAGGGCAGCTCAACACTCCTATTCTGGTCAGCGCGGGGTTATTTTGGGTTTTTGGCTTTTACCTGATTCTATTTATGCCTGAAAACGGCTTTAGTCCCACCCCGCGGGAAGACCGCACGAATTGGCAGCAGATGGTGCAAACCATGCGCAAAGGCGTTGGCATGATGAAGGTGCGCCCCGCGTTGGCCAGTATTTTGTTCATCGGATTATTCTTCGGGCTGTATTCGGAAGGCTTTGACCGCTTATGGAACGCCCATATTCTGGAGCAATTTACCTTCCCGGAATTATTCAGCCTCAAAATGATCACCTGGTTCGGACTCATGGAAGCCGTCCAGCAAATTTTGATCATTGTGGCGGTCAGCCGGGTTGAAAAGCGCGCCGATACCAGCCAGACGCCAACCCTTGTGCGCGGTCTGGCCGGGTTGAGCGCCGCGCTGGCAGGCTTTCTGCTGCTGTTCGCACTGGCGGGCAACTTATGGCTTTCTGTGGCTGCGGTCATCGCCATCGGCGTGGTGCGCGGACTGATCTGGCCGCTGTACATCGCCTGGGTTAATCACCGCCTCGATTCGTCAGTGCGCGCCACGGTACTGTCCATGTCCGGGCAAGTTGACTCGATTGGTCAAATAGCCAGCGGACCGCTGCTGGGCGTGGTCGCGCGGAACTTTGGAATTCGCACCGGCCTGCTTTGTTCGGTGTTATTGCTTGTACCTGTGCTGCCGCTGCTGCTGCGTCAGCTTAAAAATGGCGAAACACAGCCAGAATTGGCCATTTCGCCTGAATCGCAACCATAGCACAATGTTATTGTTCAGACATCTGACAATGTACTAAAATCAAGGATGAATATCAGGCCGTTATTGGGTACTTTTACCGTACCCAATTGAGCTTGAATTTCATACAATGTTGAAGGGTGTCCTGCGCATATTTTATTATCAGGCCGTAGGAATACCCGTTCTTGTTTTCTATCACCATTATTACACCACAAGCGAGGAAACCGTATGGCTGAGGAAGATCCCCGAATCCTTGAATTGCGCGTACGCCGCGCAAAAGCGCATAAAGCAGGCGGAGAAGAACGGATTGCCAAGTATAAAGCTAAAGGCAAGCTGACCGCCCGCGAGCGCATTGCTGAACTGCTCGACACTGGTTCTTTCAATGAGGTTGAGACGTATTCGGCTCACCGCAGTGAAGACTTCGGTGTCGGCGACCGCATCGAAACCGACGGCGTTGTCACCGGCTTCGGTACGCTGGAAGGCCGCACCATTTACGTGTACGCCCAGGATTTCACCGTTATGGGCGGCGCGCTGGGTGAGGTTCACGGACGCAAAATTGCCCGCCTGATGGATCTGGCGGCTCAGAGCGGCTCCCCGGTCATTGGCATGATCGACTCGGGTGGTGCACGCATTCATGAAGGCACCCGCAGCCTGTGGGGTTATGCGCAGATCTTCCGCCGCAACACCCTGTACTCTGGCGTCATCCCGCAGATCAGTCTGGTCATGGGACCATGCGCTGGCGGCGCGGCTTACTCGCCCACCGTCACCGACATGATCATCATGGTCGAAAAACAATCCTTCATGTTCCTGACCGGTCCGGAAGTGATCAAGTCGGTCACCGGCGAGATCATCGACATGGAAAGTCTGGGCGGCGCTGCCGTTCACCTTGGCACCAGCGGCACCGCTCACCTGACCGCCCCCAGCGACAAGGAAGCCATCGCTTTGGCGCGCCGCATTTTAAGCTATTTGCCCTCCAACAACACCGAAAATCCCCCGTTCGTCGATACCGGTGACGACCCCAACCGCATGGACGAGGAATTGAATCACATCGTACCGACCAATGCCAACGATCCCTACAATATGCACGAAGTGATCAACCATATCGTCGACCGCGGCAGTTTCATTGAACTTCAGGCTACTTTCGCCACCAACGCTATCGTCGGGCTGTCCCGCATGGGCGGTTACACGGTGGGTATCGTTGCCCAGGAACCCTCTGTCATGGCTGGCGCGATGGAAATCAACTCCGCTGACAAGATCGCCCGCTTCGTACGCTTCTGCGACGCCTTCAACATTCCACTGCTCACCTTCTGCGATTCGCCCGGATTCCTGCCGGGTGTCGCCTCTGAGCACGAAGGCGTCATTCGCCACGGCGCCAAGGTGTTGTTTGCCTATTCCGAGGCTACCGTGCCAAAGATTCAGGTGACCACCCGTAAGGGTTACGGTGGCGCCTATATCGTCATGAGCTCCAAGCTGCTGGGCGCCGATCTGGCATTCGCCTGGCCCAGCGCTGAAATTGCTGTGATGGGACCTGAAGGCGCTGCCAATGTGGTCTACCGCCGTCAGATCGAAGCTGCTGAAGATAAAGATGCCGAACGCGCCCGGCTGGTGGAGGAGTACCGCAAGACCTTCCTCAATCCCTACGCTGCCGCTGCCGATGGCTACGTTGACGACGTGATCGAGCCCAAAGAAACCCGCAAACGCGTCATCGCTGCTCTGGTTGCCCTGCGCGAAAAAGCCGAAACCATCCCCGCCAAAAAGCACGGGAATATCCCGCTGTAGTTCGGAGTAAAACATGACAGAATTGCTGAATCAAGGGTTATTAATCGCAGCAATCGGCATGGGATTGGTGTTCTTGGCGCTGATTTTGCTGTGGGGTTTGATGGCTTTGTTGGGCCGCATCCCCGCTGGCAAGAGCCCTGTCGAGGAAACCGCTGCAGCAGTCGAATTGCCCGCCGCTGAGGCCGAAGGTACCTCTGGCCTGGATAATTCTTTGCGCATCAAAGCAGCCGCCGCGGCAGTTGCCATTGCACTGGGCCTGCAAAAATCCACTGCATTTACCACACCAAAATCCCCCAATGCCGTAAGTTCCTGGCTGGTCGCCCGCCGTTCCAGTCAGTTCAATCAGAATGCCGTAATCACAAACCGTAAAAGTCGAGGCTCTGCGCGATGAAAATTACTGTAAAAATCGAGAATCAAGAATTCCTCGTTGAAATTGAAGACCTTTCCAGCCGCCCGGTCATGGCTACCATCGAAGGCCAAACCTTCGAGGTATGGCCTGAAGAAGCCGCGGCTGAAACCGTAACCGCGGCTCCGGTTGCCGCTCCGCAGCCGGCTGCAGCCCCTGCCCGTCCGGCGGCTGCCCCGGTCAAAGTGTCAGACGCCTCAAAAGCAGTGACTGCCCCGCTCCCAGGCACAATCGTTGCGATCGCCGTGAAAGAAGGACAGACCGTCCAGGCTGGACAGGAATTGCTTACGCTTGAAGCCATGAAAATGAAAAATTCCATTCGAGCTTCCCGCGGCGGCACGGTGAAAGCCATTCTTGTAAACATTGGAGATCAGGTACGCCACGGTCAAGCGTTGATCGAGTACGCTGACTAAGGAGCGTATATTATGGACTTTACTCAACTGATCGCTGATATTTCCAAAGGCTTCTCTGCCTTCACCTGGGGCAATGCGGTCATGATTGCCGTGGGCCTGGTATTGGTCGCGTTGGCCGTTTTAAAAGAATACGAGCCGGTACTGCTGCTGCCCATCGGGTTTGGCTGTATCCTGGCCAACCTGGGCATGTCCACCGAGCACGGCGTCTTCAAGGTACTTTATGACGCCGGCATTGTGACCGAGCTGTTCCCGCTGCTGATTTTCATCGGCGTCGGCGCCATGATCGACTTTCGCCCGCTGATCTCCATGCCTAAAATG
>Ga0209521_10002250_pt1 | contig 15777 bp, 14 predicted proteins | sample Rifsed19ft4_FD_184016 | JGI IMG/M metagenome (GOLD analysis project Ga0209521, IMG submission 184016) | Soil microbial communities from Rifle, Colorado, USA - sediment 19ft 4 (version 2) | ecosystem: Environmental > Terrestrial > Deep subsurface > Rock core/Sediment | place: Rifle, Colorado...
AACCCCCGCCGTTTTTAGGAGAAATTATGAAACGGTGAGGTTGGCTCCCTGACTAAAACAAAAATAATTCTTAGAAGAACAATGCTAATGCTTGCGATACCCCGTCAACGGCAAGCTCCACCCAAATAAGGAGAAGTGCTACCACGATAGCGATGACAGCGAAAACTCGATAGACGGGGTTAGTAAGCTTTCTCACTGCGAAATCAAGTGCGAGACCAGTGCCGAACAGAAGAACGCCCATGACAATGAAGTCGCCCAGTTTCCAATTCCAACCTTCTCCATCTACTCCACTGCCGAGAAGCGTCAACACTAAGGGTATCAGCAAAATCAACCCCACTACAATCGCAATACGGACAATGTTTTTATTTTGCATAATTGTAAAGTTATTTTATCGCTCTTTTGGCTTCATTCATTTTTGCTTTTGCTTTTAGAATTTGCTTTATCGCTGTGTCGGCACTTTTTGGTCGAACTTGATTTGTATGGTCTTTTTCCCAGTCATGTAACCTTTTTCTTCAAGCATTTTGCGGTCTTTACTTTGAAGATCGGACCCACCACAGCCAAAACTAACGTGGTTCTTGTATACGGCATATCCTCCAAGTTCACCGTGATATCTGTAGAATGGCACGCCCCAGCTTATTTTTTCTTCTACGTTTGGAATGGTCGATTTTATTATACTACGGAGTTCTTTGAGTATTGGACGGGCTTCTCTGCCTGAATTGGCAATGTAAGAATCAACATCTTTTGGCTTTGACATTTTCATTTTCATATTTTCGCCAATCGTTGCCATAGTTTCAATACTTTGATATCATTACTTATGTTATACTGATTACAATACTATGATAGCAAAATTATTTCTTTCTTTCAAGAAAAGCCCGCTTTTGGCCCTGCTGAATTCAAAACGGCTTGAAATTTCCCCCAAAAACGGCGGGCGAGCCAACTCTTTCATTTCCTAACTGGCGGGGACGACGAGACTCGAACTCGCAACTTCCGCCGTGACAGGGCGGCGCTCTAACCAATTGAACTACGTCCCCGAACAGGGTATCACTTGGGCGGCACAGGGTTCGAACCTGTGACCTTCTGCGTGTAAGGCAGACGCTCTGAACCAGCTGAGCTAGCCGCCCTTAAAAAGAGCAAACTTAGGTCTCGCTAGCCAACATCAGGGAATAAATCCGAAAAAGCAAGCAGAATTTTGGGCTGTAAGAACGATTGGCTTAGGTGCCGGCCGGAGAACTCGGTTCCAGCTTCTGCTCAACCGGAGCGGCCTTGACCTTCTTTTCCGGCGGCAGTAAAATCGCCACCGGGACCAGGACACAGTAACCCAAGACTAAAAGAATCGGCGCAATGGTTATGGAGCCGGATCCCAAAAAGACATAGCCGACAATGATGGTCAAAAGGGCAATCCCAAACCAGATATAGTTTCTCTTGCCGAATGGCAGGGACTGTTTTTCCTTAACCTTCGGTTTGGCTGCAGATTTTACTTTCGGTTTTTCTGCCATATGAGCTTTGATTGTAAGTGTGGGCTAATTTAGGGTCCTGGCTTGATAAGTCAAGCTAAAATCTGCTAAGTTCTCAGTAAGCATTTTCCTGTCTTAGTACGTTCTTTAAGGTCAAAAATATGATCTTAATATCCAGAGATAATGACCAGTTCTCAACGTAATACAAATCATACTTAGTTCTTTCTTCAATGGAAGTACTCCCTCTTAATCCATTCACCTGGGCCCAGCCGGTCAGACCTGATTTGACCTTGTGCCGAATAAAATAGCGGGGCACCTCTTCTTTGGATTTATCGACAAAAAAGGGCCTTTCTGGACGGGGACCTACTAAGCTCATCTCCCCTTTGAAGACATTCCAGACCTGGGGGAGCTCATCCAGACTGGTTTTTCTTAGGAATCTACCCAGCCTGGTTCTGCGGTCGTCATCTGGGAGAGTGCGGACCGGACCGGTTCCGGTCTCGGCGTCCACCCTCATGCTTCTGAATTTAAGCATCAAAAATCTTCTTCCGTCCCGACCCAATCTTTCTTGCACATAGAGTAGAGGGCCACAAGAATCGAGCTTAACCATAATCGCCAACAGCAAGAGTAAGGGAGAAAGTATTACCAATCCTGCTCCGGAGAGCAGAAGGTCAAACCCTCTTTTTAACACCCGATTCCATCCCTCTAAGGGAGTTTTTCCAAGAGAGATAAAGGGGGTCCCGTCTAAGGAAACCAGACGAGCCTTCATAGTCAGAAGCTCCAGCATATCCGGGGCAATCTGAAACTCTACGTTCAAGTCATCGCATCTTAGCGCAGTTTCCAACATCTGCGGGTGGTACCGTAAAGGGAGCGACATTAAAACTACATCCACTTGATTGGAGAAGATGATCCTGGGTAATTCTTGGAAATTTCCTAAGAACTGTTGGCTCTCTTGGTTCGTTGATTCCGGCCAGACTGTGCCTAGTACTTGATACCCCAGCTCTGGCTTGATAGAAAGGCGCCGGGCTAAACTCTGTGCGGTTTCGGGAAGGGCTACGATTACTGCTCTTTTTGTCCCTATCCCCTTTCTATTTAGATAGCTTTCAACTCTGGATAGGATTGCTCTCTCCAGCAGGGTGAAAATCAAGCTGGCCACCCACACAATCAGCAGAGTCAATCTGGAAAATGTGGTACTCCTGTAAAAAAAGCTGAAAGCCAGGACTACCAAGAGTCCTACTGAAACTGCTCTGAAAATCAAAAAGATCTGGTCCGAATACAGGCGGGGCCGACGGCTGCGATAAGCTCCGGAAGTTGCAAAGCTAATCAGGAAAACAATACCAGTGAAAAAGGAGCTGTAAAAATATAGATCGAGCGGAGGAATTCCTTTAGTGACCGGAAAGAGGGAGGTTAAAGGGGAGTGGAAGCGCAGCCAGTAGGAAAAAAGAAAAGATAAAAGAAAGCTGAAAAAGTCAGAGATGATCAATATTACCGGGAATATTAGGTCGTAGGTTTTTCTATTCATACTCCAAAATTATGTCTGTGCTGGTCAAGTTTCTGGTCCGCAAAATTCTTAATTTTCTCTTTGAATATCCGGCTGTCAAATCTTAAGGTATTTTGCCTAATGAAATAGGGATCAAATTCCACTTTCTCCCAGGCCCGGACCGCTTGGGTGAGTGAATCGACGCTCTGTTCCTTGAAAAATATGCCGGTCAGCTTCTGTTTTGATATGCTTGACTCTCCCGGATAGGCACCAATAACAGTTTCTAGGGCTCCTCCTCTACCGAGGGCAATTACCGGTTTGCCGCAGGCCTGGGCTTCAACTGGTACAATTCCGAAATCTTCTTCTCCGGGGAAAACCAGGGCCTTACAATTATAGTAATATTCCTTCAGATTTTCATCTCTCTGCCAAGGTACAAACTCAATGTTCTTTTTAGCCATTTTAGTTAATCTTTTCCTTTCTGGTCCTTCTCCCACTATAAGTAAGCGGTAGCCTAATTGATTAAAGGCCTCTACTGCTAAATCTATCCTCTTATAGGGTACCAGAGCGGAGACTATTAAAAAATAATCTCCTGATTCTTGTGACAGACTAAAAGAATTTATATCTGCCGGAGGATAGATTACCTCACTTTCCCGGCGGTAGTGTTTCTTGATTCTATTTTGGACATTTCTGCTGTTGGCGATGAAGTAATCAACCCGATTGGCCGAGGCCTCGTCCCAAGTTCTCAAATAGTTGATAAAAAATTTAACCAGCACCCGGCTTGGCCACCCTAAAAACTGTGGATTAAAATAAGTGTAATACATCTCCCAGGCATAGCGCATGGGGGTGTGGCAGTAGCAAATGTGACAGGTCTCCGGTCGAGTCAAGACCCCTTTGGCCACACAGTGGCTGGAGGAAATCACCAGGTCGAAGGCGGACAGGTCAAACTGCTCAATGGCAGTAGGAAAAAGAGGTAAATAGTTCTGATATTTACTTTTGGCGAAGGGAAAATTCTGCACAAAAGAAGTATGAATCTTTTTAGATTCCATTTCCGGGGAGACTGAGCCGGGATTGTGCAACAGGGTGAAAATCTCTGCCTGGGGATAGATCTGGCAGAGAGCCTCTAAACATTTCTCTCCCCCGCGCATGCCGGTCAGCCAGTCCTGGACTAAGGCTATTTTCATCTCAAGCTTTTGTAACCGAAATCTTGTTTAGCTGTATCCTGACCGCCTGCATTACTTCTTCTACGCTTAACTTTTTCATACAGTCGAAAGTTCGGGTCCAGCAGTCAAAATAAGGCTGACCGTAAACTGTATCCGGGCGATAGCAAGGACTACAGTAAAGACTCTTCTTAAGACTTATGTGCATATCTCCCAAAGGAGCTACTAGGCTAGGATCAGAGGGGCCGTAAATCCCGATGGTGGGTATACCCAGGGCGGAAGCTAAGTACAAAGTTCCGGAGTCATTGCCGATAAAAAGAGAGTTGGATTGAAGAATATTTAATAATTGTGACAGATTTGTCTTTCCGATTAGATTACAGACTGCGCCTGGATTTTCTTTCTCTATTTTGTCACCTGTTTCCCGATCAAATTTGTCCCCTACCAATAAAATGCGACATTCCAGCTGGGACTTAAGTCTTCTGACCAATTCCGAATAATAGGGCCAGCGTTTGATGGGCATATAGGTCCCCGGATTTTTCCCTCCTCCCGGGGCCAGGCAGATGGTCAGCGAGTGGGCTTCAGCCCGTGAAAATTCAGGTAAAGATTGCCCTGGAATAGTTTTGTCAATTTCTAGCTCATATCCATCCGGCTTGGCTCCGCAAATTTCTGCCAGTCTTAAGTAGCGCTTTACTTCAGGTAGGCTTTGGTCGAAATCTGCCAGTTGAGTAAAAAGGAAGCTTGCTCCGGATTGGCGAAAACCGATTCTATGTTTAGCACTGCTCAACCAGGCTAAAAGAGAGGCCTTAAAATCTCGGTGAAAATTGACTACCAGATCAATTTTTTCCTGTCGCAGTCGCCGGATTAGGCTCCAAATTTTCTTCCATTTGTTATAAATCGTCTGCTTAGCGTAGGGAGCATCGAACACAATGACCTTGTCTATATGAGGATTCCAGCCCATTACTTCTTGACACCAGCTGCCGGTCAGGTATAAAAGTGTTGCCCCAGGGAATTTCTTCCGCACAGCTCGAATGGTCGGAGTAGTAAAAAGTACGTCTCCCAGGCAGCATAGTTTTATGAAGAGAATCTTCCGGGGGGAATTGGCTGCCAGTTTGGGTAAAGACCGTATCGGCTCAATTAAAACGAATATTGCCCTCCCGATTGTGTCGATTAACCAATTCAGAACAGAAGACTTACGCCGGGGAGGCTTCTGAAAATTCTTCCCGACTGGATAGCTCTCTTGACCTAAAAGCTTGCCTAGCTCTTCGAAGAAATCTTTGGCGTCTTGATTTAATTGCCCAATCAAAACCAGTTGAAGCTTTCTCCGCCAAAATTTTAGGCCTAGGTATAATTTCAACAGTCTTAGTTCTAAAGGGCTCTTCCACTTCCAATAGTAATAGAGCTGGCTCTGGCGGCTTCTTATCTCTCTGATCCAGGGAAGTTTCTGGCTGCTCTGGGCCAGGGAGTGTTCTACTTTTGCCTGGGGCAGAAAATAGAAGTAGTATCCTGCCAGAGCCAGGCGCCGACACAGATCCACATCTTCAAAATAGAGAAAGAAATTGGGATCGAATCCCCCTATTCTTTGCAAGGCTTCTGTTCCGGCCAAAAAACAGGCTCCCCCCAGCCAATCCACGTATCCCTCTTTTAGATATTGGTCTTTGACTTGACTCAGCTTGTCCTGATCTGAAGAGTGTGCTTTACTCCAGTCTCTTTTGGTTTGAAATTCATTCCACAGGGAAGGAAATTTCCCCCAAGAGATTTGGAATCTGCCATCCGGATACAACAGCGCAGGCCCGACTGCCCCGACCCGGGGATGCGCCTGAAGAAATTCCAACAATTGATCGCAGCAGTTTTCCCTTAAACGAGCATCCGGATTTATCAGCAGCACAAATTCCCCTTTGACCTTTTCCAGAAGGAAATTGTTGCCAGCCCCGAAGCCAAGATTTTCCTGACTGGCAAACAACTTCACCTGCGGATAACTCCTGCAAATGACCTCTTTGGTGTTATCAGTGGAAGCGTTATCCCAGATCAGTACTTCGAACTTCTTCTGGACTGCATGCTGGTAGATTGAATCCAGACAGGCAGCAATTGTCACCCCGGAGTTGTAGGTTACAATCAAGAAGGAGAGTGTGGTCATTTTGCAAAAAATGAGCGCCTAAAGCGAATCTTGCCCTGAGTCATTTCTAGTCCCGAATAGGTAGTGAGTCATTCTTCCTGGCCTGGGGATTCGATTCACTGTTTCCACTCATTCTGGTTTAAGCCAACTTACAGTTCTAGGCCGGTCAGATTTCTGATCCTGTCAAGGACAGATTGTTTCACCGGCTCTTCCACAACCAACATCCAAGCTAGAAGATAATATATCAATAGCAACAATATAGCCTGTAGAGAAAACTCCAGCAGCGACTCGGCCCTTAAGAATAGCTCTAAGCCAATCGCCACAATCCCTACTGGGATGCTTATTGCCAAGGGTAAGAGCAGGCTCTCTTTTAGGTATCTAAGAAATGAGGTCCCCCTGATCCGCACTACAAAGATAGGGCTTAATAGGACCCGAAATAAAATGATGGGCAGGGAAGTCCCCAAGGCCACCCCCAGAATACCGTAGGGTTTAATTAAGATTATGCTCAAAGTCAGGTTTGAAATAGCTTCGGCCACGACTACAAAAGAGTAGAGCTTATGCCGGCCGGTTCCCAATAAGACCTCCTCTGTGGTGAATTGCGAAAGACTGTAAATCTGAGGAACTAAAAGGACGACTAAAATCAGATAAGATCTGGCAGCATAGGCCGGGCCCATCCATACTCCTAAGAGGGTCTTGCCCATTACCAATAGGATCGTACTCATAGGCAGTATCAAAAGAAAGGAGTACTTAGTTCCGATGGTCAAAAGTCTTTGCAAAGATTCCTGGGAACCCCGGCTTTCTAACCCAGAGGCTAAAGGCATTATCACACTGGTCAGAGAATTGACGACCCGGCGCAACATTTCCACACTGATGGCGCCAATGGCAAAATAAGTAATCTGCTCTGCCGACCCAAAGATTCCGATCACAGTATTGTCAGAGTAGTAGGAAACCCGGGTTGCCACGATTATTAAGAAACTGAAGATGCCGTAGTCGAATATCCTTTTTAAGGTCCGGCTCTGGCTGAGTCTAAGGTTGATTTTTAACTCCGGTATGTGGCGGAGGGCAAAATAAACAATTAATACACAGCTTACCAAGCTGCTGACCAGGGTCAATACACCCAAACAGACCAAATTAGCCTTGACTGGGAAAACCAGAAGAATCAAGCCGGCCCGGAGCAGAGTAGCCAATATGGTGGCCAGGTTCAACAGGTCGAAGCGCTCAATCCCCACCAGGGTGCTGGCGAAAACACTGGTGCCGAAACTAAAGGCTAAGGTCGCGCTGATTATGATTATCACCCAGGTGGCTTGATTTTCCAGAGAGTGGGGGATGTTAAAGACTGAATCGGCGGCCACTCCCAGGATGGATCCCAAAAGTAAGCTCAATAGACCGGCCAAGCTGAAAGCCACCAGAGCAGTGTTTACCACCTGGTTTAAGCTGGCATAATCCGAGCTGGCTTTGTATTTGGCCACGAAGCGCACCACTGAGGAGCGAATCCCCAAGTCCAAAAGGCCCAAATATCCGGTCAAAGATATGGTTAACATCCACACGCCATAGCCGGCGTCTCCTAACTTGTGCAAGATGTAAGGGGCCAAAAGGAATGAAATCAGAGTGGAGAAAGCTAAGCCCCCCCAGTTGGCCAAAATGTTGCGGGCGATTCTAAATTTGGTACCCACCAGTATCAGCGGGAGAGATGGCGCTCGATTAGGTCACAGAGGATGTGCCCGATGGTGATCTGGACTTCCTGAATACGAGGGGTATCAGGGGAGGGTACAATTATCTTGTAATGCGAGAGAGCGGATTGTTTGCCACCCCGGTTTCCCAGAAGAGAAATTACTTTTAAGCCTTTCTTTCTGGCTACCTGACAAGCTAAGTTTACGTTCGCAGATTTACCGCTGGTAGAAATTGCCACCAGGCAATCCCCTCTTTGGCCTAAGGCTTCCAGCTGTCTGGCATAAACCTGTTCGAAACCAAAATCGTTAGAGCAGGCCGTAAGCAGTGAAGGGTTGGTCGGCAGCGCCAGGGCCGGCAGAGCCTTTCTTTTGGGGCCTTTCCTTAAGCGAACTACTAATTCAGCTGCTAAGTGCAAAGCGTCCGCAGCCGAGCCACCATTGCCACAAAAAAGAATCTTTTTCCCCTGTTTAAGAGAGCGGCTTAAAACCCGGCCTATTTCCCAGATCTGGTCAGAATACTGTGCCTGAACTATCTTTTTGAGGTCTATACTATCTTGAAGCTGTTGCTGGATTAGTTCAATCTGTCTGGTCACTTATCTTTCTTTCCAATGGATGGCCCGGGCGAATTCCTTTAACCAGTTTGGGTTAAGATTATCTTCCAGGGCGTTGCCAATCACGATAAAGTCCGCCCCACTTTCAATCTTCTGGGAGGCAACCTTTGGCTCCTTTATCCCGCCGCCGACAATCAGAGGAATGTCAATAGATTTTTTGACTTCTTTGACAATTTCGTCCGGGACCGGACTATCTGCCCCGGAGCCGGCTTCTAAGTAGACAAACTTCATCCCTAAGTACTGGGCCGCCAAGGCATGGGCTCTAGCAATATCCGGCTTGTCAGAGGGGACAGGCTGTGTGTTTGACATATACAAGACCGAGGTCATCCGGCCGGAGTCTACTATTATGTAGCCGGTGGAAATTGGCTCCAGCTGGTATTCTTTGAGCAGGGCGGCTGATTTGACATGTTCTCCGATTAAAAAATCAGGGTTTCGCCCGGAGATTAAGGATAAGTACAAGATGGCATCGGCATACTGAGAAATTTGGTGAGAGTTTCCGGGAAAGATTATGACCGGAATCCGGGCTGACTCCTTAATCGTTTTTATGGTTTGATCAAAGCGGTTGCTTAAAAGTAGGCTGGAGCCGACTAATAATGCATCTGCTCCTGCAAATTGATAAGTCTTGACTGCCTCTGGCAGGTGGTCATTGGATAAGCGGTCGGGGTCCAAAAGAGCCAAAAAAGCAGCTCCTTTTTTATCCCTTGCTTCCAAGAGTTTTTGGTAGACGCTCATTTATTCAGTAGCTTTCCTACAATCTCCGGAAGTTGAGCCAGGACCTCTGTTAGTTTTTGGCTATCCTTGGCACCTCCAAAAGCCAAATTGGGACGGCCGCCTCCCTCTCCCCCTATTCGAGAAGCAATCTCTTTGACAATCTCTCCGGCTTTTAATCCTTTTTTCTTGACCAGGTCATCTGTCACAATGGTGACAAAACTAAGCTTATCCTGGTTGACCCAAGCCAGAAGGCCTACGGCAGAGGGAATCTTCTCTTTGAAGACATCTGCCAGGTAGAGTAAGTCATCCCGGCTGGAAGCCTCCACCTTGACTGTGATGACCGGAATATCTTCGACCTTGGGAGCTTTGGCCAAGAGCTCATCTAATTTTGTCTCGAGTATCTGGCCTTGCAGTTTTTGGATTTTCTTTTCTTGAGATTTTTGCAACTGCAAGAGCTGCTCCAACTTCTCCAAATACGATTCCTGGTCAGATTGGAGCAGGCCGACTCCCTTTGTCAGCCGGTCTCTTTCTTGTTTGATTAAATTAAAGGCTTCTTCACCGGTCACAGCCTCTATTCGGCGGACACCCGAGGCCACGGCAGTCTCCTGGGTGATTCGGAAAAGCCGGATTTCCCCGGTGCTGCGGACATGAGTCCCGCCGCACAGCTCCAGAGAATAATCCCCGATTTTGATTACTCGTACTCTATCTCCGTATTTCTCGCCGAAGAGAGCCATGGCCCCCATTTTCTTGGCTTCCTCTAAGGGGAGATCAAAAAGGGGCAGGACCTCATAATTTTCCCAAATGCGCTGATTGACTTCGTATTCAATTTTCTCTAAGGCAGCCTGCTCTAAGGCTTTGAAATGAGTGAAGTCAAAGCGCATTCTGTCCGGGGCTACCAAAGAACCGGCCTGATGCACGTGCTCCCCTAAGGTGTCACGCAGGGCCTTGTGCAGAAGGTGTGTGACGGTGTGATTCTTCATTATGGCCTTGCGCCGGACTTTATCCACCTGAGCCAGAGCTTTAGTACCCTTAACGCTCTTGTTAACTTTGGACAGATTCACCAGATGAAGGATAATCTCATTCTCTCGTTTAGTATCAGCCACATCTATCTGTGCCAACTCAGTTAAAATTTTGCCAGTGTCCCCTACCTGTCCTCCTGCCTCGGCGTAAAAGGGTGTGACTTCCAGAACTATATATTGCTGCCCGGTTGGAGATTCCCAGATCTCTTGGACAATGCTCTCTGCTGTTAGGGTATCGTATCCCACAAACTTAGTTTCACTCTTTGTCTCTGGACCAACGGCACCAATAATCCCAACACCCGCAGTCGTAAACGAACCAGCAGACCTGGAACGCTCTCGCTGCAGCTCTAGTTCTCTCTGAAAACCTTCCAGGTCCACCTGTAGTCCTTTCTCTTTAGCCATCACCTCAGTTAAGTCTACTGGGAAACCATAGGTGTCATATAGTTTGAACACTTCTTGACCTGGAATCACTTTCTGTTTTGATTGGAGCACCCTACTGGCTACACTTTCAAACAGCTCCAGACCCCGATCCAGCGTTCTTTCAAATCCTTCTTCTTCAGACTTTATGACCAATTCGATGTATTCTTGCTTGGCTCTGATTTCAGGATAAACACTTCCTAGAGTTTCAATGACTTCCTCAGTCAACTGAAAGAGAAAGGGCTGATGTAAATCTAACAAACGTCCGTGCCGGGCCCCCCTTCTTAAGATTCGGCGAAGCACGTAGCCTCTCCCTTCGTTAGAGGGAACTACCCCATCGGCAATACAGAACGCCAGAGCCCGGATATGGTCGGCTATCACCCTAAAAGAGATGCCACTCTGATTTGCAGAGTATCTCTTACTGCAGAGTTTCTCTACTTTTTCAATGATAGGCAAAAACAGATCGGTCTCGTAATTCGACTTTGCTCCCTGCAAAACCGCCGCGGTTCTCTCCAATCCCATACCTGTATCCACGGACGGTGCCGGCAGAGGATTCATCCGGCCGTTTTGGTCTCTGTCAAACTGCATAAATACCAAATTCCATAGCTCCAAATACCGGTCGCATTCACACCCCACCCCACAGCCTGGTTTGCCGCAGCTAAATTCTTTTCCCTGGTCGAACACCAATTCTGAGCAGGGGCCACAGGGACCGGTATCCCCCATCGACCAGAAGTTATCCTTTTCTCCGAAGCGGTAGATTCTGTTTTTGAGAAAAATATCTGCGCCAATCCAAAGTTTCTCTGCCTCCTCATCTTTTTCATAGATGGTGACGTAAAACTTCTCTTTAGGCAGACTCAATACCTTAGTGCAGAACTCCCAGGCAAAGGCTACGGCTTCCTTTTTGAAATAATCGCCGAATGAGAAATTTCCCAACATTTCAAAAAACGTGTGATGCCGGGCTGTTTGCCCTACGTTCTCCAAATCATTGTGCTTCCCCCCGGCCCGCATACATTTCTGGGAGGAAACCGCCCTTTTATAATCTCTTTTCTCCTGTCCTAAAAAGACCTTTTTGAATTGATTCATCCCGGCATTGGTGAAAAGCAGACTGGGATCCTCCTGGGGGACTAAAGAGGAAGAGGGGACTCTTCTGTGTCCCTTGCTCTCAAAATAGTTTAAGAATTTCTCTCTGATATCAAAGCTTTTCATAACTACTTTGCCAGTTCCTCTATCCCTTTTATGGCCTGCTTGACCACTTCGTACGGGAATCCCCGCCTAAGCAAAAAGTCAGCCATTCTCTTTTTGGCTTTCAGCTCATCCAGATTCTTATACCTTCTGGATTTCTTCTCTAAGAGATTTTTGGCCAGCTCCAGTTCATCTTCTTTCTGATAATTATCCTGCAGTACCTGCTCCACGGTCTCCTTTTTTATTCCCTTGCTCAACAATTCTCGCCTCAACAAGAATTTTCCCATGGGCCGGTTGGCCATCCGAGATTGCACCCAGCTTTGGGCAAACTTATCATCATCTATCAAATCTTTCTCCTTTAACTCTTGCAGGACCTCTTCAATTAGCTTTACCTGGGCCCCCTTTTGCCTGAGCTTATCTTTTAACTCCTTTTGGCTTCTGGGTCGAATGGAAAGTAAACGAAAGGCTTTCTCCTTTAACTTTTCCCGGTCGGCTGACCAAATAATTTCCTTTAGCTCTTTCTGGGTGAGACCTTTGTCTTCCTCCAGATCATAATCAGATATGAGCTTTTCATCTGCACCAAAGGCAAACTGTCCGTTGATGTATACCGATTTTCGGAGAGGATTATTTTTCTGAGGTGCAATCTTGGTAATAACCAACTTGGCCGGCATTATTTCTTGGCCTTAACTGGCAGTCTGGTCGATTCCTCCTTTTCCTTCTTGGATTCTTCAGGGTGGTCTAGGCCCAAATTACCCCGCACTTTCTGTTCCAGCCTGGTTGCTAATTCCGGATTGGACTTCAAAAGCGCCACCAGATTATCCCGGCCTTGGCCCAGTCTTTCTTGATCTAAAGAATACCAGGTGCCGGTCTTTTCTAAGATTTTCAGCTCGCTGGCTAGATCTACCAGCTCCCCGGTCCTGGAAATACCCTCCCCGTAGATGATGTCAAACTCCGCCTCCCGGAATGGAGGAGCCACTTTATTCTTGACCACCTTTACCCGGGTGCGGGAGCCGATTACCTTCTCCCCTTCCTTGAGAGAGGAGATCCGGCGAATATCTAGCCTTACGGTCGAGTAAAACTTCAAGGCATTGCCACCGGTAGTGGTCTCCGGATTGCCGAACATCACTCCGATTCTCATCCTAATCTGGTTGATAAAGACCACGCAGGTTCTAGACTTGCTGATGGTAGCGGTCAGCTTGCGGAGAGCCTGAGACATCAGTCTGGCCTGCAGGCCCATATGGCTGTCTCCCATCTCTCCTTCGATTTCTGCCTTGGGAACCAAGGCCGCCACCGAATCGACTGCGATCACATCGACCGCCCCACTGCGCACCAGGGTCTCAGTGATTTCTAAGGCTTGCTCGCCGGTATCAGGCTGAGAAATCAAAAGATTATCCATATCCACACCCAAGGCTCCAGCATAGCGGGCATCTAAGGCATGCTCTGCATCAATAAAGGCTGCTACACCACCTACTTTTTGGGCCTGAGCTACGATGTTAAGTGCTAAGGTGGTCTTGCCGGAGGCTTCCGGTCCGAAGATCTCTACCACCCTTCCTCTGGGGACACCCCCAACTCCTAAGGCGGCATCCAAGGCTATGGAGCCGGTAGAAATCACAGGTATAGCTACTGCAGCCTGGTCACCTAGGCGCATTACCGCCCCTTTGCCAAACTGCCGTTCAATTTCTGTGACCGCCTGTTCGAGTGCCTTCCTTTTTTCTGGCAATATTTCCTTCATAATTTCCTCGCTTTAACTTTCTAACGCTATTTTTTTTAAGGGTGTATAAACTGCCCCGGCCGGATTAAGCTGGCTCTGCATCACTATTATCTCTTTTACTTCAAATTCCGGGGCGGCAAATTCTGTTTTCTCCACTGCTTCGCTTAATTTCTCTACTCCTTTTGGTATTTTTATTCTGCCAATCGTAAAATGGGGAGTGAACTTTCGCTCCTCTCTGGGAAAATCATTCTTTTCCAACTCCTGTTCGACTTTACTCTGTAACTCCATCAATTCCTTTTCACCACTGGCGGTCCCCACCCAGATGACCCTGGGCCTTTTTAAGTTAGGGAAACCCCCCAATCCTTTCAAGCCAATTCTGAACTTTTTTATCCCTTTACAGCCCGCCTGGGCTGCGGAAAAGACTTTGGTAATTTTGCTTTCCTCCACTTCTCCCAAGAACTTTAAGGTAACGTGAATGTTGCCCGATTTAACCCAGCTCACCTGAGCCGGAGTTTTCTTCAGTTCCTGTTGAACGGCTGCTATCTGGTCTTTGATTTCAGCCGGAAGCTCAATCGCCACAAATGTCCTCATACGTACTTTTTGCCTAACAAGTGCAATCTGATGATGTTTAAGGCGGCATAGACGGTTCTCTCCCGGATAATCAGTCTGTCTTGTCCAAACAGGAATTTCTCCACCCAGGCTTTGGTCCGGTTGCCTAAACCAATGTAGACTAGACCGACCGGCTTTTCCTCTGATCCCCCGCCCGGGCCGGCTATGCCGGTAACTGCAATACCCAAATCTGCCCCCGAAGTTTTTACTATTCCCTTGGCCATGGCTTCAGCCACCTGGGGACTGACCGCCCCAAATTTGTTAATTATCTCTTCCGGCACGCCTAAGATTTGAGTCTTAGCTTGATTGCTATAAGTGATAACTCCCCGGTCAAAATAATCCGAAGAGCCGGGGATACTGGTTAGCTTGGAGGCTAACAAACCGCCGGTGCAGGACTCTGCCACGGCTAATTTCATTTTCTTTTCTTTCAAGAGGCGGCCGACTAACTCCTCCGGGCTTTCGCTATCTGTGGTGTAAACAAACTCGCCAACTCTATCTAAGATTTTTTTCTCGATTTGGCCAACTGCTCCCTCTGCAGCTTTCCCTGCTTTAGGAGTGGCTGTCAGCCTGATATCCACACCCTGATAGCCTGGCAAAAAAGCAATCTTTACTTCCTTAGTTTGCTTGATTAGGTCATCCACTTTTTCATACAGGGCGGATTCTACGATGCCTGTTGTTCTGATTTTTTTGTGGACTATTTTGCCGGCTATTTTTTGGCTCTGCAGATAGGGGACGACTTGTTCGTCTAAAAGATATTTCATCTCTCTGGGCACACCCGGCAGAGCGATGAAAATAACTTTCTCCTCCTGAACCAGAATCCCCGGGGCCGAGCCGACTGCATTGTCAAAATATTTCGCCCCTTGCGGAATCAGAGCCTGGTTCTGGTTAATCTGGGGCATCTCCATCCCCCGCTTTTCATACCTCTGCTTGATCTTTTCTAAAATCTCCGGATGGAAGACCAAATTTTTCTTGAAGGCTTTGATAATTCCTTTCATGGTCACATCATCGTGAGTGGGACCTAAGCCTCCGGTAGTGATTAGCAGGTTTACTCTCTGTTTAGCTTGATTGATAGCCTCTACGATGCGGGAGACTTCATCTCCCACACTGGTCTGATAAACCACCTCGATACCCAAGTCGGCCAAGCGCTGGCTGATGTAGGCCGAGTTGGAGTCGAGGGTGTGGCCATACATAATCTCATCACCGATGGAGATGATTTCAGCTTTCATGCAACGAGCAATCTATAACTTAAGTCTTTCGAAAATGTCCTACTTCAACTGATAAAGAACCTTTACTATAACTCTCAAAATGACGGACCTTCGGTTACTTTGAACCGTATTCCCTTTTGGTCTGCGCTCTCTACAGTGATTTTGATATCCTGAAAGGCTATCTCGTTTGAATTTGAAATGTCGTAAGTCAAATCTTGATAGAATGGTGCACGAGCATATGCTTCCTCCTCAGATGTTGCGTATTCTCTGTAAGTCAAATATATAACATTTTGTGAACTCCCCGAATATAGCAGTTGTTTTCTTATTCCGTGTTTAATTGGTTCTGTTCTCCAGCCCCCACTGCGTTTCTCACCACTCTCCCACTCTATCATGACACTTCCAACCGTGGTATAATAAGTAACATTTCGTATGAAGCTTGTT
>Ga0209521_10002253_pt1 | contig 15771 bp, 16 predicted proteins | sample Rifsed19ft4_FD_184016 | JGI IMG/M metagenome (GOLD analysis project Ga0209521, IMG submission 184016) | Soil microbial communities from Rifle, Colorado, USA - sediment 19ft 4 (version 2) | ecosystem: Environmental > Terrestrial > Deep subsurface > Rock core/Sediment | place: Rifle, Colorado...
GAGAACCCGATGCAGTAATCGGTGCCGTGGACGTCGTTGTCCATCGTCTTGGGGACCGCCACCACCGGCACGCCCTCATCGTGCAGGCGCAGGGCGAAAGAGAGCGTGTCGTCGCCCCCGATCGGGATCAGCGCGTCGATCCCAAGCCGGTCGAGCACCTGCAGGACGTGCGCCGTGTGGTCGCGCGGCTCGTCGTCCTCGCGCCCGCCGGCCAGGAAGGCGGGCTCCTCGGCAGGGCGGACCTTCGCGGGGTTGGACCGCGAGGTGTGCAGGACCGTGCCCCCGGTGCGGTCGATCGTCCGCACGGCTGCAGCATCCAGGTCGACGATGTTGGCCTCGACCGAGGCGGGATCGTCGGGGTCGCAGTGCAGCAGGCCGCCCCATCCCCTTCGGATCCCGACGACGTCGTGCCCCTCCTCCTCCGCCCGTAGGGTCGCGGCCTTGATGCAGGCGTTCAGGCCGGGAACGTCGCCGCCGCCCGTCAGTACCCCTATGCGCATGTGCGCGCTCCCCTCATTCGAAGAACACCTCGGCCACCGCGAAGAGCTCCTCGGGCACCGGGCGCACCTTCGCCGCCTCCGCCAGCGGGACGCTCGCGATCTCGCCGCCGCGGAGCGCCACCATCTGCCCGAACCCACCGGCGACGACCAGGTCCACCGCGCCACGCCCGAGGCGTGTGGCCACGATCCGGTCCTCCGCGACCGGCGTCCCACCGCGCTGGACGTGCCCGAGCACGGTCACCCGCGTCTCGAACCCGGTCAGCTCGGCCAGTGGCGGAGCGATCACGTTCGCGATGCCGCCGAGTCGCGGGAAGCCGCGTTCGTCCGTCGGGTAAGAGGGCGACTCGAGCATGCCTCGAACCGGGCTCGCTCCCTCAGCGATCACGACGATCGAGAACGAATGACCCCGCAGATGCCGACGCCGCAAGCCCGCCGCGACCTGCTCCAGATCGAAGGGCCGCTCGGGGATCAGGATCGCGTCCGCCCCGCCGGCGAGGCCGGCGGCGAGCGCGATCCATCCGGCGCTGCGCCCCATGACCTCGACGAGCATGAGCCGCTGGTGGCTCTCGGCCGTCGTGTGGAGCCTGTCGATCGCATCCGTCGCCACCTGGACCGCGGTCGCGAACCCGATGCACGCGTCGGTCCCGGACAGATCGTTGTCTATCGTCTTCGGTACGCCTACGAGGGGTAGCCCGTCCTCGGCCAGGTGCGCGGCGGCCGTCATCGTGCCCTCGCCGCCGATCGCCACGAGTCCTTCGAGCCCGAGATCGATCAGCGTCCGCCGAACGGCCCCTATCCCCCCGGAGTGGTAAGGGTCGGTCCCCGAGCTGCCCAGGATGGTGCCTCCCCGATGAAGGATGCCCTGGACCGTAGCGGGCGTGAGCGGCGTCGTTTCGCCCCCGATCACGCCCGCCCAGCCGTTGAGGAACCCGACGACCTCCAAGCCGTGCACACCGATCGCAGAACGCACCGCTGCGCGGATCGCCGCGTTCAGACCTGGGGCGTCGCCGCCTGCGGTGAGGATGCCGATGCGCTTCACGGACAAGACGCTCCCGAGGTGGACCGTCGCGCGCCTCAAGGCCTCGCGACACGGTGTCGAAGTCGGAATCGTACCGCCGGTCAACCCGGCCGGCCGAGCATGCCCGGGAGTCGGACGTGAACGTTCGGAGGTGGATGCGGAAGGCGCTGGTGCTCGGCCTCGCGATGAGCGCCCTGCTTCCCGCAACCCCGGCCGGCGCCCACGACATGGATCACCTCGTCGACGAGGAGCGCGAGCTCGAGCTCCCCGAGGTCCAGCGCCTGGTCCAGCTCCACCGCGAGGTTCACCAGCTCTTCGCTCGCTACGGGCGCCTGGAGCGCGCGGCGGGCCACGGGTGGTTGCAGGTGGTCGAGGCCGAGCTCGCGGTTGCGGCGGCCGGAGACCTGGTCTTAGCCGCCAGCACGCGCCTGGATTCGCGGATCCGTACCGCCTACCAGTTCGGCCCGGGCGGGAGCCTGGAGGCGTTACTCGGTGCCGAGACGTTCGCCGACCTGGAGGCGATCTCGGTCTACACGGGGCGAACCGTGGCGCTGGACACGCAGGCGCTGCGCGAGTCGGTGGTGACGGCAGCAACGCTGCAGGCGCAGCGGGCCCTCGCGCAGGCCAGTCGCGCCCGACTCACCCCCCGGCTCGAGGAGCTCCGCGCGCTGATGGACGACATCCTCCGCAAGCAAGCGGAGGCGATCCGGCTCGCCGAGGCCGCGTCGATGAAGGATGAGGCGCTCCGGGAGCAGCAGACTGCGATCCAGGCGGCTTCCGCTCGACAGGGCACCTGGGACATCATCGGGGGCTTCGGCAGGGATCAGTCGTGGCTCCTGGCGCTGCTCGGCCCCACGGGCGGCCGTACATGCGACACGCCGGAGGGTCTGCTCGCGACCGGAGGGTCCTTCGAGGGGTACGCATCCTGGTACGGATGGGAGTTCGGCGGCCAGCCGACCGCGACCGGCGCGATCTTCGACCCCCGCCTGTTCACGGCGGCTTCGCGGACGCTGCCGTTCGGGACGTTCCTGCGGGTCCACCACGGCGACCGATGCGCGATCGTGTTGATCAACGATCGCGGACCCTACGGACGCCTCGAGCGCGTGATCGACCTGTCCGAGGCCTCGGCCTCGTACCTGGGGGTCGGCGTGTCGTGGGTCAGGGCCGAGATCCTCGTCCCGGCCCAGGCCACGTCGGGATAGACGCCGACCCTCGTCTAGGATGGGAGCGTGCTCGCCGCGTGGGGACTGCTCGAGTGGACGTTCGCGCTGCTCCTGGTTGGACTGACCGGGGCGGTCGGGATCTTCTTCCTCTACCTCGTCGCCACGCTCTTCCTGAACCCCGGCCGGCGCAAGCGCTCGGTCTGAGCGTTCCGTCCCGGTGAGCGAGCCCTCCGTCCTCCCCGGCTGCGAGCCCTTCGCGTTCGAGGGCGGGACCGTCGGGATACTGATGATCCACGGCTTCACGGGCTCCCCCGCCTCGATGCTCCCGATGGGCGAATGGTTCGCCGAGCAGGACCTGTCCGTCGTCGGCGTGCGACTGCCCGGACACGGCACCAGCGTCGAGGACCTGCGCCGCCGCGAGTGGACCGAGTGGTTCGAGGAGGTCATCGCCGCTACGTCCGCGATGCGAGGCCGGTGCCGCACGGTCGTCGTCCTCGCTCAGTCGATGGGCGCGGCGCTCGCGGTGCACCTGGCGGCGACCCGCCCGAGCGACGTCGACGGCCTGGTGCTGTGCAGCCCTTACGTGTTCGACGTGCGGCTCCTCGGGATCCCGGTCGGTCGGATCTTCGTGAGGCAGGTCAGAGGGGTCGGCAACGACATCGCCCGTCCCGGTCAGGACGAGAAGGCGTACGAGGTCATGCCCGTGGAAGGGATCTCGACGATGTTCCGGTTGCTGCAGTTCGCCCGCGCCGAGCTTCCGCGCGTGCGAACGCCCGCCCTCGTGTTCCAGCCCGGGCAGGACCACACGGTCCCGCGCTCGAACCCGCGCAAGGTCTTCGAGGCGCTCGGGTCCGAGCGCAAGGAGCTGATCGCCTGTACGCGAAGCTTCCATGTGATCACGCTCGACCACGACGCAGACATGGTGCGCGAGCGCGTGCGCGCCTTCGCACTCGATCTGGACTCCAGGGCTCACGGGTAGACTCGTCGATCATGCCCGGGGGTGCTGCGACCGAGCTGGACGAGATCGCACGGCGCTTCCAGGAGAGCGCGGCGATCCGCGCCAAGGCCTCGATCGGCCTCGTGACCGACATCCTGGGACCCACCGACTGGCTCTCGGGTCCCGGCGACGACGCGGCCGCACTCCCCTCCCCCGGCCCAGGCTTCGTCCTCGCCGCCGGCGAGGCGATCTGGCCGCCGTTCGTCGAGGCCGATCCGTTCGGAGCGGGCGTAGCGGCGGTGGTCGCCAACGTCAACGACCTGGCGGCGATGGGCGGACGGCCGCTCGGGCTCGTAGACACGATCGTGGGGTCCGAGGCCTTGGCGCGGGAGATCCTCCGCGGCATCCGGCAGACGGCCGAGCGCTACCGCGTCCCGGTTGTCGGCGGGCACCTGACGATCAGCGATCAGGTCCGCGCCCTGTCGGCGTTCGTCGTCGGAAGCGCCCGTTCGCTCCTCGCCGCCCGCAACGCCGCCCCCGGTCAGGAACTGCTGGTCGCCGCCGCGCTGGACGGACGCATGCACACCGACTTCCCCTACTTCTCCGCGGTGGACACCCGGGCCGAGGATCTCGCCTCGGATCTGGAGCTCCTGCCCCGCGTCGCGGAAGCGGGTTGGTGCGTCGCAGCCAAGGACGTCAGCATGGGAGGACTGTTGGGCTCCTTGGCGATGCTGCTCGAACCCACCGCCACGGGGGTGAGCGTCGACCTGGCCAGTGTGCCTCGGCCGGCAAGGATCCCGCTTGCGGACTGGGTATCGGCCTTCCCCTCCTACGCGTTCCTGCTCTGCGCGCTCCCGGAGCACGTGCAGGACTGCGCGGCGGTCTTCCGCGACGAAGGGCTCGCCTGCGAACGCGTAGGGACGCTCGACGGCTCGGCGTCGCTGCGGGTGATGGTCGACGGCCCGGAGCGCACGCTGTTGAACCTGCGTGAGTCCACCGTGACCGGGCTCCGGGGCGTGTCGGAGGGTTAGCCCGGTCCCAGGCGGATCGACATCTGCTGATGCGTGTGGCCCACGTACTCGACGGGTTCGCCCACGGTCTGCCACCCGAGGCGCCGGAAGAAGACCACGTTCCGCGGCTGCACGTGGGCGATCATCAGCTCGCCGCCGCGCTCCCCGGCCGTGCGAACGGCGAACCGCACGAGGTGCGCGCCTAGACCTCGAGGTCGGAACGGCGGCAGTACGGCGAGGCGATCGCCCTTCCAAAGACCCGGCTCCCCCAGCGGATAGAGCCGGACCGCTCCGCCGGCGACCGGTCCGTCCATCGCCAGAACCTTCGCGGTTGACGGATCCTCGTCGTGCTCGTCGCGGTCGCTGACCCGGAAGAATCCCTGCTCATGCACGAACACGGCCGTCCGGATCATGTGGTGGGTCGCCAGCTCCTCGTCCGAGGTCGCCGCGAGGCAGGTGACCGCGGGCTCCGAACGCCGCTCGCGCGGCTCAGCGGACGTCGAGTAGGGGGAGGGCACGCAGCCCACGCTCCTCGTTCTCGAACGCCGACATGCCCGAGCACGCCCGACAGCGAGCGCAGCCGGCGCGCACGTCCCAGGAACCGAGGCCGTGCTGCACCACGTACGGCACGACCTGCCGGTACATGGACTCCACGTAGTCCGGCGGCGGCGGGATCTCGTCCTGGAGGAGGCTCCCCGGGATGGGGCGGAGCGGGACGACGAACGGGTACACGCCGATGTCCACCGCCCGCCGGCACAGCTGCGCCGTGAGGCTCGGGTCCTCGCCCATGCCCAGGATCACGTACGTCGTCACCTGTCCGCGCCCGAAGACCTCGACGGCGCGCTCCCAGCACCGGAAGTAGCCCTCCACGCCCGTCCTGCCCTTGGCCGGCGCAACGCGGTCGAGCACCGACTGATCCATGGACTCCACGTGGATGCCGACCGTGTCTACGCCGAGCTCCTTGACGGTCTCAAGGACCGCTGGGTCCTCCGGAGGCTCGAACTGAGCCTGCACGGGCAGACCCGTCGCCTCCTTGATCGCGTGCGCGCACCTAGCGATGTACAGCGCGCCCTTGTCAGGACCCTTCGTCGTCCCGGTGGTGAGCGTGACATCGACGACGTGGTCCAGCTCCTTGGCCGCGACCGCGACCTCCGCGAGCTGCTCGGGCCTCTTGACGGGGATGGTTCGGCCCGCCTCCAGGGAGCGCTCGATCGCGCAGAACGCGCACTGGTCCTTGTTGCCCCAGTAGATGCATGTCTGGATCACGGTGCTGGCGAGCGAGTCCAGGTGCAGCAGGGCGATCTGCCAGTAGGGGATGCCGTCCTCCGTCGAGAGCTCGTAGTAGCGGGGCCGGGCCGGGAGGTCCGCGCTGGCCAGTCGAACCTCGTCGCGGTACAGGCCCCACCCGTCGTCCTCGCGCCGGATGATGAACGGCGAGTCCTCGACGAACTCGGAGATGTAGGGGAAGGTGACCGGCGAGCCCTCGATGTACACCATGCCGGCATCGGCCGGCCCGGCGCCCGCCGTCCGAGCCTCTAACACCTCGTCGACGCGTACCCCGCGACTCTGGATCTCCGCGAGGAGGCTCACGAACTCGGGACCGAGGCCTCGATCGGCCTCAACCCTTGTCGCCATACAGCTCCTCGAAGTTGGTGACGAACACCCGCTCCTTCAGCTCCTCGCTCACGGGCGCGCCCTCGATCTTCCAGTACTCGCCCATGAAGTCGCTCCAGGGCTCGTCCGAGGCGAAGATCACCCGGTCCTGCCCGACGCCTCGGCGCTCGATCTCGGTCAGCAGGAACCGCGTCCCGAAGCCCACCGTCCAAGTCGTGTCCGCATAGACCTTGTACCCCTGCTCGACCCAGTCCAGGAACCATGTGCCGAGCTTGATGTGCCCCGACGTTCCGCCTCCGAAATGGACCAGGTAGGTCTTCACCCGCTTTGAGTAGCGCTCGATCATCGGGACGTAGTTGTTGATGTCCGAGGCGCCGCCGGGGCTGGTGTGGAAGTGGAAGACCAGGTCGTGCTCCTCGGCCGCGTCGAAGCAGGCCTCGGCGATCTCCTTCGTGTCGTCGTCCCACTCCTCGGGGTTGGGAGTACCCCCCAGCAGGAAGGTCGTCTTCAGCGCGACTATGCCGCTCTCGCCGGCGTGCTTGAGCGACTCCATCGTGAGCTCCTTGTTCTGTGGGAGGAACGAGACCCACAAGCCTCCCACAACCCTTTCCGAGGAGCCGGCCGCCTCCAGGACGACGGGGTTGAGCCCGAACGCCTGCTCCTGCACCGGATGCCCGTAGTTGGGAAGGACGAGACCACGCTCGACGCCGTACTTGTCGAGGTGGTCACCCAGGTACGCCTTCACGTCGGCGAACTCGTAGACCGTCGGGTGCACCGGCTCGGATGCTCCGTAGTACTTCCAGCCCCCCATCTCTCCGATGTGGCTGTGACCGTCGATCACGCGACGAGCGATCCGCTCACCTGCCATCTCGCACCTCCTGTGCGGACACCTTTTCGGACGCTGGATGCGGTGGCTACTTTAGGAAACGCCTCTCTCGCGAACGAAACGAATCCTCTCCCCGCGCCCTTGGCCTGTCAACCCGACGAGCCCTCGATCGCCGAGCGCAGACCGGCGATCGCCGCCTCCCATCCCTCGGTGTCTAGGAAGGTCTGCGGCGCAACGGTCGACACGCCATCACGCCGCTCGCCCGTCAACGGGTCCAGACTCATAGGCTCGACCCGGAACCGCCGCTCGCCCGACTCCGCATCGAAGTCGATCGACACCTGGACGGCCTGCCCGTCGGGCAGGTGCATCTCCAGGCGGACGTACGGGCCCACGGTCATGTCGCCCGACTCGGCGACCGTGACCCAGGCCGGGCCGTGCTCGCGTGCCTCACGGATGCGATCGAGCGCCTCGCGCCGTGCGTCGGACGCCACGATCGCCCGGTAGCGCATGGCGAACGCGGCGGATGCGGCCAGCCCTACGTCGACCCCGTGGGTTGAGACGCCGGAGCGCTCGATCGCCCGGACCGAGATCTCGACGGCGTCCTCGAACGCCTCCGCGAGCCTCTCGACGTCCCCGTACGGGGCGAGCTCGGTCACGATCTCCTGGACCAGCCTCAGAGCCCGTGCGTACACCTCGGGCCGGGTCATCGCGACCGGGTACAGGCGCGCCTCGGCCGCCTCCCACGCGGCGAGGAGCTCCTGGGTCGGACGGCTCATCTCGGGTGGGGACTCGAGGGCCCGGGCCGCTCGGGCCCGGGCCCTCGGCGCCTGGTCCGTCAGAGCGTCCAGGTGTTGAGCTGGAACGCGCCGGCCCTCCACGCGGTGAGCGCGGCGTCGAGCACGTCGCGGTAGTGGAACGGCTGCACCCCGGCGATAAGGTCGTCCTCCCTGTAGCCGTACAGCGCCCCCATCGCGAACCGGCACGCGTACACGTTGGCGCCCTTGGCGATCAGGTTCTTGATCTGGTTGTTGATCGCCATGTGGCCCGGGAACGCCTCGGCGCCTACCGCCGGGAAGCCGCGGGTCCCGGACGCCAGCAGGACGCCCGGTCCGTACAGCACGATGCTCACGTCGAAGCCCTTGTTCACGAGGCGCTCCGAGGTCAGCAGGTTCACGAGCGCCACCGACCCCTCGAACGGGACCGTGTGGATGAAGATGAACGCCTTCTCGCCGGGGTTGGCCTGGATGTCCTCGAAGACCTTGTGCTCCAGGTCATACATGACCTCGCCTTCGGCGGGGCGTTCCACATGAATCGTCTTCTCCACTTCCCCTCACCTCCCCTTCGCTCCGTTGTCCGAACCCTACGCCGAACGCCCGGGCGGCGCTCGGCCCACCCACCTGCGCCGGTGGCTTCCCGGCATCGCCTGGATGATCGCCCTGCGGACACCCCACGGGATCAGGCGGTAGAGCGGCGTGAAGACGCGCCGCCACAGGAATGCCAGCGGACCCCGGCGCCCGGCGGGGGCGGGACGCTGAAGGTACTTGCGCGCCATGTCGCGCTGCGCCGCCTCGAGCAGGTACTCCTCGGAGTTGCGCCGGACCCACTCGAAGAAGGGCATCCTCAGCCTCCGGTGGTCGCCGCCGCCAGCCCCTTCTGCGCGGCGAGCGCGATGGGCTCGTTGAGGGCGCCGATCGCCGGCGAGTACACGTTCTCCATGTACGCGAGATCCGCAAGGGTCACGCCCCTCTTCACGCACATCGCCAGGAAGTCGGCGCGTTCCTTTATGCCCTCACCGCCGACCATCTGCGCCCCGAGCAGGCGTAGCGGACCGGGCTCGGCGAGCAGCTTGACGCGCACCTTCTTCACATCGGGGTAGTAGCGGGCTCGGGAGATGCCGTCCGCTACCCCCATCACGAAGGGGATGCCGAGCGCCGTGGCCGTCGTCTCGCCGAAAGAGACTCCTCCGATCATCCACTTGCCGGCGACCATCCCCCAAGGGACGTTCACCGCCTCGTACACGCGTTGTCCGCCGGCCGCGCTCGTGCCGGCGACCTTGCCCTGCGCGTAGGCGTGGCTCCCGGACAGACCCTGCACCGGAACCCGCGTCACGTTATGCGGGAGCTCGACGCAGTCGCCGGCCGCGAACACATCGGGCGCCGATGTGGCCATGCGTTCGTCGACGATCAGGCCCCCGGTGGTCCCCACCTTCAGGCCGGCCTCGCGCGCGATGCGGTTCTCGGGCCGTTTGTGGGTGCACACCACCACGATGTCGGCTGGGAGCTCGCCGGCCGACGTCTTCACCGCACGGACGGATCCGCCCTCGCCCACGAACGCCTCCACGCCGGTGTTCCAGTGAAGTTTCACGCCGAGCTCGATCCAAGACTCCTCGACCGGCTGCATGATGTCCGGGTCGGCGACGTCGGCGAGAGCCCACGGTCGAGGGTCCACGAGGTGGGTCTCCAGTCCGCGGTGCGCGAGCGCGGTGGTCATCTCCAAGCCGATCGGGCTCGCCTCGACGACCACCGCCACCTTGGCCTCGTCCAGGATCGGATCCCACTCCATCGCGCGACGGATGTTCTTCACGTAGTGGAGCCCGTCGAGGTCGCTCCCCGGTATGCCCGGGTCCTCGTAGTGGAACCCGGTGGCGACGACCAGCGTGTCGAAGGGCACCCGCTCGCCGCCGGCGATCCGAACGGTCTTGGCGGCAAGGTCCAGGGCATCGACCCTGGTCTCGTAACGGACGTCGATCCCCGAGTCGACGTAGGTCTGCTTGGTAGCCAGGAACAACTGCTCGAAGGTCGGGATCTCCTTGCCGTGCACGAACGGGATCCCGCACGGGCTGTAGCCGACGTCTTCGAACTCGGTATAGACCCGGACCTCGGCGTCCGGATCGGCCAGCTTCGCGGCTCCTGCCGCGCCGATCCCGGCCGCCCCCCCACCGACGACGACGATCCTCCGCGGCACCCGCGAACCTCCAGCTTGTCCGACCACAGGCGCGTTCACTATGATGAACGCCGCCTCACCTGCGCGCGACGGACCCTACTACCGGCGACGCGCGGTTGTCGAGCGGAGGACGCGTGGAAGACGTCATCGCCTCGATCGGGCCGAAGATCCGCGATCTGCGCCAGCAGAAGGGACTGTCCCTGAAGCAGCTGGCGGAGCGTTCGGGCGTCTCGGCGGCCGCGATCCACAAGATCGAGCGCAACAACATGGTCCCAACCATCACGACCCTGATGCGTCTGTCCGCCGCGCTGAACCGGTCGGTGGCCTGGTTCGTGTCCGAAGACGAGCATGAGGACAGGGCCGCCGTTATGGTTCGGGCCGGCGCTCGCCGTCCTGTGTTCACCTCGAAGCAGGGCCTGGAGCTCGAGGGCATCAGCGGTCCCTACGGTCGGTTCTTCATCGCCGGAGCGCTCGCGACCGTCGAGCCGGGCGCCACGAGCGGTACCGCCCCCATGGAACACCTCGGCGAGGAGCTCGTGTACGTGCTCTCCGGGTCCGTCGAGATCGAGGTCGCCGACGAGCGCTTCGCCCTTCGCCGCGGCGACGCCCTGCACTTCCGCACCGACCGTCCACACCGCTGGAGCAACCGAGGCAGCCGGCCGGCCCGCCTGGTGTGGCTCGCGCTACGGCAGCCATGAGCCAGACGCTCGTCCACCTGCTAGCCGACACGTACGTCGATTCGGTCCGATTGATGGCCGCTACCCGAGCCATGGCGTCCGCGCCCGGGGTCGACCGCGCCTTCGCCCTCATGGCCACACCCGCGAACGTGGCGGTGCTGGGTGGGGAAGGGTTCGCGGACCCATCGCTCGCCTCGGCTCGGGCGAACGACCTCGTCCTCGCGGTCCGGGCGCAGACTACCGCCGGCGCTCGGGCGGCCCTGGACGAGGGCGCGGCGATGTTCGACCGGGACGCCCGACATGCGACCGGCGAGGCGGAGCGCCCGCGGACCCTGGAGGGTGCGGTCGAGCTGCTGCCGGACGCCAACGTAGCCATCGTCTCGGTACCGGGCGAGCTAGCCGCCTTGGAGACCCACAAGGCGTTATCGGCGGGGATGCACGTCCTGCTGTTCAGCGACAACGTCGACGTCGCGACCGAGGTCGAGCTGAAGGAACGCGCGGCCGAGCTGGGCCTGCTGGTGATGGGCCCGGGAGCGGGAACGGCGATGCTCGGCGGCATCGGTCTCGGCTTCGCGAACGCCGTGCCTCGCGGTCCGATCGGGATCGTGGCCGCCGCAGGCACCGGCGCGCAGGAGGTCATGAGCCTGATCGCCCGCTGGGGATCCGGGGTCGCCGAGGCGATCGGCATCGGCGGCCGCGACCTGTCCGAGCCCATCGGGGGCAAGATGGCCGCCCTCGCCCTCCGAGCCCTGCACGCGGATCCCGCGGTCGAGGTGGTCGTGGTGGTGTCCAAGCCGCCTTCGCCCGCGGTCGCGTCCAGGCTCGTCGAGCAGCTCGGAGCCAAGCCCGCCGTGGTCGCCCTGATCGGTTTCGAGGGGACGCTCGAGGTCCCCGAGGGTGTCCGCGTCGCGCGGACGCTGCAGGAGGGGGCGCTCCTGGCGATCGAGGAGGTCGGCCTCGCCCGTCCCCGTCCGAGCCCTGGGCTCCGCGACGAGGTCGCCGCGGCCGCGTCTAGGATGCCCGAGGCAAGGACCGCCGTGCGTGGGCTGTTCTCGGGTGGGACCCTGTGCTACGAGTCGATGGTCGTCCTTGCCGGGCTGCTGGGCCCCGTGCACTCGAACACGCCGCTGCGCAAGGGGTGGGGCCTGCCGGCCCCGCCCGGCGCCCACATCTGCCTCGACCTCGGCGAGGAGGAGTTCACCCGCGGGCGGCCCCACCCTATGATCGACCCCGCCGCACGGACAGAGCGGATCCTCGAGCAGGCCCGCGACCCCTCCACGGCGGTGATCCTGTTGGACGTGGTGCTCGGGTACGGGGCGCACGAAGACCCCGCGTCAGTGCTGGCGCCGACGTGCGAGGAGATCGCCGCCTCGGCCGATGGGCCGGTGGTCGTCGCGTACGTGCTCGGTACCGACGGCGACCCGCAGGGGTTCCGCGCTCAATGCGAGCGGCTCGGGTCGGCCGGATGCCTCATCGCCCCGACCGGTGCCAGGTCGGCGCTCATGGCGGCCGCGATCGCGAGCCGGCGGCCCGAGCTGGCCGAGGCGGCGCCGTGAGCGACAGGGGGACCGTCGTCGGACCGATCTCGGGTTCCGCGGATCCGCGGGTCGCGCTCGTCACCTACACGACCCGTCCGCGCGGCGGCCCGGTGCACGCCTTGCGCCTGGGAGAGGAGCTCCACAGGCTCCGGTACCCGGTCCACCTGTTCGCACTGGGCGATCCGGACGCCGGGTTCTTCCGCGACCCGGAGGTCCCCCACACCCTCATCCCCGCCCCCACCCGGGCCGAGACGCTGCAGGATCGGGTGTTCGAGGCGGCGGAGGCCCTCGCCGCCGGGATGGCGGAGGCGGCGGCCGGGTTCGCGATCGTCCATGCGGAGGACTGCATAGCGGCGACGGCTGCCCTGCGGATCCGCGAGGCTGGCGCGCGGTGGCGCGTGCTCCGCACCGTGCACCACGTCGACGACTTCACGACACCCGCGCTCATCGAGTGCCAGCAGCGCTCGATCGAAGGGCCCGACGCCTGCCTCGTAGTGAGCGCCCACTGGCGCGACCGCTTGCGGCAGGAGTACGGGATCCACGCGGCGGTCGTCAGGAACGGCGTCGACGTCGAGCGGTTCGACTCCGTCCCCCCGCACCTCGCGCGGGCGTTCCGCGACCGGATCGGCGCGCGCGACCGGTTCGTGTTCCTTACGGTCGGCGGGATCGAGCCTCGCAAGGGGAGCCTCGAGCTGTTCGAGGCGCTGGCGGCCCTGTGGAACCTGGACCCCCCACCGCTGCTTGCGGTCGTCGGCGGGCACTCGTTCCAGGACCACGAGGCGTACCGACGGACCGTCTTCGATCGGGCGGAGGTGCTCGGGTTGCGCGAGGGCGAGGACTACGTCCGGCTGGGGACCGTGACCGAGGCCGAGCTTCCAGTTGTGTACGCGGCCGCCGACGCCCTCGCCTTCCCCTCGACCAAGGAGGGGTTCGGCATCGTCCTGCTCGAGGCGTTGGCCGCCGGGCTGCCGGTCGTTACCACGGACCTCCCGGTCTTCCACGAGTTCCTGGTCCCGGGGCGCGACGCCCTGATGGTCCCGGCGGGCGACGCGGCGGCTTTGGCCGGCGCTATGTCCCGTCTCGTTCGCGAGCCTGCCCTGCGCTCGAGCCTCGCGGCGGCGGGCCCCCCGGTCGCGAGCCGCTTCCCCTGGGCCGACACGGCCCGGGCCCACGTGGACGTCTATCGGGCGCTCGCCGCCGGCTCTGTCTCCACCCCCTCCGAGGCCGCGACCGCGCTGAGGGCGTCATCGGAAAGCGCCCATCCGAGCCCGACCAGCATGTCGGCACCCGAGGTCTCGCCCACTGCGGCGACGGCACGTGCTGCCGCCCGCCCCTCCTCCGCATCCCCGCCTACGACCGCCGATACCAAGGCGTGCACGGGCGCCAACACCTGACCACGCACCGCGAAGGCGAGCACCCCGCGCCCGAAGGCACCGACGCACGCTTCCTGCCACGCGCGGTTCGCGAACGGCTCGATCGCGGGACCGAGGGCTGCGCGCAGCCCGAACACGATCCCGGTCAGCGCGTCGTCGCCCGAGGGAGTTAGGCCAGGCCCGAGACCGCCTAGGATCAGGGCGGCCTCCTCGAGCCTTCCATCGTCCAGCAGGGCGCGGGCCCGTGCGGCGGGCTCGGCGAACGGCTCGGCCAACAGGGCGGAGCGGCGCGCGCCTGAGGCGGCCACGGCGGCGATGGTCGACGCGTGCTCGATGAGCGCGGGCGCCGCGGGCAGCGACCCACACCAGTCCGCCGCCCCGGCGACGTCGATCGTGGTGCCGTCGACGATCAGCTCCCCCATCCCGACACGGACCGGCCGTCCCGGCTGCGGCCGAGGAGGATCCTCGTCCAGCACCAGATGGATAGGCCCCGCATGGACGCCGGGAGCGACCAGCGCTACCTGGGCTCCCCCGATCTCGACGTAGCAGGCCTCCCGGAACGAGGCCATCACCGAGCCCGTCCCCCCTCGCCCGAGCATCTCGCGCGCGCCGATGCCGGCGAGGACACCTCTCATCGCGACCCGGCCAGCTCGGCGTCCAACGCGAGCAACGCGTCCTCGAACGGCACCATCGGCGCGCGGGCCACACCCGCCCCGACCTGGCCGAGCCCGGCGCTGCGATGCAGGATCCCGGTCGTTATCGCGGGCGTCACCTGCGTCTCGACGACACGGCGGGCATCCACCCCCAGGGGCGAACCTCGCAGGTCCAGATAGGGCAGCCGGAACCGGCGGCTGCGACCCACGCAGACGCCGTCGACCGCCTCGGTCGTCGCCACGGCGTCGGCGATCGTTCCGCCGACGAACGCCGCCACCGCCGGGCTCGCGGCTGCCGCGGCTCCGCCCAGGCCGATGAGCTCCAGCACCGCGCTGTCCCCGATGTCGGGGGCCCCGTCCTCGGGCCCGTAGCCCGAGTGGTAGAGCGCGTCCTCGACGGATGGGGCATCCCCGATGAACCACCGATCCCCCGTGCCCGAGACCCTGATCCCGAACGTGGTGCCGTTGCGTGCCATGCAGGTCACCACGCTGGAGCCGGGGACGTTCGAGGCGTGGTCGGCAACGGCCTTGGCCGCGGCCATCGCGACGTTCAGGAACAGGAGGTGGTTCTGCGAGACATGCCGGGCGACCTCCACGCGTGCGGGATGCTCGGCGGCGGCCAGGTGGGGCACGAGCTGCCTGATGAACAGGTTCGTCGTCGCCTGGATCCGCATGTGCGAGTCGTCGCCCATCTGCAGCCCCTGGGCGACGAGGGCGAAGACGTCGACCGGGCCGGAGCGCTCGAGCATCTCGCGCATCACCGGCCCGACGGCATCCCGGAGGAACACTAGGCGCTGGACCGCCTCTGGGGTGTCGACGCCGAACCAGGGCGTCTTGCCGGGCCCCTGGTTCAGGCCCGAGAACGCACGGTTGGAGCCCTGCGGGTTCTCGACCACCAACACCGGCGCCGAGGGCCCGAGCGCGGACGCCATCGGGATCGCGCATGCGTGCTCGTTGGCGGGCGCCAGCTCCACCTGCCCGGACTCGACCAGGCGCTCGGCCTCCTCCGGCGTCGAGGCCCATCCCTCGGTGATCGCCACCGCTCGCACGGATCTTCGGAGGGGGTCGCAGAAGCGGTCCCACTCGAGCGGCGGCCCCGGATGCAGCACCGTTCGCGGCCCCATCCCGGGAACGTCGTCGATCGCGGTACCCACTCGTTCCAGCGACGGAGCGCCATCGTCCAGTCTCCGCACGACCTCGCCGTTGGCCGCCTCCACCTGCGCCGAGTGCCGCCCGTAAAGCCTTTCGAGGGCCCGCACGAGATCGCGTCGACCACCCGCGGGGATCCTCCAGTCGACGTCCACGACCTCGGCGCCCTGTGCCCGGAGCGCATCGGCGAACATCCCGAGCCCCACGTTCACCGCGCGCACCCGTTCGGGGAGCACGGGGGTGCCAGGGGCCTCGGGGCTAGACTCCATGGCGGTGGAGCTTACTGCCTACTGGGAGGGCGGCTACCGCGTCCGTGTGCCGGTACGCGGGTTCGAAGTCGTCGCCGATGAACCGAAGCACGCAGGCGGCA
>Ga0209521_10002254_pt1 | contig 15767 bp, 16 predicted proteins | sample Rifsed19ft4_FD_184016 | JGI IMG/M metagenome (GOLD analysis project Ga0209521, IMG submission 184016) | Soil microbial communities from Rifle, Colorado, USA - sediment 19ft 4 (version 2) | ecosystem: Environmental > Terrestrial > Deep subsurface > Rock core/Sediment | place: Rifle, Colorado...
GTATTTTTTCGCACGTCCACGCTTCCCGAAAAGTCGAGCCTCCGGCTTGCTCGGCGAGCTGTTGCTGAAATGTGTAACAGGCTCTCTCGGGAAGCGTTTTTTGTTGTAAGAAGGAGTATTTCGATGGAAACGACCAACTTATCCCAGGACGAGGTTCCCTTAGATCATTCTAAGCCGCCCTGATTCTGATTAAATACCTGGGCAGTTGCCCGGGAGGAGATAACCAATGATCACGATCTTTAAGAACGGCGAAATTGGGCTATTGACGCAGGTCGAGCCTACCAGCGGCTGCTGGATCAACGTCATCGACCCCACGCCCGAAGAGATCTCCCAGCTGCAAGCGCTGGGGTTCCAACACGATTTCCTGACCTACCCTTTAGACCTGGACGAGCAAGCTCATACGGAACGCGAGGACGGCGAGATTCTGATCGTGCTGCGCATTCCATATTACCAGGGGGAAAACGTCGATGTCCCCTATACTACTCTTCCACTTGGCATCATTCTCACGGATCGATTAATCCTCACAGTCTGTAAGCACGACAATGAGATCCTGCAGGGATTCGCATCGGGCCGGATGCGGGACCTGTCCACCACCAAGCGCAACCGTTTTATCCTGCGCATGTTGTTGAAATCGGCCCAGGTTTACCTGGCCCACCTGAAGGAAATCAATAAGATCGTCGACGCCCTTGAAGACCAATTACAGCTCTCGACGCGCAACAAGGAAGTGATGGAGCTGCTCAAGTATCAAAAAAGTCTGACTTATTTCACCACCGCGCTGAAGTCCAACGAGTTGATGATGGAGCGCCTGCAGCGTAGCCAGCTGTTCAAGACTTATCCCGACGACGAGGATCTGTTGGAGGATGTGCTGATCGAGAACCAGCAGGCGATTGAAATGACCAACATCGCCAGCAATATCCTTAGCAGCATGATGGACGCCTTTGCGTCGATCATTTCGAACAACCTTAACACGGTGATGAAGTTTTTGACTTCGGTCACCATCGTGTTAAGCCTGCCGGTCTTGGTTACCAGCTTCTATGGTATGAACGTAGGCCTGCCATTGCAGGAACACCCGCTTGGATTCCTGGTAATCCTGGTTTTGACCTTCGTGATCTCGTTGTCAGCTGTGTATATTTTTTGGAAGCGCGATTGGTTCTAGGCAAACCGCTGAAAGTATTTTAATTGAACAGGGAGCCATATCAGCGGTTTGCTCGAGTGATTGGCCGCTATTGCCTTGTGAGTTTGTAAAATAACTTTCGGCCAATCACCTAGAGAGCAGAGGATAGTGGAATAAGGTATAAGGGAATGAGCTCCTCCCTATCCTCTCTCCCTTATCCTCTGCTCTTTGATGGGGGCGAAAGTAAGGCGATGGATCGGACAAGGCCCCAAATCTACCAACGCCTGGAGATGTCCCGGAGTGCCATAGCCCTTATGGCTGGCGAATCCGTAGCCGGGATAAATCCGGTCTAATTCACATAACAGGGCGTCCCGGGCGGTTTTGGCGAGGATCGACGCTCCGGCGATGCTCAGAGAGCGGGCGTCGCCTTTGATCAGCGCAGTTTGGGGCAGGGGACAATCGGGCAGGAATAGGTAGTCCAATAGCAAATGCTGGGGAAGGAGCGCCATCTCGTCGAGGGCGCGCTGAGCGGCTAGGCGGGTGGCGGGGAGGATGCCGAGCGCATCGATCTCCTGCTGCGAGGCGAAACCAACCCCCCAGGCCAGGCCTACCTGGTGCAGGCGATGCGCATAGAAGGTTCTTGCGGAGGGGGTCAGTTGTTTTGAATCGCGCACTCCATGTAAGGTTTTCAAGACAGAACGATCGTGAGGCAAGATCAAGGCTGCGGCTGCTACAGGCCCAGCCAGCGCTCCCCGGCCAGCTTCGTCTATCCCGGCGACATGCTGCACTCCAGCCCGCCAGAGGTTATTCTCGAAGTTCAGGTCAGGCGCAGAGCGGAGTAGAGTCTGGTCAATGTGCCGGGCCATATCCGCCACGCAGATCGTTCAAGCGGATTTTGAGGATGTCCAGACCCATCTGGAAGGAGTCTTTAACCACGCTAATCTTGCTATTGGTATTGTAATACCAGGGGATGGGAATCTCGATGATCTTGTAACCACGCCGGCGGGCGATGTATAGGATTTCGACATCGAAAGACCAGCCAGAAATCTTCTGCCGGCGGAACAAATCCTCGACGACGGCTGCCCGAAAACATTTAAAGCCACACTGGGTATCTTGCAGCGTCGGCAACGCAAGCACCCGAATCAGGGTGTTGAATACCCGACCCACCAGATGACGGTAGGTGGGTTCATTGTAGCGCAATGCCCCGGCAGATTCGCGCGAGGCGATAGCGATATCGAATCCGGTCAAGGCTGGTGGCAGAAAGCGATTGACCTCACCAATCGGCATGGATAGATCGGCGTCGCACATGAAGCGGTATTCGCCGCGCGCCTCCAGCATACCGCGCTTGACGGCAACCCCTTTACCCCGTTCTGGAACCTGAAGAACCCGAATGAGGGGCTGGTCTGTGAAATGGGTTTTGGCGAACTCGAGTGCGATCTGGTGGGTGCGGTCCTGGCTGGCATTCTCGACAACTAAGATTTCGGCGCTGTAAGGCTGGGTTTGTAAGAAAGCCATCACCTGCTCAAGCGTATGGGGCAGGCGGTGTTCTTCATTATGGGCTGGGATGATGATGGAAAGAAATGGCGTTGACAAAAGATTACTCGCATATTTGTTTGTTGAAACAGGCAAAGCCCCTGGTTTCTCTCAGAAAAGGGGGTTTTGCGCAGCAATAAAGGCTAAACCGATCACCACACAGATCGTGATCAGCGTCAGCAAGCCCAGGACCAGCCACTGCCAGGGGCGCATACGCAAGTTCCCGACGCCGACCAGATCCACGGGAGGCTTGCGTCCGGCTAAGGGAGAAGTAGCTTCAGGCTTCGTGGGCCGCGCCCTGGCTAGAGTGCTAGCGATCCAGTAGACATCGGTAGAATCCAGGATGCTTGGAGTTTTCACCAGGCTTTCAGCAAACCGGTCGATGCCGTCGAATTGCACTAGGCGGGTGGTGGGGTGTACCGCTTCGACATGCACTCCAGGATGGGCAAAGAAAAGCATCCCTTCTCCGCCTTCCAAATGGCGACCCTGGATGGTGAGATAGTTTTGCACAGCACGGGAAAGGATTGAAACCCGCCGCACCAGGTTCGGTCTGGCGGGAGTATATTGATTGCTACGGCCTTCGAGAACGTACCAGGCGTTATCTTTTGCCCGGTAGATACCTTTCAGCGAGCTGACATAGATCGTGAAAATGCCCGGTGGACCGATCAGGACGAGCGGGATCGGGATTTCCAATCCGGGGAGTGTTACATTGCGCACCACCGTATAGGCATTGCCCAGTCCGCGTTCCAGGCCAGCGAGCAGGGTTTCCTGAGCCCGGAAATCTCTATCCCAGGAAAGGCCAAAACGCCAGATGCTGCGTATCCGGTCGAAGAAAGAGAGTGGGCTACCCTCGCCACGCCAGGGTGAACGTTCGATTACTTTCATCTGATAACCTTTATTTCGTTTGATGACCAAACGATCTGGATTGTGCTGGCAGTCTAGTAACTGGGATGTACTTGGGCTTGTTTTGGGGGTCGTAGTACGCCTGGAGCAGACCCAGGTTTGATTCGATCAAGTACTGCTGATAGGTCTTTAGCTTCGAGCGCGGCAGGTAGATGAAAACTTCTTGCTCCAGGCGCTCCTCCGACTCGATCAACTGATAAAACTCGGTGGGGGAAAGGCCCTGGCGGCTGGCGAATACTTCCACGGTTTCTGCCGCCGCGCCGGGTTCCAATTGTCCAGCCAGGTAATCTCGCCAGCTGCTGATATGAACATCCTGAACAAATGGCAGCCAGTGGTCTGGTCGAATTCCTTTCAAGCATTCAGCCGTATCGGCAGGCAGGGCGGGGGTGACTTGTCGATCCAAGTAAGCTCGCAGCACATTGTGCAGATAGAGCCTTTGGGAGAAGGTCTCCCATCTACAATCTGGACCGAAGACCGGTGCGAAGATGTCCACGATCCACAACCAATCGGCTTGCAGGTGGCACAGGTAACCAGCTATGAAAGCTGCCTGGGCGGCGGGAATCCTGGCAGGCTGCGCCAACGAAGGATGGGTCTTCAACAAGCGCTCCCAGGGAGGTTGAGCATCGGCGCGCACCGGCAGGTTGAAGAAATGCGTGGCCTGACGCTCCTGGCGGGAGACCACCTGCACATCCGGGGCAGTGTTGCCAAGCAGGAATGCGCTGCGCTGTTCCCATAAAAGCTTTTTAACGGGGTTAGCCAGCGCCGGATTGGCTAATAGATTTTCGGCGATGTCCAGGTGGTAGAAAGGTGTAGGCACGCGGATATTATAAAAGCGGTACGCCCTCAAGGCAATCTTTTTCAGTCTGTAGATCACCGGCGACCTGTAGGTCGCTAGTGACCAGGATCTCCTGGCCATTCTTGTCGAGTAGCCTAACCGGTGCAGAGACTTCGAAGGTGCCCGCCATCAGTGGTACCCGGTGACCAGCAAAGAAGCGCTTGCCTGATTTAAGTTGCTGGATCAACGCCTGTCGGTCGAGCAGGACATGATCAGACCAGGTTGGCCCTCGCCGTAAATAAGCCCGCACCCAAGCCACCTGACCCTCGCTCGTGTAGCGTACAGCTTGAATAACGCCATCATACTTTGGTCGTGCCATCAAATTTACTCCCTGGGTAATTGTAGTAAGTTGGGCGTGATATTGATATGTAATGCGTAAAACATTAAGGGTGAAACGTAAAACGTGAAACGTGAAGGAATATATTCACGCTTCACGTTCCACTTTCTCATAGTCGGGGTGAGCGGACTCGAACCGCTGACCCCCGCGTCCCAAACGCGGTGCGCTACCAACTGCGCTACACCCCGTGTGCCGTGAGTATAATGCGGTTGGTGAAGATACGTCAAGGAGGAGTTAATCAAAAAGCCTTTTGCAATTGGAGCATGCTTATGGTAAACTTTTGAGCAATTCGGACAAGACTCCTATTAATTCAGGGAGGACGGCATGGCCAATTCACGTATAGAACTGGTGGTCAATCGGCTGCACGAGATGCAAAAGGCTTCGCCAGGTAAAGTGACCTATGACGACTAAATATATTATCTTTACCGGTGGTGTGGTCAGCTCGGTGGGCAAAGGTGTCACCGCGGCCGCGGTCGGGCGATTGTTGAAAGAGCGCGGTTTCGCCGTAGCTGTGCAGAAGCTGGACCCTTATATCAATGTTGACCCTGGCACGATGAGTCCGTACCAACATGGCGAGGTTTTCGTTTTGGACGACGGAGCGGAAACCGATCTCGACTTAGGTCATTATGAACGGTTTATCGATACCAGTTTGAACCGCGTCTGCAACGTAACCACCGGGCAAGTCTATGCCGAGGTGATCGCTAAGGAGCGCAGAGGAGATTATCTCGGCGGGACGATCCAGGTCATCCCGCATATCACTAACGAGATAAAACGCCGCATTGGGTTGGTGGCGAAAACAACCGGGGCGGAGATTGTTCTGGTAGAGATTGGCGGCACCGTCGGCGATATCGAATCGTTGCCCTTCATGGAAGCCCTGCGCCAGATGCGCAGTGATGTTGGGCGTCAGAACAGTGTTTATGTGCATGTTACCTGGTTGCCCCATATCGCTGCGACCGATGAACTCAAGACCAAGCCGACCCAACATTCGGTGCGCGAGCTGCGCTCGATTGGAATTTCGCCGGATATGATCGTGGCCCGCTCAGACCACCCGGTGGGCGAAAGCTTGCGCGACAAGATCGCCTTGTTTTGTGACGTGGAACGGCGGGCAGTTGTGCCAATGGTCACTACTCCGGTTTTATATGAGGTCCCAATAATCCTGGAACGAGCCGGTGTTGGAGAGTACCTGTTAGAGCGCATGGGGCTGAAAGCGCGTCGCCGGCCAAATTGGATCGAGTGGGAACACCTGATCGCAGAAGTCCGAAGTAGCAAGCCCAGCGTGCGGATCGCCCTGGTGGGAAAATACGTTGAGCTGCACGACGCCTATATGAGCGTGCGCGAGGCGCTCTTCCATGCCGCCCTGGCAGTAGGCATTGAAGTGGAGATCGAATGGGTGCATTCGGCAGAGCTGGAGAAAGGGCGCGGCTGGGATCAGGTCCAACGGTCGGACGGTATCATTGTCCCAGGAGGCTTCGGCAGCCGTGGCATCGAAGGGAAAATCAATGCGGCGCGCTATGCGCGCGAAAACCAGGTGCCTTACCTGGGCCTGTGTTTGGGGATGCAGCTGATGGTGGTCGAGTTCTCCCGGCACGTTTTGGGGAATGAAGAGGTCAATTCGACTGAATTTGACCGTTCTACCCCTCATCCGGTGATTGATTTGATGCCTGACCAACGCGATATCACCGACATGGGCGGTACGATGCGCCTGGGATTATACCCCTGCGAACTGCAACCAGACACTGTGGCGCGCCAGGCATATCAGCAGGAAATGGTCAGCGAACGCCACCGGCATCGCTTCGAATTCAACAATGCTTACCGTGAGGTCTTGAACGCAGCGGGGATGCGCTTTTCAGGCATTTCCCCCGATGGCCGCCTGGTCGAGATTGCCGAAATGGCAGACCATCCTTTCATGTTAGGGACCCAATTCCACCCGGAGTTTCTCTCCCGTCCGAACCGGCCTCACCCATTGTTTGTAGCCTTCTTAGAAGCGGTGCGAGAACGAGCGGGACTCTTTAAACCGGCGGAATTCGAGACGGTCAGCGTTCGTTAGAAGTCCTTGGGATGGACGGCGTAGACCCCACGCAGGTTGGGGGGTAACAATTCAGCCAGGGCAAACATCAACCGGTCAGTGAAATCCAATGCCGCTTCACCAGGATGTGGACCCATCGGCCTGGATAGCGTGATATTCACGCAGGTGCGGCGAGGACGGCCTTTGAGCAGATTCTGGGTGCCGTCCACTGCCATGAGCACCACCGGGCTACCAGCGCCGATTGCCAGGCGGGCGGCGCCTGTCTTCGCAGGAAGCAGGCCGTGACCTCGACTGCGTTTCCCCTCCGGGTAGATCCCCAAGACCTGACCATGTTCCAGCACGCGCAGGGCATGCTGTAAAGCCCATCCGTCGCGCGCCCCGCGCTGTACTGGAAAGGCGCCTAGATTGCGAATAATCAGGTCTAATAAGGGATTACGGAAGAGCTCTTCCTTACCCATAAAGAAGATTGGGCGCGGGATGGCGAACTGCATCGGGAACATATCAAATTCAGTCAGGTGATTGGCAGCCAAAATGATTGGGCCGCTGGAAGGTAGGTTTTCTACCCCATTAACGCGCAGATCCATGAAAACCCAGAAGATAGCCTGCAACGTGGGGGTCAGTATTTTCCGAAAAGGCGTGGCATAAAAATAATAGCGTTTGCTGTCACGCTGGTCAGGGGTTGAGGGCTTAGGGGAGTCTGTTAGAAGGGACATTTCTGGGGAATTCGCTTACCGCGTGATAGGCGGGGAGATAATCTTGGATTATACTTATATAACACTTTATTCTACATTCAGAGGTGAAATATGATGCCAATCATTGACGAGATCATTGCACGTGAGATTTTGGATTCGCGGGGTAACCCCACGGTGGAAGTGGAGGTGATCCTGCAAGATGGCAGCTGGGGCCGGGCAGCAGTGCCATCCGGGGCATCGACCGGTGTACACGAGGCGCTTGAGCTGCGCGATGGGGATAAAGGTCGCTATGGGGGCAAAGGGGTGCGGAAAGCAGTGGATAATGTGAACGGTGCCATCAGTGATTTGTTGCTCGGTTGGGATGTCACAGAACAAATGGCAGTTGATATGGCGATGTTGGAGTTGGACGGGACTCTGAATAAATCCAAATTGGGCGCCAACGCCATCCTGGGCACTAGCCTGGCAGTGGCGAAGGCTGCGGCCAATTTCCTCGGTTTGCCGCTCTATCGTTATATCGGTGGGGTATATGCACATGTGATGCCAGTCCCGATGTTGAATATTCTCAATGGTGGGGCGCATACCGGTTGGCAGTCTACCGATGCGCAAGAGTTCATGATCATGCCCTTCGGCGCTGGGTCTTTTGCTGAAGCCCTGCGTTGGGGTTCTGAAATTTACCAAACCCTAAAGAAGGTGCTTAAGGATCGCGGTTACACAGCGCTGGTGGGTGACGAGGGCGGTTATGCACCGGCCTTGAAAGCGAACGCCGAGGCGGTAGAAGTGATCCTCGAAGCAATTGAGAAAGCCGGTTACAAGGCTGGAGAGCAGGTGGCGATTGCGCTGGACCCGGCAGCTTCTGAATTGTACGAAGAAGAGTCCCATCTCTATAATTTGCGCCGGGAGGGCAAGAAACTAAACGGTGAAGAGATGGTAGCTTTCTGGAAATCCTGGGTCGACCAGTATCCGATCGTCTCCATTGAGGATGGCCTGGCCCAGGACGATTGGGAAGGATGGAAAATGCTCACGCAGGAGTTAGGCGGCCGGATTCAAATCGTTGGCGACGATTTGCTGGTGACGAACCCTGAGCGTGTGCGGCGTGCTATCCGTGAGAAGGCAGCCAATGCGCTGCTGGTTAAGCTTAACCAGATTGGCACCCTCACCGAGACGATCGAAGCGGTGGAAACCTGCCACCGGGCTGGCTGGCGGGCGGTGACCTCACACCGTTCCGGAGAGACCGAAGATGCAACCATCGCCGACCTGGCAGTAGCGCTGAACATGGGACAAATCAAGACCGGGGCGCCGGCAAGATCAGACCGGGTTGCCAAGTACAATGAACTGCTGCGCATTGAGGAGGAGTTAGGCGACCTGGCGCGATATGCGGGTTGGGAGGCTTTACGGAGGTAATAAACTCAGCCGGGCAAAAGTGTGCCCGGCTTTTCTTGGTTCTTGATTATTATTTCGAGCTTAGAACTTTCAACCTTCAATCTCTTGTTGCTCTTCCTCTTCCTCGGTCTCGACTGGCAAAGGTCGCAAGGCTTCATCCAAGGTGAGGCCTTCGCGGCGCATACCGGGGGCGGGAGTTCCACAATAAGGGCAAAGATTCCAGGGCAGCTCCATCAGCTTTCCGCATTGGTGGCAATTCTTTCTGAGCTTGGTATGGCAATTCGGGCAGATCACCCAGTTTTCTTTAATCCGCCGGCCGCACCCCGGGCATAGTGGGCTTTCCTCGATTGCCTGAAGGAGGGCTTCCTCTTCCAGAGTTTGCTGGTATTCCTGCTCAAGTGTTCTCGGCGGGCGCAGGATGAGGTAAATGATGATCCCGGGGAGGAAGAGAACAGCAACCACCAAAACGGCCAGGATGCGCGCCAGGGGGTCGCGTGCCCGTGAGCGGACATCTCGGAAGGTCCAGATGACCAGGCTCAGCCAGAGCGCAGCGAGGAAGGCTGCTCCCCAGGCGGTCAGGATTAGGAGAATATTGGTCAGGGATGCCGGGTCAAAAGTCATGGGCTATGGTTGGAGATTATAGCATGGAAGCGGCTGGAAGGAAGGGAGGCCATGAGCGAGCAATACAGTACGTTTCGCATCACCGATCTGGCTGAGTCGGAAAGGCCGCGCGAGCGTCTGGCAAATCTCGGTCCGCAGGCGCTTAGCAATGCCGAATTATTGGCGATTCTGCTAAGGGTGGGTGTAACCGGCGAGAACTCTGTCCAGGTGGGGCAACGCCTGTTGCAAAGTTTTGGCGGACTGGCTGGTCTTCACCGGGCTGCATTCGAGGAGGTATGCAGTCAGCACGGGATTGGCCCAGCCAAGGCCGCCCAGATCAAAGCAGCCATCGAACTGGGCCGGCGGCTGAGCCTCGAATCGCCTGAGGAACGACCCGCCATCCACAGCCCAGAAGACGCAGCGGCCCTGGTGCGGTATGAAATGAGCGCCCTAGAACAGGAACATCTGCGGGTGATGTTGCTGGACGTGCGCAACCGGGTATTGGACATCGTTGAAGTGTATCAAGGTTCGTTAAATACCTCCCAGGTTCGGGTGGGGGAATTGTTCAAGGCAGCTATCCGGCGCAATGCGGCGGCCATCATCATTGTGCACAATCACCCAAGCGGCGACCCAACCCCTAGCCCGGACGACATCGCGATCACGCGCGCCATAGCCCAGGCTGGAAAACTATTGGATATCGAAGTTTTAGACCACCTGGTGATCGGGGGAGGGAGATATATATCGCTGAAGGAACGTGGTATTGGGTTTAACTAATTAGTAGACCTGACGGAAAAACCGTAGAATTCCCCCGAAGCGGTTTGCCATTCAGTTCTCACCTGGGTGACGTAAGCCGCACGAGGACCCTGTCGCAAGGCACCCAGGAGTTTTTCCAGCGTTGTGCGGTCGTTCTCTGCCATTATCTCCACACTGCCACCCCAGCGGTTTCGCACCCAACCGGTTACACCCAGATCGGTGGCTTTATCGATCACGAAAGCACGGAATCCTACACCTTGCACGCGCCCCTCGATTATGGCGTGGAGACGTACCTTATCGCCTTCGGTCATAATTCCATCCTTGCCGGCTTTCGCCGCAGCATGCTGATTGCCAAAGCTAGCGGTACGACCAAAATAATCATCAATAAGATTAGCCAGGGAAGCAAGTTCTCAAGGGCGCTGCGCCACAGGTTTTCGGCAAAGGTGTCCTGGCGCCACATGCCATCCAGGTGTTCCAAATCGTTACCCAGAACAGCTTCTACACCGCGTTGGCAATCAACTCCCTGGGCGTAATAAGCCATCAACCCTTCCAGCCTGGTCATGCCAAAGCGGTCGGAGATGAAACGGGTAAAGGAAGCCGCCTCGGCATAAGCTAACATTGCGTTGCTGGCATCGGTTGGAAATGACTGGCACAGGGAAGTGATCGGTAGCAGGCCTCCTGTTTCGAAGGCGCTTTGGAGTAAAACCTGGTAATCTGGGTTGGGATATAGCTCAGCCATAGAAGCCAATCCCTCATTGTACCAGGCTGGCAAGTGGGCGTAGGCGTCCGCGTTGGTGTAGTACAACAGGACATGCATGAGTTCATGCGGAATTTGCCGTTCCATTTCAAGCTGTTTTTCGGGTCCGGGAGGCAACGAGACCAGTATGACGCTCAGATTTGGATCGGCGTGACCGGCGACCCAATTTTGAGTAGAGTGGGCCAAAGCGGTTTGCAGTTGTTGGGAATCATCATAGATATAGAGATTCACTGTCTCCGGAGCGAGCACTTGAGGTAGAAACTCATGCGCGCGTTTGAGTCCGGCCTGGGCAATATTCAATAGCTCTTGGGCAAAGGTAATGTCTCCTGCATACCAATGGGCGACAAATGGTGGGCTCGCTAGCGAGTCCCACCGGAAGCGGTTATCTTCTAAGTAAAACGAGTATCCTGGGCTGGTTGCAGTCTCACCATTTTGAAAAGTCACCTGATACCAGTAGTCCACGTTCGAAAAAGCGCGTAGGGGTTGCTGGCGTAGGTCGAATACAGCTAAGACCTTCCCTTGCGAGTCGACGGACGCTGGTATGGTCTTCGTCTCCGCCGGGTCCCCGGTCTGGGTTAAGACTAATACTTTGACAATCGGCTCTACGGATTGGATAGTCGCCTGAAAGCGGATTTGCTGACCGAAGGTGTAATCCGGCTGCTCGATAAGCACCTCCACTTCTGCCTGAGCATTTGCCGGGAGTGGCAGGGGGATGATTATCCCAAGAATGAGCAGGACGAGAATCAGGCAGAGCGGACCAGTGCGCATCAGGCTCCCAGGTAAGAAAGCAAAGGGGTGATCGTTAACGGGCTGAGCAATGTCGAGGTGAACACCACCGTGGTCACGAAGGATGGTTCGACGTTATATTCAGTTGCCAGGATGGTCATCATCACCGCGGTTGGCATGGCTGATTCTAATATCCCGGCCTGGAGGGCTGGTCCTTCGAGCCGGAAGAGTAAACTGACCCCAAGCGCAAGCAGCGGTGAAGCGATGAGACGCATGAAATTGGTCAGCCCCAGGGCGAGGGCGTGGTCGCTCCATTTCGAATTTTGCAACTGTATGCCCATCAAGACCAACAAAGCGGGGATGGCCGCGTTGGCCATGAGTGTAACGGTGCGATCGATGGGCAGCGGCAATTGCCACTCGAGGCGGTTGAACAGCAAGGCTATAACCACCGCGTAAACCACCGGGACCTTAAAAAGTCCTAGGACTGCGTTTCGTAGGCTCGTGGTCCCCAAGGAGACAATGACCACACCTACGGTATAGACGAGGATCGAAGTGGTCACAAAAAAAAGGCTGGCGTGCGCCAGCGCTGTTTCACCAAACGCGAACAGGTTCAGGGAAAGGCCGTAATTTCCAGCGTTGCCGAACATTGTCGTGATCAGCACTGCTACCAGGATGCGGCGCTCTAACCGCAACATCCAGCCAATCAGCCCGGTGAGAGCCCCCAAGGTGAGCACGCTCACGGCAGTGAATCCGGCCATGCGAGTGACGTCTTCGCCGCTGAGCTGGGTGGAGGTGAGCAGATTGAAAATCAGACATGGGCTGAAAATATAAAAAGCTATCTGGGAAACTGAGCGTGGGGTTACCTGTAGATATTTCGAGGCCAGATAGCCAGCTCCGGCCGCAATAAAAATTGGCAGGATGTTGTTGCTGAAGAGGACGAATAGTACATTCAATCCAGGCGATCCTCGTCTTCTTCGTAGAATTCTTCGATGTTCAGGAATTCACCCTCGTCATCCTCTTCGTCCTCGAAATAATCGAGATCTTCCTCCTCCATGAGCGTGTCATACAGATCAGACTCAGCCTCGTCCTCCGGGAGATCCAGGAGCGTTAAGGGGTCCAAACCCTCAGTAAACGCCAGGTTGTCCAGAGCGGTCTCCAAATAATCAAATTCGTCGTCTTCTTCAGATTTGAGGAGTAAATTGTTCAGAGTTCGGCGGGCTTTTTCCCCACCGATCTGGGAAAGCGACCAGATGGCGGCCGTGCGCACATCCTCGTTGCTGTCCTCGGCAAGATCGACGAGAGAGGTTATAGCTTCAGAAATCTCTAGTTCGCCGGCCGCACGCGCTGCTTCCGCCCGCAGGGATGGCAGCTTGCTGTCCAGCATGGAGAGCACATCTTCTTCCCAACGCCTGTCCATTGAACGTCCCATTGCGGTCAGCGCAGAAGCGATCCAATCTATATCACCACTCGAGAAGGCCGTCTCGATCAAGGGGGGGATTTCAGCCCGGCTTGAAAAGCTGATCGACTCCAGGGTGTGGCGGCGTACCTGGGCGGCATCATCCCCAGCGATGACTTGAAGCAAGCGGTCTTCAAGAGTGAACCGTCCTGCCTTGGGGATTTCATCGATTTCTGCCAGGTAGATGTATTGCCCCAGGGCAGTGGCTGCGGCAGCTCTCACGTCGACTTCGGGGTCGGTCTCGAGCAAGCGCAAGAAAACCGGAATCATGTCGATAACCTCAAATTCCCATAACACGCGAACGGCTGCCAGGCGCACTTTGGGGTCTGTGTCCGAAATGGCATGTCGCCCGATCGCCTCGAAAGAAAGCAAGTCGTCGGCGATGCCCAGTTCTTCCAGGTTTTCCATGAGAGCTTGTCGTCGCCAAAGGGGAAGTTGGGGCCAGGTATTTATAAATAAGGCCAGTTCGTCAGCATCGAGGTCAGAGAGGCGGTAGAGGAGGTGCGGGTTTAACGGCGTTTCCTCGTCTGACAACGAATTGAGCAGCGTTTGAAAGGGTATTTCGGATGGGCTTGACATAATTTGACTACCAATCAGGAACGCGATTTCCAGGCGCAGGCCAGTGTCTGCGCGGATTCAAAAGGTAATTAAGGCAATGCAATGGGGTTGAAAAAATCCTGCAAGTTGATAAAGAGCAACAACATCAAGAGCATAGCAAAGCTTACCAGGTTGATCGCATTCTCATAGCGGGGAGGGATACGGCGGCCCAATACCATCTCAGGCAGCACAAACAGGATGCGACCTCCATCCAGGGCTGGGATGGGGAGCAGGTTCAAGATGCCCAGGGAGATGGTGATGGTGGCGAAGAAGCCAAGGATGTTCACGCCGGCCGGAATGTTCGGCAGAGGCTCGCTTTGACGCACCTGCTGGTAAATGTCGAACATGCCCTTGAAACCTACCAAGCGACCCTCCTCCGGAGCAGTCTGGCCCTTGATCATCCTCACCGGAAAGGCCAGCAATTCTCTCCCATGTTCGAACACGGCTGTAAAACCCACCGGCAGCGCTGTCAGCACAGAGACCGACCGAGTAGGGTTGCCCATCACGATCCCGATGGCACCCTCGCCTTCCGGCGGCTGGCTGCGCGGCACCAGGGTGGTTTCTCCTTCTTGCTCGTTGCGCATGAAGGTGATCCGAGTCGGTTGGTCCAGGTTGGCGTAGATGGTGTCATGCAAAGCCTGGGTGTTGTCGATTTTATTGCCGTTGACGGCTAGGATCAGGTCTCCTGGCAACAGGCCGGCTTGAGCAGCCGGTGAGTTGTGCGCCACATCCATGATTTGAACCTGATTTGTGATCGGCATGCCGATCTTGCTGAAGATGAGCGCGTAAAGGATCACACCGACCAATAAGTTAGCCAGCGGGCCAGCGAATAACACAGACAGGCGCACCCATGGCTTGGAAGCCGCCAACCCTCCAGGAACACTGGGATCGTTCTCCCCCTTTAGGCGTACGAAACCACCAAAGGGGAGCAGGTTCAAGGAAAAGCGGGTGCCCCATGCAGAAAAAAGAGTGGCGATGCGGGGTGGAAAGCCAAGCCCGAACTCTTCCACTTCTACTTTTAACAAGCGGGCCACGATGAAGTGACCGAGCTCGTGGATGATGATCAGAGCAGCCAGGGCGGCGACGAATTGTGCAATTTCTACTAATAGCGTTGTACTCATGGTTACCTTTAATTAAATAGGTCTGATATGAAAAAGCCTACCAGATTTGATTATATCCTGTCCTGGGGGAAGATTCCAGACACCCATGCAAGAATTAGACGATTCTAACGAAATTCTAGCTGGTTGTATTTCCTCCGCGGGCTTGCTTTGTTTTCGCAAGTCAAACCAGGTGGGTCGGACCACCTGGACGCGCAGCGAGCACCTTTTCGACGCCGGTGATTAGGGTCAGTCCGGAGATCACCTGGGCAGCGGAAGCGGTGGGACAAAGTACATGCACGTTCGGGCCGGCGTCGATCGTATAGCAAACCGGCAGGCCATTCTTGCGCCAATCCATTACTGCCTGCATGACTGCCAGCGTCGCCGGTTGCCAGTAGAGCAGGGGCGGCGTGGAGGTGATCATTACCGCGTGCATCAAGTGGCAGTCCTGTTCGACTACTTCGGCAAAGGCCTCGAAATCCCGATCCAGGATGGCGCGACGGCAGAAGTCCAGGCGGCGGGGTGTGTCGGCCAGGCGAGCGGCCTGGAGCGGACTGGAAGCAGCCAGGGCATGGCCCTCGGTGGAACCAGTCGGTTTGGGCGCCTGGCTGACAATGGCGATACAGTCGCTCAGGTCCCAGTGTCCTGGGGAGGCGATCGAGAAGGCGTAAGAGGTCAGGTCGTCTTCCCCGGCCTGCCACTCCACGAAACCACCCGGCACAGAGCGGCAAGCCGATCCGGAACCGCGCCGGGCCAGGCGGGAGAGCAATCCCTCCACCGCGTTCAGAAGCTCGGGCCGGACTTGGAGTTCGCCCTGGAGTGGGGCGGCGGCGAGCTCTTCGGCCCGCGGGACATCGCCATCGATCCCGACGGCAACGTCTTCGTCGTCGATACCGGCAACAAGCGCATCGTGAAGTACAGCCCGGACGGCGAGCTCATCGAGGCCATCGGGACGGCGGGA
>Ga0209521_10002255_pt1 | contig 15750 bp, 13 predicted proteins | sample Rifsed19ft4_FD_184016 | JGI IMG/M metagenome (GOLD analysis project Ga0209521, IMG submission 184016) | Soil microbial communities from Rifle, Colorado, USA - sediment 19ft 4 (version 2) | ecosystem: Environmental > Terrestrial > Deep subsurface > Rock core/Sediment | place: Rifle, Colorado...
TGCGATTTCCAACTCTGCATTGATTTCAATAAGATCCATCTTTTCAGAATCGTCCGAATCTTGATCTGCCGTTAGGAGTGATTCAATATCAATATCAGGTTTTGAAACGGTCAGAGGCATTTTACTTCCACGCCCTGTTTCGGAGAGACGATCGCTTTCCTGCTGTGGATCCAGAATGTCGGCTTGCTGATATGCTTCCAGCGCGCTGTTGTAATCCTTTACCTGGCGATAGAGAATTCCGAGTCTGTTCCAGGTGATGGCTTGCTCTTTTTCGTTAGGCAATAAGGTAATACTGCGGCGGTATAACTTAATGGCTTCACTGTATTTGCCAATTTGAACAAATGCCATGGCCAGGTTGCTATATGACCTGCCAAACTTGATCTCCAATTCGATGGAGCGTAAATAGGCATGGATCGCAGGTTCGTATGCTCCTTGCATGAAATATAAATTGCCAAGCTCGTTCCAAAACTCATGGTTGTTCATGGTTCCTCTCTCCTATGCAATGACGGGAGGTTTTTGTTGGGCGAACATATTTCCCAACAAACCGAAACTTGAACGAAGGGACCGTGTGGTGTTTTCGGGGTCAAGTTCGTCTGCAGTTTGATAGGCCGCCATAGCATGATCATAATCATTCATTCGGCGATACACGTTTCCCAGGCGGTTCCAAGTCACGGCTTTGTCCTTGTCCGAAGTGAACAACTCTATCCCGCGTTGATAGAACAAAATCGCTTCCGTGATACGGTCTTTTTGCACATACGCCAAAGCAAGGTTGCTATACGGCCAGGCAAAGTGCCGGTCCAGTTCAATGGCCTTGCTAAAGGCTGCAATTGCATCATCATATGCGCCGGAATTTAAGTAGACATTACCCAATTCATTCCACACATGTGCGTTTGTTGTATCCATGGCAATACGCACTTCCCCGCTGGCGCTTAATTTGGTTTGCGGTAAATCACCATGGACCTCATACGTGTGATCGGACAAAATAGTTGAAGGCTCGATCACATCCTTTAAGTATTCTTGGTAGGCAAGTTCGCTGGAATCTCCTTCATCGTCAAGGATGGATTGATCCTCACCTGTCCAAGGGTCTGATTCATCCCGAGCGAATATTTCTTCCGCATTCAAATACGCTTCATTCTGAAGCTTTTGCACATCAGCAATTTCTTCGCTCATTTGGGCGCGGACGGGGGCAGTGAATGTTTCGACATGATCCATCGTCACCGGTAATTCGCTAAATGTGACTTCCTGCCTTACATCTGAATTTTTTTTATCAGACGCAACCGGCAGATCCGCGCGCATTTGAATCTCTTGCTTGAGCGGGTCGCCATCAGCGCCTTCGTCTTCGCTGATCGTGAGTGCCTTTCCTGCGCTGACGATCTCTTCTTTGAACTGCCCGCTGTCATTGATGATCAACCAGGCCGGAATGTATGAAGACTTGTCAGTAATGGAATCTTTTTTCCTTTCCACTTTGTTTTGAATAGTAGCTGCCTCAACTTTGACTTCATCCGCCAGTACTTTTTGCACAGCTACTTCAGCAACCTGAGCAGGCGTCTTTTTCGTTTCCAACGGTCGTACCGTGACTATTTGTTCAAGAATCCCTTTAGCAGTACTTACAGATTCACCGGCTGGATCCTCATCTTCAGTTTCATCTTCGTATTCGTATTCATCTACATTTTCATCCAGGTCATCGCTGAAACCTGTGTTCTTGGCATCCAGCTCATCGGCCTTTTGGAATGCGATGAATGCATCCTCATATTGATCGAGTTTACGATATGCATTTCCAAGCCGATTCCAAATTACTGCTTTATCCTTGTCTTCAGGGAGCAATTCAATACTTGCGGTATACAGTGGAATGGCTTCTTCCAACCTGCCCAGAGTGACCAGAGTGAGGGCCAGGTTGCCAAGCGGCCAGCCAGCGCTCGGGTCCAAACTGATCGCTTTTTCGTACGAACTGATTGCTTCAAGATGGGCATCATTCTTGAATTGAGCGTCACCCAAATCCAGCCAGTTCTGTGCAGTATCGGGGTCTATTTCTGTAGCGTGCTGATAGGCTCTTACCGCCTCTTTATTTTGATTCTGACGATCGAAGATATTTCCCAGCCGAATCCACGGGTTGATGAATTGTTTATTGAATTCAACATTCTTTTTCTGGTAATTTAGAATCGCGTCAAAGACAGTGCCAAGATCATTCCAAAATTCATAGTCAGACATTTTTACCTCCAATATTTAAACAAATGCTGGTTAGTTTGTATAACAGTTTCCCAGCAGGGAGAATCGGGTGCGTGTTAGCAAATTTGTTTTTTCCTTGGATAAAACCACCGCAGTTTGATAAGCTTTCTGGGCGCTGTTTTGGTCATTCAACTTTCGATACACATTCCCAAGGCGATTCCAGGATGTGGCCTTATCCTTATCGTTGCTGAACAGTTCAATACTCTTCAGGTAAGCCGGCGCAGCCTCCTTGTATTTTCCCTGGTAAACAAGTGACATGGCGAGGTTGCTTTGCGCCCAACCTGAAGAGGGATCGATTTTTGTGGCATTGATGTATGCGTTCATAGCTTCGATATAGGAGGCGGATTTGAAAAAGAGGTTGCCCAACTCGAGCCAGACTTGAGCGTTCTGTGAGTTAGGACCAGAGATCCCCAAATCCACTTTTTCCCGCTTGCCTGCGTTTTGTGGGTCGAGTTCATCCGCTTTTTGATATGCTTGGAGGGCCTTCTCGTAGTCGTTCAGATGGCGATGGATATTGCCTAAACTATTCCAGGAGGCAGCCTTTTCCTCCCGGTTGAGCAGTAAGGTAGCGCTCTTTTGATAAAGCAGAAGAGCCTCGGCGAGTTTGCCTTGGGTAAGATAGGTGAGGGCTAAATTACTATAGGGCCAGCCAAACGAACGATCAAGCTCGATAGCCTTGTTGTAGGCCGAAATGGCCCGATCATAGTCCCCATTCTGGAAATGGATGTTTCCTTTTTCATTCCAGACTTCGGGGTTTTTTGTTTCCGTGATCTCATCTTCTTTACCTAATAAATCAATTGAGTTGAGATTTTTTGAGAAACCCGGAGCAGAATCAAACTCGCGCAACGGTTTTCGTGCTATTTGTGTTTTCATAGTCAACTCCTCTGTTTGTTTCCTTGTAAATGATTCTGGCTCTTCCTTCCAGAAAAGATTATCTGAATATTTGACTGTTGGATTGTTGTACTGATTCCACTGCTCGGCCTGTACTATCCAGTCAGGCTTTTCCTGCTTTTGTTGGTTAATTTCTACAAAAGAGAGTGCCGCTTCATTCCGCGAGTCCTGCTCTGCCTCGCCGCGAATGCGAATATCCAGCGCCGAGTCTGATGGTTGGACAGGCTCACGAATACGGGAGTCCGAGACGACCGTCTGTTGATCTGGGATGGCACAGCCATTGAGTCTATCTGCCAATTGGAATGTATGCATGGCCTTGTCGTAATCGTTGACGGCTCGGTAGAAATTTGCGAGACGATTGAGCGTGATAGCCTTGTCGGTATTATCTTTGAAAACTTTGAGGCTTCTATGACACGCTTCGATGGCTTCCTGATATTTGCCCTGGTTGGCGTAGGCAAGAGCTAGGTTGCTGGCTGCCCAGCCAAAACTTTGATCCAATTCGCCGGCTTTTGAGAATGCACGTTCGGCCTCTTCAAATGAATTGACTTGCATGAAAATTAAACCAAGCTCATTCCAGACCCGATGATTTTTTGGTTCGACCAGCAGGGCGCGTTGATATGTGTTAATAGCATCTTTATTGCGGCCTTGTTTTCGATATATCTCTGCGAGGCCCAACCAGGGTGATGCGAGGTCTTCGTTTAACGCAATCGCATTTTGGTAACCGATGATGGCATCAATTTCACGCCCAATACTCGCGTAGGCATCACCTAGACCTGTCCATGGGTTTGCAAAGGAAGGTGAGTATTCAATGGCTTTACGGTAGGCGCTGATGGAATCTTCAATTTGTCCGTTTTGGTAATAAACCGTACCGAGTCCATTCCATGCGATTGAATCCTTTGGATTGTGCAGTAATGCTTTTTGGAAAGCCAGCATGGCTTCGTCATTTCGCTTGATCTTTATGCACAGGTTGCCGAGATTGTTCCAAATGAAAATTTTGTCCGGAGCGATGGTAATGGCTTGTTTGTATGAATCGATGGCTTCATCATTTTTACCGAGGCTGAATTTTACGAGGGCAATTGCATTAAAACACTCTGCTTCAAGCAGCTTATCCTCCAGCTTTTTTGCGGATTCGATTGCCATTTGTAAAAATTCATTTGCCTTTTCAAAATTACTTTTGCGCCAGTTTAGAATTCCAAGCGTGAGCATTAGATTGGCTCTTTTAGAGGTTGATTCTTGATTTACGAGTTGTTCTGTTAAGAGAGCCTCACGCGAGGTGATGTTTTCCTTGGTATTGCCTGTTTCTTCGAAAAGTTCAGGATTTTCGACGGGGCCTTGCCAGGCAGACTCGTGCACACTTTGAATGATGTCATCAGAATTAGGCATGTCCAAAAATTCGACGACGCGCTGGCAGTATTCCCAGAAATCTGGCGCATCGATAGCCAACTCTGATAAAGTTTTTGGATTGATCCAAAATACTACGCGGATGTTATTTTTTATTAGGATGTCTTTGTGGTGTCCAATTTTGGAAAAAAAATTCCTATTATTGGCAGTCATACCACTGATAAAAAAGATATGATTAGTTGCCCGGGGACAGTCATTCAATAGCGTTATCAGATCGAAATCCGGTATTTCGTCCACTTGAAGATGAACGATCATTTGCCTATGTTCGTTCAGGTAGTTCTTAAGAACCTTTTCAGCTTTGGCGCGGACAGATTCTGAGTCATACACAAATAGAAGCGCAGAAGGGCGATCCCATCGAATGGCGAGTTCAAGTTCCTCAATCGCGATGTCGATGCTCTCCTCAAACTTATTGAGTTGTGGATGCAGAACGATGTCCGGGACAGTCATACGATCTTCCTTAATACCGGGTGCACATCGCACCAGTTTTCTTCATCGCGGTATTCAAGCAGGGCTAGCACTTGCAAGAGCGATCTAAGTCGGTCACTAAATTCAAGCTTTTTGCTATCCTTAACGTTTTTCAGCAGTTTCAAATCCTCCTTGTCCAAAATTCGCCTGTATTCGTTTCGGATTTCCATGGCGGCCCACTCCACATCCTCTATTTCAAGTTGGGTTGCTTTTCGTCGTCTTGCCCTTCCGATGGATGTACGTACTATGCGAGCCAATTCACGGAAGACACCGCCGCTGTAAGTTATCGCCTGTTCCATTGCCAATGGGTGAATCATAGAACGGTCCATTCTGACACTGATAAATTTTTCCAAAATGCGATAACCTTCCACTAAATGTTGATCCGAATCAGCGGAGGATCTCAGGTTTATATTCGGCAGGAAGAGCGCCTGGTCACGGATTGCGTCAAATTCCTTGCTGTAAAAGAGCGCGCTTGAAACAGTGTAAACGATGGCGCAATTGGGCTGCATCATGATCTCACGGCGGTCATGGAAAATAGCGCGCGCCCGATCGAGATCCGGTTTATCCATATCGTCGATCAAGATCAAAGGGATGCGCTTCTCCTGGTTGTATATCGCAGCGGCAATGTGGTTAATGATGGCGATCAAACCTGTGATGTCCGTTTCCACGATCTGCCGCAACTCCACTCGCGTGGCAGGCTCCAACTTCATTTTGAGCCCCGCATTGACAAAGAACGCATCAATGGATGCGCCAAGTTCGTATTCAGAGACTCGACCATCTAGGATGGTGGAAATTTGCTTTTCCACTTTTCCCTTCCAACCGTTCAATTCCTTGAGTAATTGTTCGGGCAGATCCCCGCCTTGCTTACGGTATTCGCGAAATAGACGGCTGCCAATTGCAAGTAGAACATCGCGAAAATCAAGGTCAATAATGTCAGTTTCTTCACGGATGCTGAAATTGATCGGCCAATATTTTTTTTGGATTTCGTTGTTGCTGAGCAGGTGTAGTAACTCTGTCGATTTTCCACATCCACGATGACCCGAAAAAAAGAACTTGGGAGGCCGGTAAAAGGGAGCCAGCAGGGCATCAATCATCTCATTAATCGGATTTCCAGGGCGGTTGATATAAAAGGGGTTAGACTGCCCCTTGGGTCCAGGTTTAAGGGGCAGGTCCAACTCAAAATTTAACCAGGCTCTATCAAAATCTTTTGCATTAAGATATTCAAAACTTTTCATAAGTCCTCAAATCGAATCTTAAAATTATTTTACAATTTCTGTTCTTGAGCCAGTAGCCAAGAAGAATGGTTCTTTGGCGGAAAAGAATTGACCATGCGATGGGCGATGAGGTGGTCAATTATGCCCAGGCAGGAATACCCATAGCGAGTCATTATTGCGCCTGTGCCATGACCGTCGTTAATCCTTCTCGAATGGCGTATAGAGCGGCCTGTGTGCGGTTGGCGAGGTGGAGTTTATTGAGAACACTGCTGACATATTTGGCAATCGTCCTTTCGTGGACGACAAGCGTGCAGGCAATTTCCTGATTGCTCAATCCGCGCGCGATCCAACGCAGGGTTTCCAACTCGCGGCGAGTGAGGTGCTCATTGAAGGTAATTGTATGGCTTGTCACCGGGCGGTCGAAATCCTGAATTACCTTAATTGCGATGGATGGATGAAGGGAGGCCTGTCCTTTGGCGACTTCACGAATGGCTTGTAAGAGTTCTGCGCGTGGTGTGTCTTTTAGCAGATATCCCAGGGCGCCGGTTTTGATCGCCTGGTAAACGCGGTGACTTTCAGCGAAACTGGAAAGCACGAGGATGCGAAAATTTGGTGAGATTTCTTTTAGCTTTGGGATGGTAGCGAGCCCATCCTGTTGGGGCATGACCATATCCAAAAGAATGACATCTGGTTTTGTTCTGATGGCAAGCTGTACGGCCTCAATCCCATTAACCGCTTCACCTACAACTTCCATATCTTTTTGAAGGGAGAGAATGGCTACCATTCCTTCACGGACAACATTTTGATCTTCAACAACGAGGATGCGGATTTTTTTCATGTGGGTGCCTATTTCTGATTTCATAGTTATTTTCAACCTGTGACTATTGTGAGAGATGAGAATCGTTGTGCGTTAGCCTTGGCATCTTGAATTTGAATTTCCTGCTGATTCCACAGGATTGGGGACCAAACTTCCAGATATTCACCTTGCCCGATGATCACTACCTCGCTCTTAAGATCTGCATAGTTGATCAGGCTGGGTGGTATGGGAAAAGACTCGTTTTTAGCAATTTGTACAAAACTTGCTGTTCCCAGAAACATTCGCAAAAGCAATCTTGCCAGTGGATCCGCGATATTTAGTGAAGAAATTCGTGCATAGATCTCCTTAAATGTACCTGCTTTGAGAATTAGTAAATTCTGGTCAAACCCTCGCGTGAGATAGATGCCACCTGAAATAAGGCTTCTCCATTCTGCGGGGAGAAGGAGGTGATTCGATTTTTTCAACTGGCTAGAGTAATGTCCAAGGAACAATTTATATCTCCTAAAAAGCGTTCAAGTCCAGGCAATGGATAAGAGCATTATACGAAGTTGACTCTTTTCAAGTAATGGACAAAACAGGATACTCTTAGAACCATTTGTTGCATGATTTGGGACGCGGAAATGGACATTAATGACCATGCATATTTGCGTACAAGAATGGAAGAATACGCCTTGGACTGATAACGTTAAATTAAAAACACCCGCGCTGGACCAGCGTGGGTGTGAACATTATTCTACTTATGATTATTTTTTAGGCGCGGTCAGACCCTCTTGTATCGCATACAAGGCCGCTTGTGTACGGTTGGCAAGGTGCAGTTTTTCCAAAATTCCGCTTACATATTTTGCCACTGTTCTCTCATGCACGCCCATGCTGTTTGCAATTTCCTGATTACTCATCCCTCGTGCGATCAATTTTAGCGTCTCCAGTTCCCGAGGCGCGAGCGGACTTGCGGTGTACATTATTTCGGCAGGGTGATCGATCTCATGTATGACTCGCATTGCAATGGCAGGTTGAATCGATTCGAGTCCATTGGCTACATCCCGAATGGCTTGCAATAACTGCGTTCTCGTAGCATCTTTTAGCAGGAAACCGCGCGCGCCGGCTTTAATGCATTGATAAACCCCGTCGCTTTCTGCAAAACCAGTCAGCACTAATATATTTGATTTAGGGGATGCGGCCATTAATCTTGGTATGGCTTCCAGACCTGTTAGCTTGGGCATTTGCAGGTCAAGTAGAACTACATCAGGTTTGTGCTGGCGCGCAAGCTCCACAGCTTTAGCGCCGTCCCCCGCTTCAGCCACAACCTTCATATCAGACTGGTAGGAGAGAATCGCCACTACTCCATCGCGCACTACATTTTCATCTTCAGCGACAAGTATGCGAATTGCTTTCATGATCCTAACTTTTCTTACTTACAGACACCGAGATTTGTGTTCCAGAACCGATCGTAGATGATATCTTAAATGTTCCATTTATTAACATGGCGCGTTCCTTCATATTGCGTAATCCCAAACCTTTGTCCGCTTTTACGATGTCAAACCCTTGCCCATCGTCTTTAATTTCAAGCTTTACCTTCTGACGGGTTTGATGGATGCTTACGACAACATTTTTTGCGTGGGCATGTCTTAGAATATTATTTAGCGCTTCTTGCGCAATGAAATACAGGGCAATTTCTTTTTCTTTAGAAAGTATTATTTTTTCATCTGAAAGTAACCTAGCCCTGATGTCTGCCCGGCCTTCAACCGCTGCCAGGCGATTGTGCAGGGAGGACACAAGACCATCTTTTAAATCAATCGGCTGCATTTCATGAAGAAATAGACGCATTTCTTTGGCAGCTTGACGGGCATTTTCTCCTATACGAGCCAAGACTTGGAATGGGGAAATCTCGGATCCTGCCTCAATTCCCGCCTGGGCGGCTTCTGTCAATGCTACCAACCCGTATAATTTTTGACTGACCGAGTCGTGCAGGTCGCGCAACAACCGCTGTCTTTCAGAGAGGGCGATTGAAAATTGTTTCCTACGGTTGCTGTCAATCAATGTCGCGATCTGATTCGTGATCGTCGTCAGGCGAATAACTTCATCCTGACTGTAAGGTATGTTTTCCCTTCTACTGAGATACAAACAGCCAATAATGCTATTTTCATGTTGTGGATAGGTGACCAATGGTATTAATATTGCGCAGTCAGCCTCAATGTTTTTAATACTAATTGGAACATAAGTTGTTTCATTGTTATGGTCAATTACCAAAGGCCGATTTTCGACATTTTGAATCAACCATTTTTGAAGATTGGTAGTGCTTGCGATTGTATTTAATTCCTGTATGTTTTTAGGGTCCAGCCCAAAATGAGATTTGAGAGTAATAGTTTGTTTTCCGATATTCATTTCCTCGGTTAAAAAAACAGCTACCGCCTGGCTGTGAAAGGAATATAGGATTTGAAAACTTGTCTCGGATAAAAATTCTTCAATATTCAATGAGCGGCTGGCATTGCTGGATATGGAATTTAAAAGCACAAACAATTCATCCCGAACTCTTTGGTGGGCTTCGTCTGCAAGTTTTCTACCCGTTATGTCCCGCCAGACAAGTAAATGCCCGAATTTTTCATCTTGTTTGTTTCTTAATTGAGATATTCGAATATTCAAGTAACGCCAGCCACTTTGCGACTTGACACTGCGGCGCATTTCCATTTCTTTAATACCTTCAGCTGAGTTTGAGATTTTGGGCCATTCTTTCAGGATGCGAGTGATCGGTTGCCCATAACTGGTTTCACGCGATAGACCGACCAGTTTTTCGGCTGAGGAGTTTAGGTCAATTATATTGTCTCGATTGTCTATGACCATCCAGCCGTCCTCCATACCTTCAATCACAATCTCGCGATTCAAGGGTGCGGTTTCAATTAATGCGCTATTGAATATTCCATAGGCAAACCCTACGATGGCGAGGCAGTAGGAGACGACCAATGTTAATAAATTGATCTCAAATTGGCGGTTGAAAATCGTAAACAAGACGCCGAACAAAGGGCAAAGTGCGCCAAGTATTATCGTCCCCGCACGCAGGAAATATGTGCGAGGCTTGTGCAAGAAAGTATCTACAAATAACACGATGCTTCCTGCAAGAAGGATGAGGACATAAAACAGGTTAAATTGTTCGCCAACCTCCAACCCATTTCCTTGGCTAAAAAATATTTTTCGTGAAGGCTCTGCCCAATATATGATTTGAATAACGATCGGTTCTATAAAGAAAAATAGAATTGTAGATTTACTCAACCAATGAGTACGATTTGTATAAGAGAGCGAGAAGTAGAATAAGGTAGTTGCAGTAGCGGCAAGGAAGAAAAGATGGACTGCTCTCAATCCCTGGAATGAATCAGGAATATCCAAAAACATGTAAAAATGATAGGCAATAATCCAGGCGGCAATAAGAAATGCGAGCAGACTCAGATTGGACGAGCCGGGAGTCTTTTTAAATACAAACAATATGGCTCCCATGGTAATTGCAAGAATGATCAGGAATATAATCACGGATTGAAGTTGCATGGTTCTTAAATTAATACATTGATGGTTGGTGGTTTCAAGAAAAATAGAAGCGTCGAACTTTGTGTATATTAACCTCAAAACGGGTTGTCATTCTTTTTTTTCCAGTTTTAAAAGCTTGGTAGTATTATTTTTCCAAAGCTTGGATATTTTTATGGGGTTTCTGTTCAGATCCATGGAAATACTTCCTTTCGGAGTAGTATACCAGTTGATCAGTGAAATCATTTCAATCCCGCGTTGGCGCAAATTCCACTGTTCGGTGTCGAAAGGCCCAAAAATCCGGCGCTAAATGAGGCAATTTTTCTGCTTCCGCTTTTGTAAGCCAAAAGACTGCGCGGATTAGATTCTCAATAAAAAACTCACGCTGCATATTCAATAGCCTGAAAACTTCATCCCCCGAATTGTTATTCGCGTTTTCTAGGGCTGAGATAAAAAAAACGACATTCTCCCGATTTGCTGTCGTCTTTATTCTCCGGATCAAATCAATGCTTTTATCGTTCGCGTGAATGTGCTCAACTTTCCTGTTGAAATCATGAATTCGTTTTTCCAAAGTTAATTGCGATTTTGTTTGCCCCGCTTTTGATTTGTGAATTGCGATTAAGATACTAGGTCTGTTCCATTGAAGCGCAAGCTGAATTTCATCCCTTAGATTTTCGATTCCAGCCTCGAATGATTTACTGTACGGGTTTTTTACCCGGCCGGTCAATTTTTTGCTCATTATTTTACATCCCTAACCGAAGTGTGACAAAAAATGCACAGCCTTGACAGGCAATAATTGGCGGGTCTCCTGGCTTAACTCCGCATAGTATTTTTTCCAAAGTTCAAAAAATGAATTTGCATCAAGCGCGGTGATTTTTTCAAATTGTTCTGAGTTCAATTCCTGAAGCGCATCATGGGTAAATCCGCTTATCGATATAATCATGCCAATGTCTTTTGGCCCAAGAATTGAATGGAATCCTTTGAGGCCTAATAGCGTGACAGGCTCGCCTTTCTGAATTATTTGCGTCACGATCCTTTGGCCTTTGACACCAAGCGGATCAGTCAACGCAATCAAATCAATATGGCCTCGCCGTTTTTCTGGAGGTGCCATCCAGGAGGGGAAATATCCCATCATGCGCAGGAGTTCAGCGGCCATGCTTTGAAGTTCGGTATTCTTCAAATTTAACAGGTGTTTTTCTATTTGCGCCCAGGCCGATTCCTGCGCAATCTCCAAAGCCAATATGCTTTCAGGTTCAACCCGTTTGTGTTCGCTATACAAACGAAGGGCTTCTTGATAAAACTCCTGCTCATTAACAAATTGGTTGCAAGCTTGATATCCCGCTTCAGTTATAAACCACCGTCCCCTTTCATTTTTTACCAACCACCCAGCGTGAACAAGAGGGGTAGTGGTGAGCCGAACGATTTTCTCGTATTTTCGCAGATTTAGTGTTGGGGAATGTTCTAATTCATACTCTGTTAGGCTGGTTAACTTGGGGAGCAGGGCTAAAACCTGCATGGCCGTTAAACCATCGGGTTTATCCCAAAGAATTTCAAATACACTTCGTAGCAGTTCACCAGCTCTTTGGATGGTTATATTTGACATGTACAGAAACCAGAGTGTTGTATTGCATTCTTTAGGGGTTCCTGATTATTATAACTTGTTTAGCCCTTGTTGAATGCGGATTAAGTGAATGTATTGACTGATCATTTCTTCCGGATGGGGCCGTGTTCCTAATACTACCAAATTACCGGGCGCCCAAAAATCGTTGGATAAATTTTCTGATCTTATATGCCCAAAATTGGAAAAGATCATTTCAGACGTATCGTAACGAATTTGTTGCATAAAATGACCTCGGATAGTAGTGGGGGGAACGCAAATTGCCCATTGGAAATAATCTGGTTGAATAGTAATAAATTCCAAACGCCAACTGTAGGAGATGCAGATTTGTGGCAGCCATTGGTGTAAATAATCTGCCAAGTCACCTCTTAGTTGATGGGACGGAAATCGGGGGATCAACAAACAGGTATAACTTAAGTTGTAAGAATCCGGATTTACAACCTCCAGCTCGATGTCCTGGTTGGAATCTGCACTTTCTCTTTCATACGTTTGAAAAAGTGGAGAAAAACCTGGTGTCTCTATTATGTCCTGAGTCAACTTTTCCATTTGGTTCCCTTAATTTCAAAGGAGCATTTGTGTTATCTCGTGTCTGTTGTACTAATTATGGAAGCCATTATACTCGAAATTGTAACAAATTTTATTACAATTTATTTCCTGTATTGCAAATGACGATTGAGTATTGTTCAATCAAAATAGTCTCACGAGCAGGCAAAATACTAAAAATGTTGGATTGATGTAGAATCTTTCGTATTCTCAAAGTTGAGTCGCAAGATATGTACTCGTTATTATTAAGATTATAACAAATAAATCCCTCGAAATGGATCCGCGAATTGCATCACGGTAAATGTTACTTTGGGAAGTAACGTTGCATCAGGAAAAATGTTACTTTCCGATAGGCGAAATAGCCTGTCGGAGGAGCAACATGATGAGCCTGAAAAGCAAGCGTGAGTTGTTAGAAGTTGTACGGCCAAGGTACCTGAAAGCGAACAAACTTGAAAAGCAAAAAATGCTGGATGAATTTACAGTTGCCACTGGCTATCATCGGAAACATGCGATCCGGGTTTTGAAAAACCAAGTGCAAGTTCAAAACCACCTTAAAGGGAAAACCAAAACCTATAAAACCATCTATCGCGGCGAAGTGGTGCAGGCCCTCGAGCAAATCTGGGAAATCTGTGGCCAGATCTGCTCCAAACGGCTGCATCCCTATTTGCCAGAAGCCATTAAAGCGCTGGAACGTTGCCAGGAAATCAAAATTTCCAAAGACACCAAAGAACTGCTCCTGAAAATCAGTTCCGCCAGCATAGATCGTTGCCTGCGTCCCGTCCGCTGTAAGTCGCCACACGGTTTGGGTACCACCAAGCCAGGCAGCCTGCTTAAGAACCTAATTCCAGTACACACCTTCACAGCCTGGGACGAAGAGCAACCTGGGTTCATGGAAATTGACCTCGTTGCGCACTGTGGGAACACCACAGAAGGGCAATACCTGAATACCTTGACCTGTACTGATCTTTCTACGGGTTGGACGGATGTCACCGCCCTGCCGCACCGCTCGCAACAGGCGGTCTCGGAAGCAATCCACCGGATGCGCGGAAGACTGCCTTTTCCTTTGCTCGGCATTGATTCAGACAACGGCAGCGAATTCATCAACGATCTGTTGTACCGCTACTGCCTGGATGAGAAGATCACCTTTACCCGCTCCCGCCCATACAAGAAAAACGATCAGGCGCATGTCGAGCAGAAGAATTGGTCTGTCGTGCGGCACACGGTTGGCTATGACCGCTGGGAAACAGCGCAGGAACTTGCCATCCTGGAAGGCATTTATGACGAGTTACGGCTCTACATCAACTTCTTCCAGCCATCTTTCAAACTGATTGCCAAAGAACGCATTGGCAATAAAACCATCAAACGGTATGATATAGCCAAGACACCTTACCAGCGTGTCCTGGAACGCAAAGACATTTCTTTGGAGGCCAAAGCACGGCTCATGAACTTGTATGTCCAACTCAATCCTGCCGAACTTCGACGCCGTACTGACCAGAAAACCGCCAAACTTTGGAAACTTTCTCGGTAACATTTTCTTTTGATGCAACGTTATCGTCAAAGTAACATTTTATCTTGATGCATTACGATCCGTTCTATACTTTAATATGCAGATATTTCTTGAAAACCACAGCCATACAAATGCCTCGGATGACTGCCTTACGTCTCCGGCGAATTTGATTGCCGCTTGCCGACGTAAAGGAATTGACCGCCTCGTGATCACTGACCATAACACAATTGCTGGCGCACGGGCGGCTCAACTTCTGGACCCGGAATTGGTCATTGTCGGCGAGGAGATTATGACGACCCAGGGAGAGATTCTCGCGGCGTTTGTAACGGAGCATATTCCGCCTTATCTTTCGCCTGAAAAGACGATCTCACTCTTGAAGGAGCAAGGGGCGTTTATCAGCGTCTCCCATCCATTTGATAAAATGCGCGCGGGCGGTTGGAGAGAAGATGATCTGCTCGAAATTCTTCCATATCTGGATGCTATCGAGGTGTATAACTCACGGTGTATGTTGCCGCATTATAATCGTCTGGCGCAGAAATTTGCTCAGAGACACGATGTCGCTGGAACTGTCGGCTCGGATGCGCACGCCGCATTTGAGGTCGGCAGGTCGCTTATGGTACTGGATATGTTCGAAGGTCCAGATGGAATGCGAAAGGTTATTCGACAGGCGAAGTTTAGGGTGAAGTGGTCGCCGTGGTGGGTTCATTTCGTCTCACGTTATGCGTCCATCAAAAAGAAATTACAGAGTACTGCATATTTTCGTTCCTGAAAGTTTGCTTATGCGACGAGCAGTAAAATCTTGGCATGTATAATTTGGCGTTATAATCTTGCGTTCAACACGCCCATTCGCCTTTGAAGGCACAAAGATGAATGGGCATAAATTTTTCTCAGCAGGAGTAATGAAAGATGTCTGAGCGTTTTGTTGGAACCGTCAAGTGGTTCAATGCGACCAAGGGCTATGACTTTATTGGACGCGATGGTGGTGAAGATGTGTTTGTTCACTTTTCCGCCATTCAGAGTGATGGCTATCGCAAACTCGAGGCCGAACAGAAGGTGGAGTTCTCCGTCGAAGATGGGCCAAAGGGTTTGCAAGCCGCCAATGTAATACCGCTCTCGTAAGACTGAGCCTGACGGCTAAAGTTTTGCGAACAGACAGAGTTGCCACGGCAACTCTGTTTTTTTTTGTGCGGGGGGTAAATAAGGATGTGACTTTTGTTACTACTTGCCCTATTACGAAAGACCTATAATAAATTATAGCTCGTAGCTTTTTTAGGAATTCAGCGACAAATAACAGGTGGAGGACTTTTTGTGTCTTTTCTAAATATTTTTAAGAGTGATGCAACTCGACATACCGCGTCCTATTCGGGGCATGTAGTGCCTGATCCGGCGCGTTGTGTGCAATGTGGAATTTGTTCATATAATTGTCCGATTGAGATTGATGTTCGCGCGTCTGTTTGGCGCGATGAGTCCATTATAAATAGTGAATGCCTGACGTGTGGTGAGTGCGTCCGGCGCTGCCCGCGCGGGGTCCTGCGTTTTGTGCAGACTGACTTGTTTG
>Ga0209521_10002260_pt1 | contig 15743 bp, 17 predicted proteins | sample Rifsed19ft4_FD_184016 | JGI IMG/M metagenome (GOLD analysis project Ga0209521, IMG submission 184016) | Soil microbial communities from Rifle, Colorado, USA - sediment 19ft 4 (version 2) | ecosystem: Environmental > Terrestrial > Deep subsurface > Rock core/Sediment | place: Rifle, Colorado...
CGGAGATAAAGAAAGGAGGTGTCGTGGACTGGGCGAAGGGATTGTTGGAGAGGCCGGAAACTGCGACACCAGAGCAGGAAAAACCTTGGAAGTTAGCTGGTAACCAGACTTGGGAGTCGGTCAAGTTTATGACTGAAGAAATGAAGCAAAAGTCGCTAGAGGTAAACCGATGGATTGAGGAGAGCTTGAGTGAATGGGAAACAAAGAAGGTTGAAAGAGATAATTTGGAGTATGAGCTGTATGAGGAAACGCCGCAGATAACAGAACAAGTAATTAGAGAAGCCCAACAAGCGTGGAAGAAATCAACTGATGGCGTGAGGTTTTTTGATGAGGAGTCATTTCCGCAGAAGTGGCGGATGATGGTGGAGGATCAATTAAAGCCGGGGGCACAGGTGGTGAGCGGTGATGATTCTACGGTGATATTTAGGGCTGATGGGGGCAGTATTTTGTTTTACCCGAGCAGTTTTGGAGTTTATACGGTTGAGAATACCTATAATTTGGAGAGTGGTGAAATAGAAGTGAAGACCGGAACCGCGCCGATTGACATAAAGACGCTTAACGCTTTTATAAAATCCAGAGGCACTCACTATCGAGTGTCGTTTGATCCGAACAAACAGCTAACGGCGGTAACGGTTTATGAGGGAGAGGTGGAGATAACTACTAGAGATGGGAAGACGACTAGAGTAACCCCTGACGGCGGCAACCCGGGAGTGGTGGTGGTCAGAAAAAGACTCTCGATTCCAAAGTTGGTCTTGGCTGGAGCAATTTTGGTGGCGATTATTATTGGTGGCGCATTTCTGGTGTTTAGAAAAAGGAAATCGATAAAGAAAAAATAAATTTGTTTATGAAAGATATAAGGCCCAGTCCTTGATGGTTCGTGTTAGAAGATGGAGGGGGAGCATTTTTTGTGTTTCTGATAAACTGAAAGTTAGTGAAGAAGAGTATTTTGGTTTTGTTGATGGTTGGTTTCTTGTTTTTCGTTGATGGAGGGAGGGTTGGGGCCCAAGAGAATGATTATAAGAATAGTTCCGACCCCCTAGTCCGTTGTTTGGATGAGGCTAGGCGAATAGCTTCGGATCCTGATCAGTACTCTACCCCGGACTGTGCAAATAAATTTATCGAGGGGAATGTGGTAACTTTTCCGGAAACGGCGTTTAAAAAAACGGAGAGAGGGATGATAGAAACGATGGAGATTGCGGATGTGAGACAGTACTTTCGTGATTGGTTGGATAAGGATTTGGTGGTGGAGTATAAGCGGGAAGGTGAGTCCTTCTCTAGTTACAACAAAGATCTGGCACAGCAGTCGTTTCATAAGGCGACCAGAGAACAGAAAGATGCCGGTATCGGCGACTTTAGTAGTTTGATAGTGCGAAAAGACTATATTGACATAATCCATATTGGAACAGGAGCCAATGATATTGAATTTACCAAAGGAAAAACTCCGGTATGGACTTTTGACTATGGTGACGTAAACCTGTTGGTGTTTGTGGGATATTGCAGAATTTCTTTGAGTGGGAAGGTCTATGACGATATGGCGAATGAGTACTTTGATGAGAACAGCGAGTTCTTCAAAAATCATCATGTGGCCATCTCCTGGGATGACGAAAGGAATAGGCTGTACAAAGTCATCGACGGAGGTAGTACGGAAGGGACGCTTGACGCGGTCCTGACTCCTACGCTGGAGTTTGCGAGAAAGACTGTGGGTCGAATTGCAGGGGTGTGTGGATCAAAAAACGTGCAGACCGAAGCTAGTGTTGAAGAAGAAAAGGAGGCGGAAGCATTGGTGGAGGAGGTTCCGGCCGAGTCGGATCTGGCGATAAGCGAGAATGCTAAAAGATTAAACGACGAATTGAAGGCGTTGTTTGGCGAGACTGAGTTGGGTGACTTACCGTCTCGACCCAAAGTGCCGGAGATTACCGGAAATACACCTTACCTTTTTGATAACCCTTTATCGACGAAGGACAATAGGTATTTTTCGTTTACCGCTAATGCTAAGAATCACATAATTGAATATCGAGGGGGAAATAAGATTACCCTGGAGTTTCCAGACGGAACCACTTTTGTACCAGAGTCGGGAGATTTTGTCCGGGTGCCGGTGGGAACGAAGATAAAGACAGGGATGGGTTTGTATCAAGGGAGTTCGCAGTACGATAATGTCGGGAAATTTGGGATGAGTAGTTTGGGGATAACGAATGTGGCCGGGGGAAGTTCAATAACGCTAGGGGGCGGCAGTGTGGTGGAGTTGGTGCCGACGGAGAGTGGCGGATCGAGTAATGTCAAACTGAATAACGGAGATGTCAGGATCGGGACGGGAGGTTTCGGGGGAACAGATAGTCCTGATTTGCCGACTGAGATTCAGTTTGAGGGTAGGCAAGACGTGGAGATCAGTTGGGACGGGACCGATTTCGCGGTAAGTTATGACAGAGAATCCGGAAAAATTATCTCAGAGATCTATGATGGGACGATAAAAGTGGCGGCAGGTGAAAAAACATATTCGCTTTCGTCTAGTTACGGCGGTGAGATTAAACAAATTGAGATTGAGGGGAATGGAGAAGTGGTGGAAAAGACCGCGATCCCTAGGGCTGTGTGGCGAGAACGACCGAAGGGAGAACCGGAAAGGGCGGTGAGTGCAGAAGTTGGACCGAATGATAAACGGCTGTGGAGATGGGTGTTGTCGGTTGTAGGAGTTGTTGGGTTGGCGGCGGCGGGTGGGTTTTGGTACAGAAAGAGATTTGGAACTTGGCCACTAGAAGCAAGATGGAGACCGGTTGTGGTAAAGATGATGATGGTTTACAGGTGGGTAACCAGCAAATTAAAGAGAAAGTGAGGGCTACTTAGCCATGATTCGTGTAAGCAGATGGAGGGGGAGCCCAGTCTGACTGGAAAATGATTAGAGACGATAGCCTTTCTTTCTGAGGTAGACAAAGGCAGATCCCGCCACTGCGGCAATTGCCATCACCAAAAGGCTGCCGTAGAGGAAACGGTCGAGAACATACAAGAGGGTTTTGTCATAAAAGAAATATCTGATGGTTATTTTTAACCCGTGGATGATGAGGCTGTATAAGATGCCGAGGAAAACCATATTGCCATAGGAGAAGCCTGGGAGCTTACTTATTTTATAAGCAGAAACGAGAACCATAGCTTCCCAGAGCCATTGGCTGATTCTTAGGGCCATTAGGTTGTCGTCAATCTTAAGTCCAAAGAGATATTGCCAAAGAACAGTAAGGATAGAAACAATGACGAAGTACCAAATTGGTTTTAGATATTCCCCCAAGGTTTTACCAAAGATTTTAATTTTGAAAGTCGTCAACAGCAGAAAACTTAGGATTATTACGAAAAGAACAATGGAGAAGGCGAGGTTGTCGCGTTTGTCTAAGGCGGTGATTGATGGCAGAAGGTCAAGTTTGTCGCCGGTCTGGGTGAGATTATTGGTTGACGATCCCGGGCAGTCGACTTTTTGATCGCCGACGAAACATTCCTGATTTTTGGTTTCGATTTTTCCGGAATAATAGGCGATGGTTTTCATCCCTCTTTTTTGATGGTTTTCCAGTGATAGAGATAAAGGGGGACACCAACCAGAATCATTGAGAGTGAGGTGGAAAGCTGGCGCCGGCGTTGATTAGACTGTTCGATTTCGTTTCGTTTGGTCATTTCTTCCGCCGATATTGTTGGTTTACCGCCAACAGCAACTGGTTCGGGATAATAAGAATATTCGGAGACCTTAAAGACGTAGGTTTTGAGACCGAGGTCGATGATCTGGACGCTGCCGATGACGGTAATCAGAAGACCGACGAAAGAAAATAAATAGAGATACAAGAAGCGGATATTGAATTTCATTTTTTGTTTCCTCCAAATCAGTTTACCATATCAAAAGGTGTATATTGTACATAACCCGTAGTATAATGGGGAAGAAATATGGCTGACAAAAAATACGAGGTGACCGAGTTTCCACATCCCTACCTGACGGTCGATGTCCTGATTTTTTCTATTATTAGGGGGGAGCTGTCGACTCTTTTGATTAAAAGAAGTAAACCCCCTTTTCCGCAAGAGTTTGCTTTGCCGGGGGGATTTGTGGCGGAAGAGGAGGGTTTGGATGGGGCGGCGAAGAGAGTAATCGAGGCGAAGGCCCGAATGAAAGGACCATACCTAGAACAGCTGTTTACTTTTGGGGAAGTAAAAAGAGATCCGCGTGGCCGAGTAATTTCGGTTTCATACTTGGCCTTAGTTCCGGAAGAAAAAACGAAAGTAGTCGGGGATGGAAAGCACGTTGTCACCTGGTTTGGGGTGAAAAAACTGCCTCAACTAGCTTTCGACCACAAAATAATTATCGAAACCGGAATGAATCGGTTGAAAAGTAAGATAGGCTATTCGAATATCGCCGTTGGTTTGATGCCGACCAAGTTTGGTTTGGGTGAATTGCAGCGAGTTTATGAGGCGATCTTGGGCAGACCGTTGGATAAGCGGAATTTCAGAAAAAAGATGCTGTCCTTGGATCTACTAAACGAGGTGGGAGAAAGTAGTGGTGGTAGACATCGGCCGGGAAAACTATACTCCTTTAAGTCTGATAAGCCGGTCTTTTTCAAGTAGATTTCAGAGAATAGTTGCTCCTTGATATTGCCAGTCAAAACGGACTCGGCCGTTGGGATAAAAGATGATTTGGCGGATTTTTTCTGGGTCCATTTCCAAGGTGAGGGCGTTAGTGAGGCAGACGTTTTGACCCGCGACGTCGTAGATGATGGTTCCGTGGCCGGTGAGGAGGAGGCGATGGCCGTTTTCTTCCAGATAACGGCGGATTTCCTGCAGACGACTATCGGAGAGAAGGTGGACTTGGGTCCAAAGATCGATTTCCGGATTTTCGCTGTTATTTGGTTTGGCGACCCTTCTTAGGGTTAACTGTTCGACGGCGAGCTTTTTGGTGAAATCGATCATCTGGCCAGCTTTCTCGGCATCGTCGATGCCACCGTCAAAGAGGGTGACCGAGAAACGAACAGAAAAGCCGATTTTGTGAAGTTTATCGACAAGACGTGGAAGCTCGACGTATTGTTTGAAATGCGGGGTGTAAATTTTTCGGTTTTCTTCCGGGAGATGGTTGACGATAGAAAGAGCGACGAAGGCGAGACCCTGGTCGTACCATTGGCGCAGATAGGAGTTGAAATGCTCACTTTGGCGGTCGAGATTGAGACCGTTGGTTTGGAGATCAATGAGGGGAAAGTTGAATTTTTTCAGATGGGTAAGATAATCGCTGATTTGATCGGGGAAAAGAGTGGGTTCGCCTTTACCGGTGATGATGACACTGCCAACCTGATAGTCTTTGGCAAGCTGGGCCGCTTTTTCGAAATTACGCCAGTTGATTGGTTGGGGCTTAAGACCGATTTCGGATAGACCGGTCATCTTTGAAACGCAGAAGGGGCATTCGGCATTGCAGGCGCCGGTGCCGGCGATAAGGCTGAAGTTTTCCGCGGTGCGCATCTTAGACAAATCCCCTTTCTTTCTTTAAAAAATAAGGGGTGAGACAAAAGCGGTAGTTATGCTGTCGGTTGTATTTTTCCCAAACCGCGCTTTTGCTTTTGGGGGGGGTGCTTTTATCTACCGAGGCAAGTAAGACGACCTGACTGGCTTGGGGACGAAAATCAAAATCTTGGGACATCTGGTTAACAGCTTCTTCTTGGGTTGGGCGATAGCGGTCAACCAGTTCCCTTTCCCCGATCGTGGTCAGAATTTCTTTGGCGAGAAGGAGAGAGAAAATATTTTTGAACCATTTATTGACTTCGAGAGTTTTCATTTCAAAGCGGGTAAAGGCAAAGCCGAGGCGATGGTAATAAATCCCAAACGGTTTGCTGAGTGAAGCGATTACCGCAATAATGTTTTTGTGGTTCAAATCGAAACGATGGGGGTCGGTGAGACCGACGTAGGTTACGTCATAAATAACTCGGTGGCTGGCTTCACAAATCGCGAGGATCTCCTCATTGCTGATGATATTGCCGTCCCGGGCGGATGGGTTGGAGAGGAAAACGAGTCCCGGGGGAAGAGTGAGCAGGGAATTAGTTTCGGCGGCAGTAGAGAAAGTGAGGCCAAGGTTTTGGCCATAGCCGGTATAACCTTCGTATTCTCCTTCCAGAACATAAAGAGGTTCTTTTTTGGGGGAAACGGCGATGTGAGCCAAGAGGTGAAAGATTGCCTCACTGGCACCAGAGGTGACATAACGGTGGGGAAGGACAGGAAGATCGGGAAGCTGATCATGAAAGTGATCGAGATAAGCCTTGATGACGGGGAGATGATAATCATCCAGGCCGGGGTTGATTGATTGGAGAAATAAGTCATGGGGGTAAGCGGCAGTGAGGCGGTCGATGATATTTCTGACTTCGGGAAAGTAATAACTGTAGACGGCTTTGAGGGGGAAGAGTTTTTCTGGTGTCATAGGGTTAGCCAATGGCGATCATTCTTCTAACTGCAACCTCGGCGGGGCGTCTAATTTTTTCCGGAATGGTAACTTCGTATTGTTCATAGGTTAAGGCGGCCAGAGTTTGTTCCAGGGTAATGGTGTGCATATAGCGGCAACGAAGATTGCACATTCTGATCAGGTTGTCGTTCAATTCCGGGTGATTGGCGACGATGTTGTCGGCCATAGAACATTCGGTGAGGAGGGCAATTTTTTTACCATGACCGTTTTGTTCGACGTATTTGGACATGGCAGAAGTACTGCCGGAAAAGTCAGATAGGGAGACGACTTCGGGGGGACATTCGGGGTGAGCTAAAACAACGGCGCCCGGATAATCGGATCGGATTGCTCTGATGTGTTCCGGCGTGTATTGTTCGTGAACATAACAGCGGGCGTTCCAGCCGATGATGGTGGGGCCTTGGACGACTTCGGTTTCGCTTTTTGGCCCGTCTTGTTTATCCGGGAAATAAACATTCATAGCGAGATCTTTGGCAACATTTCCGGCCATATATTTATCGGGGAGAAAAATGACTGAAGGAGTAGCGAAGTATTTTTGGGCCCAGCGAATGACCTGGCCGACGTTACCCGAGGTGCAACAGACATCGCTCAGCGCCTTGACCTCGGCGGAACTATTGACATAGGTAATAATCGGAAGATGGGGGTAGTGCTCGCGCAGCCAAAGTAGGTCCGACGGCTTGATGCCCTCGGCAAGGGAACAGCCGGCCTCGAGAGAGGGGATCAAAACTTTTTTGGTCGGGTTTAGAATTTTGGCGGTTTCGGCCATGAAGTGAACACCGCAAAAGACGATGATGTCCGCGTCGGTTTCGGCCGCTCGTCGGGAAAGTTCCAACGAATCACCGCGATAGTCGGGGATAGTGTGAAAGAGAACCGGTTCCATATAATTATGACCTAGGATGATAGCGTTTTTCTCCCGTTTTAGAGCTTCGATCTGACTGACCAACTCGGCTTTGATTTGGAGTTCAAAGTCGGGAACGACGCTTTTGGGGAACGCAGCACGAAGATTTTTTTCGATTTCTTGATTAATCATATGGTGTAATCGTCACACTATTAGCATGAGTAAGTGTAAATCTTACACATATAGCTGTCAAGGGGTAATTTAGCCAACTGAACTTTCCATTTGGAGTTGAATTAAACGGTTGAGTTCAATGGCGTATTCCATCGGTAATTCCTTGACCAGGGGTTCGATAAAACCGGCGACGACGAGACTTTCGGCCAGTTCTTTGGTGACACCCCGGCTCATGAGATAAAAGAGCTGTTCCTCACCGACCTTTGAGACGGAGGCTTCGTGACCGATGGTGACATTATTCTCGTCTATTTCAATCACCGGATAGGTATCAGAGCGAGATTTGTCGTCAATGAGTAAGGCGTCGCAAACGACATTGGATCGGGAACCTTCGGCACCCTTGTAGACCTTCACCAAACCGCGATAGGAAACCCGACCACCACCCTGGCTAATTGATTTTGAGGTAATTTTCGAGGTAGTGTTGGGAGCCCCATGAACCATTTTGCCGCCGGCGTCAAGCTGTTGACCGGCTCCGGCAAAGGCGATGGAAAGGACTTCGCCGTGAGCCCCCGGTTCCAGGAGGTAGACGGAAGGATATTTCATAGTGAGCTTGGAACCAAGGTTGGCGTCGATCCATTCCATGGTGGCGTTTTTGTAGGCCGCGGCCCGTTTGGTAACGAGGTTGTAGACATTGGTTGACCAATTTTGGATGGTGGTGTAACGACAACGGCCGCCTTCCTTGACAATTATCTCGACGACGGCGCTATGGAGAGAGTCGGAACTGTAAGTAGGGGCGGTACAGCCTTCAACGTAATGGACGAAAGCGTCTTTGTCGACGATGATAAGAGTCCTTTCGAATTGGCCAACATTTTTGGCGTTGATGCGGAAATAAGCTTGGAGGGGCATTTCAACACGGACCCCTGGCGGGACATAGACAAACGAACCGCCTGACCAGACGGCAGTATTTAGGGCGGCAAATTTATTGTCGGCTGCGGGAATCAGGGAGCCGAAGTACTTTTTTACCAATTCGGGGTATTGACGCAGACCGTCATCCATCGAGAGGAAGATAACGCCTTTTTCTTCCAGGTCTTTCCTGATGGAGTGATAGACCATTTCTGATTCGTATTGGGCGCCAACTCCAGCCAGAAACTTCTGTTCCGCTTCCGGGATGCCGAGTTTATCGAAGGTATTTTTTACTTCCGGCGAGACGTCGTCCCAGGAGGAGGCACTGTCCTTTTCCGGTTTGATGTAATAGTAAATGTTGTCGAAATCAATACCACCCAGATCAGCTCCCCATAGAGGTAGTGGTTTTTTATAGAAAATCTCGAGGGCCCCGAGGCGAATGTTTGTCATCCAGGCAGGCTCGCCTTTCAGCGCCGAAATTTCGGCTACGACTTGCTTATTTAGTCCCAGGCGGCCCTTGAAGGAATAGTTTTCTTCTTCGTGGAAGCCGTATTGAGAAGCGTAGTCGTCTTTGCCGGGGGGAATTCTTTCAGTAGACATACTGTTAATCAACTATTACTAATTTTATCATAGTTTAATTAGATAGAGGCGTTTGATTTGACAGGGTGGAAAACGGTATCTAAGATACGGCCAATGGAGGCCAATTTGGCGGGTCGAACTAAAAAAGAGGAGACGATTCGGGGTGGGTCGTTATTGTTGACTAGGAAGATTGATTTGGTGGGGGTGGCTTTGGCAGTAATGAGGAAAAGATTGGAGGCGCCTGATCTGACAGCGGTTTCGCCGGTGGAGATGGCGGTTTTAACTTGTTTTATAATGGCGCAGGGGCAGCTTGAACAAATGATGGAAGAGCAGGGACGCCTGGAGATTTCAGAAGAAGCCCAGAAAGGAATTGTGGGAACCATGCTAAAGGAATTGTTGGAAGAATTTTTGATGATGAATTTGGACGAAGAGTTGGATTAGATCTATACTTGATGGGTGATTAAAGGGAAAACCCGGGTGGTTCTCTTGGTGACGGTGGGGCTTTTTAGCGTTATCGCTTGGGCCGATTTGAGAATCGGCACCTCGCTCAACCGGTTCGCTTGGGTGACCAAAAAAGAAACGGTTTCGATTCAGCCTGACCGGACAGATGCGGTGGTGATGGCTCAAGCAGAGGAAAAAATTAAGGAGGTGCGGTCCGGGGATGGAAAGGCAAGACTGATTAGGGTGACTAAGGAATTAACCGGGGGCGAGGTTAATTACAGCCTTAAGGTGATTAGTGGAGGGACCGAACGGGAGTTATTTTCAAAAGTGGTGGGCCCGGGGGCCTCGGTCGACATACCCTTTAACAGTTGGTCGCCGGACAACAAACAATTTTTCCTTCAGGAAAATGATGGCCAGGGAGTGCATTATCTGGTCTATAGGGAGGATGGGGGGAAATACAGAGACGGACAAGAATATTTGAACATTAACGAGGATTGGGTGAAAAGTAAAAATAACTATACCATTAAGGAGGTGACGGGCTGGGAAGGAAATGATCTTTTGAGAGTGAATACCAGCAATGCGGATGGATCAAGGGGACCTTCTTTTTGGTTGGTGATTAGTACGCGAAAGTTTCTACAGCTTAGGGGATAAGGGGGGTGATCTTGAGGCTGGTTTTGTTTACCTCATACCAGTTGAAGGAGGCGGTGTGGCCATCCTTGACTTCGTAGACGTGAATTAAATAGGAATTCGTTTCCCTGTCTTCATGGTCGATGACGACCTGACCGGAGGGGACAGAACGAAGATATTCTTGGACTTCCGGCAAGGCGGAAACGGCAGTGGTGGCTTTGGCCTTGAGGTTTTTGTTTTCGAGCGAGAAGGCGAGAACGGCGGCGATAACCAGGGTCAGCAGGGTGGCAAGCAGAAGTTTAATTTTGGGCGGAGCTGATTTTAGATGGAGCCTTTTTTCTTTATTGATGAGTAATAGACCAACGACGTTACCTGTGAGGACCAAAAAGGCGGCGGCAATAGCGGCGAGATTGGCCAAATTGCCGACGGGCCGGTTGAGCCGGGCCATAGTAATAAAGAGGACAAGGGTGTTGATGATGTTTAAGAACACCACTGCTGGGGAAGGCTTTTTCAGGAGAAGAAAGAGCTGGAGAAGCGAGATGGCTAGAAAGAGGAGAAGGATTTGCCAACTGAAGGAAGCGAGAATGATCTGGGCTATTAGGAGAAAAAGAAAAATGTTCTTCAGGCCGGTCTTGGTTTTTTTGTCTTGTTTTTCAGCAAGTTCAAGGACAAAGGGAGAAATTATTAAAACGGCGATGAGAATAAATGTGTACGTGCCCACTGTGCTATTTGAACTTGAAGGAATTCAGAGCCGATTGGATCTGCCCCGCGTTTTTGCTCCAAGCGGAGTCGGTGGCGTAGCCCTTGACCAGGAAGCTAATGCCGTCTTTGAAAAAGAGGTAGTCGAGTTCGTGGAGGGTAATTTCCTGTCCGTCCACCTTGGTTTTGAATTTGAATTCGAGGCGGTTGTTTGAGGAGTTAATGAGTTGGTAGCCGGCAACACTTTTGCCGGAGGCTTTGTACTGGTTATAAAAGTCATCAAGACTTTCGTAACCACCGGTGGCCCGGACAATGATGACGGCATTGGTGGTGACTTCGCCCCCCTTGACCTTTTCGATGTCAACCTCTTCCGATTCGAAGCGAGCCAGCTGGCTGCCGGAAATACCCAGAGCCGACCAGCCGGGGGGAGCGTTGACGGTGAAGGAGGGAACGCCGGCTTTGGCGGCTTCGCCCTCGGGTTTGTAGGTATAGGGGCCGATTTGAGGAGTGCCTTTGCCTCGGGGGGTGGGGGTAGTCTTTTTGGTTGGTTCTTGCTGCCATTGGCCGAGCGGTTGGGGGAGATTTGAGGGAGAAGGTGCGGCGAGGAATTTTTTAATTCCGGAGGTCATGTTTTCCCAAAAACCAGTTTGAGCGCCGAAGTAGGCGCCGACGATAACTAAAGGGATAACAAAAAAGAGGGGGATAAAGATAATGCCTTTATTAGTTGGAGCGGTTTTTTTCATAGCTTAAGTATCGAGATTGTGGATCTGGTTGTCAATTTGGGTTGAAGTTAATCGTGTTGATGCTTTTTTCAATTAGCCCAACAAATTCCGGCCAGGCCCACTCATTGGTATAAGCGGCGATGTCGATAAAATAGCCGTTTTTGACGGTGAAGATATCGACGTGATGGATGAGTAGACCGGCCTCACCGAGTATCTGTTTTATATTTTGGCTATCGTTTTCGAGGCGGGTAGTGTATTCGAGAAGATGGGCGGGGAAACCCTTGATGGTGATTGATTTGTCGGCGAGAAATGTGTGGTTGACGGCAAGCGCGCCGATTTCTTTCCGGGCCCGGGCGACTTCGCCGGCGAGATCGAGTCTGGTCGGAGCAACTCCGGCAGAAATGATGGCGCGGTAGTTAATACCTTTGGTGCTTTTGTCGGGGGAAAAAGAAAGAAGCCGTTCTTTGTCTTTGACGCCAAGGTCGCGATACCAGCCGTCGGGGAGTTTCAGTGAAAAAGAGGGTTCTTTTTGGTTAATGACATCTTCGTAGACAAACAGATTGGAGGCCACCCTTGGTCCGGTTGATGCTTTTGGCTTGTTTAATTTCAGAAAGTAAAATGAGGCAATCAGAACGGCGGCGGCGATAAACAAAAGGAGGAGAAGACGGCGGGGCATTAGAAGTTATTTTATAACAAACAAACTTGACAGCGATGAGCCATTTATGGTGTGATGAAAGAACGGAATGGTAAAACGGATATTAAGAGCGGGATTGGGGGTAATTTTCTTTTTTGTTTTCTTGGTTTTTCTTTTGGTGGGAGCATTGAAGTTTAGGATACTCTCGCCGGTTTTTTGGAAAGCGGCTCTGGATAAGGGAGGGGTTTATCAACAATTGCAGGATCAAATAGCGGGGTCGCTGTCGCAGTCGCGGGAGTCGGTGGAAAAGCAAGGGGGCCCGGCGGGGATGTCGAAAGAGATGTTGAGATTGTTATATCTTGACAAGGAGTTAACGGCGGACCGCTTCCGCGAGTTGGTGGAGACAAATTTGGATCGCCTGTTTGGTTATATGGATGGGAAGGACAAGAATCTGGTCTTGTTTTTACCAGTTAAGGAATGGAACCTGCCCGTGGCGGCGCTGGGTCAACCGGCTCTCTTGCAGTTGACGGGACAAACCCCGGTTGAGGATGTTTTACCGATTTTGGGTATTAAGCCGGAGCAGGTGAAGTCGACGATGGAAGGCTTGGGGCAGGTCAAGACTTTCTTGGGATATTTGACCGTAGTTTGGATAGTTCTGTTGTTGCTGGCGGTGGGCATCGGCGTGGGGCATTATTTCCTGGGGGTGGGAGTGGCCGATCGGATCAGCGGGACAGCTTGGCTGGTGATGATCTCCGGATTTGTAGCGAAGCTGATTGGAGTGGGAGCGGGAAATATTTTTGAGATGATTGCTGCCAATTCCAAACCGCCGCTGGAACCGTGGATAGCGGAATTGGGGAGAAGCTTGGTGGGCCAGTTCTTTAACCTGGGGGCGACGATCGGTTTGGTTGCCGGTATTGTCGGGCTGGCGACAATCGTGGCCGTAATTTACTTCACTAAGCAGGGAAAGATTCAGGAGGAAAAAGAAAAGATGAGTTTGAAGAAGAGAATTCTGGCCTTTAATTTGGGAGTCGTTTTGGGCTTTGTGGTCTTGGGAGCGGTAATCGTCGTGACGGTAGTATCTTTTGGCGGAAAAGTTGGTTTCAAGGCCGGGGGTGGGTCGGTGAGCATCGGTTCGCAAGCAAACGGGGGAGGTGGGACTGCTGAAAGCGGAAAAGAGGAGGCGCAACGGTTAGCGGATGAGGTATATAAGAGCGATAAGGGTTGGGAGATCCAATTTCCAACGGGTTGGGAAGTAGTAAAGGGTGAAAAAGCAGAAGGAGTAATCAAAAAACCGGTGAGCAGTGTCACCGACTGGGCATCTATAGAGGTGAGCTCGCTAGCGCAAGGTAAAGTGGCTGATTCGGGAAACTATTTGAAATTATTTAAAGAATCTCTGATTGCTGGGAAATCAGGATTAGAAAATGCAGTATTGGTGGAAGATCCGTATGAGGAGAGACAAGAGGAAACCGGGTTGACGAGGTTTGTATTTATTATTGATTTTGATGGGGTCATTGCCGAGAGAAGTATGCGGCAACGGTTTTACATGGTTGAATACCGGACCGAGAGCGGTGTCGGTTTCGTGATAAAAGCTAGGGTACCGGTAGAGTCGTGGGGTAAGTATGAGGCGGTGATCAAGGAGTCAATTGATACCTTTGGGGTGGGGAAATAAGCGGAAGGGGGTGAGTTTTGAAGCTAATATAGCCTATAGACAAAATTAGACGGGTGGGTGTAAAATCGGTGCTTACAATGATCGAAAAAGGCGAACGGGCCAGGGTGGAATTGGATTCAGAAAAGCTGCGGATCAGCCTGAAGGATGCGTCCGGTCTCGATGTCGTGATTGAGCCAGATGGGCAGATGAGGCGGATAGAAACTACCTTGATGTATCAGGAAGTTGCTTTAACCGTTCGCTCGGACCTTGGGGGAAGGCTTTTGGCGGTGGAGTGTAGCTTGCGCCTGCACCCCCGGATTGGCCGTGACGGAGCCAGATGGGTGCGAATCGGTCTGGACGAAAGCGGTAAATTTGGGGGGAAGATTCTCGATTCGAGAGGAGAAGCAGTCCAAGAATTCTGCGGCAACTATACTTGGGAGGCGGATCAGAGCGGTTTGCCTTTCGCAAATGGGGTAAAACTAACAAAGGAAGGTCCAAATCTAATGATTAGGGTGAATACGGAGAGGGGTAACTTTTTGGAAATCAAGCTGACGGGGCGGGGTTTGTTTTCCGAGGGTGAGACCTTGATAGATATGTTGACTGCCCTGACCGAGACGTCGCTTCGAAAAATAGTATTGGCCGACCTGGAGAGAATGTTTGAGGTGGAGACCGGTCAATCTGAGTGGGCGACTTTGGGAAATACGGGTGGCGAGGAGCGTCCCGAACCAGACCTTTCTGCTTTTGAAAGGGCGCTGGCGGACTAAACGGCGGGGAAATGGTACGATGGTTATAGTTAACAGTCAGTAAGAGTAATGCAAAATAAAAATGAGGGTTTGTTGGTGGCCATTTGTCTGTTTTTTGTGGTCTTTTTGGCACCTTTTAATCTGATGATGTCGCTGTTTTTGGCCCTGGCGCTGCTGTCTGGCTACCTGGCCTATCGGCTGATGGGGCGGAAAAAGGCGGCCCGAAAAACGGCAACGAAGAAGAGCGGCAGAAGGAGAAAGAGTAAACGGAAATAAACCGTTTGTGGGCGGCTGCGCCAGGTGGAATATTTCAAGCATTTGAAAACCGGCTGATGAGGTAGATGAAAAAGATGAGGAGGGGTTGGTGGAGTAGATAGACGATGAGAGAATGACGGCCGAGAAACAGCAGTGGGGAGAATAAGGGAGACGGCGGTCTAACCTGATGAGACAGGGGAATTTTTGGGGCGAGGGCAAATCCCAGAAGAACCAGACCAAACCAGGGGAAGAGGGGGTAGTAGTCAAAAGCGGGCAGGGCGGAAGACGGAAAGGGAGCGAGAAGGAAAATGAAAGCAGTGGCGAGAAGCAGAACCGATGACCGGATGAGGGAAAAAGGCAGAAGGAGCAGGAGGGAAATGGAGATCAGGTGAAGGATGCCAAATCGGACCGTCAAACTGGGATCGATGAGAAAAGTGACCAGAGAAACCAGGCTGGCGGCGAGGAAAATGAGGAGAGAGCGTTTGAGGTTATGGATAAAAAGTTGGTGGTGACGGGGATATTTTTTCCAGGACAAGAAAAAGGTAACCCCGACCAAAAAGAGAAAAACGGACGCGACGAAACGGGCGAAGATGATTAGGGGTGGAGAAAATGGGTTGAGGTCACCCCGGCCAAAAAAGTAAAGATCAAAGATGAGGTGGTAGACAATCATACCGACGATGGCTAAGCCGCGGATGAAATCTATTTGCCAGAGGCGTTGATGATGTTGGAGCTTACCCATTCTTATATAGTATAAGCAGGTGAAGATAACATCCGGCGCGTTTAGCGAGGGGCAGAGAATTCCAGAGCAATATACCTGTGATGGTGAAAATGTCAGTCCGTCACTATCGATTTCCGACATTCTGGATGGAACAGAAAGTCTGGTCTTAATTGTTGATGATATCGATGCGCCGGGAGGGGTGTTTGACCACTGGATCGTCTTTGATTTACCGGTAGTCTCGGAAATAAAAAGCGGGGAGGAACCGGGGATTAATGGCCGAAACAGTTTCGGTAAGACGGGCTATGGTGGCC
>Ga0209521_10002262_pt1 | contig 15738 bp, 14 predicted proteins | sample Rifsed19ft4_FD_184016 | JGI IMG/M metagenome (GOLD analysis project Ga0209521, IMG submission 184016) | Soil microbial communities from Rifle, Colorado, USA - sediment 19ft 4 (version 2) | ecosystem: Environmental > Terrestrial > Deep subsurface > Rock core/Sediment | place: Rifle, Colorado...
CCGCCGTCAGGCACGCGCACGGACGGAGCGGGCTGTCTACCGCCAGGCCGGCTGCTTGATCGCCACCGACTATCTGGTCAACTCCGGAGGCGTGATCTTCGCCGCTCAGGAGCGTCTGATCCGCACGCCCGACCACCTGCGCGTCCCTGCCGAGACCCTCGGCGACGTAGCCGGGGTCGAGAAGTGGCTCAGGCAGCATGCGCACGACCTTGCCGAGCTGGCGCGGCGCCGGCGCGAGGCCGGCGAGTCGTGGCGCGACCAGGTGATCCGCAGAAACATGCACGAGCTGGTCGATCGCCTCGTCGCCGACGCCGACTTGCTCCCTTGCGAGGCCGCGGAGAGCATCGCCATCGGGCGCATCGCCGCCAGCGAGAGCGGGCGCAAGGCGGCGGAGATCATGGCGCCGATCCCCACGATGCGCAGCGACAGCCAGGTGCAGCAGGCCGCTTCCCTCCTCGTCGAAGCCGGTTCACCGATCCTGGCTGTCGTCTCGCCCGAGGGAAAGCTCATGGGCGTAGTGACGGAATGGGATATCACCCGCGCCGCCTCGACGCGCTGCGCCGAGGACGCGACTCTCGAATCGATCATGACCCGCGAGGTCGTGACGGCTGGTCCCGCCGAGAGCATCCTCGAGGTCGTCCGCCGCCTCGAATACTACGAGATCTCCGCGCTGCCTGTCGTCGAGAACGGCGTGGTGGTGGGGATGATCAGCGCCGATCTCCTGGCGCGCCGGACGCTGCTGCGACTGCTGCAATCACAGACGCAGTAGGGACCGTTGGGAGACACCGAGGCCCGTCGGGTGATCGGTGGCCGGTGATCGGTTGGTCGGTGATCGCAACTTGGGCACTTGGGCGCTTGGGCACCAGGTGCCCTGAAGTTTGAGCTAGTTAGGTGATCGGTGGTTCGGTCCCACCTCCAGGGACATCTCTTGGGGAGCGTAGGGGCGAAGCATTCGCTTGAGGCAACCGTCAACATTGTTGCGTCCGCGTGCGAATGCTTCGCCCCTACACCTGCCGCGGGCCTGAACACGGTGCCGGGCGCGAGATGTCCCCGGCCACCTCCATGGACGCCGGATCGGGGTGGAGACCGCGGTGTGCCGGATCTACAGAGTGGCTATGCGCAAGGCCTTGCGGAGATCGCACACGACGCACCCCCGTATCTCCCTACCGAAGCACCCGGAGGCCTCTCGTCGCTCCACCCATCGGGCGGAAGTATCCCCGCCAGAGAACCCAACCGGGGCTGAGGACAGCCACGGTCCCATGACCCAAGACTTGGCCGCCGAACTCTATTCCGGCTCCTCGTACCACCGCCGGCTCTCGCCCACCCTCGCTCGAACCTGCCAGCGAAGCGACTTGGGCGCCTCTTCCAGCATCTGCCGCAACCGATGGATCCGGCGCACAGCGGTTTCCAGCCCCTCCCCCGCCAGGACGGCGGGCGCCGCGGCGGCGCAGCGATCCAGATTCATCGTCACCGTCTTGTACCAACCCCAGTCTTCCGTGCAGACGCCCATCACATAGGTCGTGTCGATGACCGCCGGTTGACCCGGCCCTCCCAGGTCGGCGTCGTGAAAGAGGCAGTCGATCCAATGAAGATCGGCCTCCGTGGCCTTGACGTTTTGCAGCAAGGAAAGCAGGAGATCGACGAGAGGCAGAGTGTGCTGGTCGAGGTGCAGGCGTGAGCCAAATTCCAGGCGATGGTATGAGACAAGGGCGTCCAGGAAGATCTCGACGAACTGCCTCGTATCCGGATGTGCAAACCGCATTCGCTCTCGGCCAAATAGCACATTGAATCGCTGATCGGGCACGAACCCCTCGGAGGCCATCACGTCCTGGACTTGCCTGGACTGGCCTCCACGGCCGGCGATCTCGATTATCTCGTCTTGTTCGCCCGCCGAAGGCAGGAGCCTGCCCGTGCTTGGCGCGCGCAGGCCGACCGCCCCGCGTCCCATGAGGCGCAGGATCGTCTTGCCCTCGTGCGCCTTGTCCACCAGGGCGATGGCGGTCTGCAGCCTAGAGGTGGCCGGCGTCAAGAGCGGCGTGGCCGCGGCCACGGCCACCGATGGAGAGGCAGGAGGGGCTGCCGCCGCGGAGGGCGGCCCGGCCGGCGGGGCTCCCCCCACCGGTCGGGGCCCCTTCCCCTTGATCCTCTCGTGCAGCTTGCGGGCGACAAGGTTTGCCGTCAGATTGAGCAGGGGGACATTAATCGTGGGCGTGCATTGGATGATCAGGCACCCGTCGCTCAGGTTCTTGACGACAAGCCGGCCGTCCTCATACAGCAGATCCGCGTCTGCGACCTTGCGCCGCCGCGCCACTCTGAGCGCCTCCAGGGTGCGGGCAAAGGTCTTCCCGACGGCCTCCAAGGAGGCGTTGGGGACGCCCGCCGGGAGCGTGGAGGCAAGAATCCTCCCTTGCGCGTCGAAGACGCATGCGCCTTGAACACCGACGACCCCATGGAGATCTCGCAGAAGATCATCCACGGTCAGCCCCCGGCGCTCAGGATGGAATCGGCCCGGCCTGCGACCAGCGCCGGGGAGGCGCCCTCCTTCAAGAGGAGGCCGACGAAGAGATCACCGTGCTTGAGCACCAGCAGGCTTCCCGAGGAGATCCCCACGGCGGCGCGCTTGAACGCGCCCAGGGACATCGAGGTGCCTGCTTGCACGGCGGCCGCGCCGATGAAGGCCGCCACTGCCCCTTCCTTTTCTGCGTCACCTTCGATCGATTGAGCGATAACCACTCCGTCTTCGGCCACGACGACGGCCCCGGCGACCCCCTCCACCCTTGCCAAGACGTGGACGATTTCCTCTCCGCTTCCTCTTGCGGAGAGGACGCTGCCCGCCACGCCCATCGCCGCCTGGAGCTCGTGGTCGAGCTGCGCCTCACTCTCGTCGATTCGTCGGGCGCCCTCGAAGAGGAGCGCGGTGTAGCTGCGAGCGATCGAACGGGCGGGCGGGCCGACCTCAGCTTCCAGGCTGAAAGTCCCCTCCTTCCAGGCCAGCGCCTGATAGACCGCGGCCTCGCCGGCGAACTCGCCCAGCGCGGCGTGGACGACCTGTCCGCCCTCGAAATAGATTTGGGCAGTCTGGCCCTGGTTCTCCATCTGAAGGCGCGCCGTCTTGCCGTCCTGACAGGCGTGCTGGATGAGATCTGCCACGCTCATATCACCCAGGTGGCCCTGCATCGCCATGCGCTCACTCCCCGTCGGGTTCGAGGATCCGTTGGATGTCGCGGAGAGCCCGGTTGGTCACTTTGCGATAAGGCTGCCGCCTTCCCGGCACAAGCACGATCAAGATCAAGTCATTCTCGCCGGCGCGGAACGGCCGGCAAACGAGCCGCCGGCCGAGGTCGTCGTGGAGCATGATCTCATCCGTTGTGCCGAGCCCCAGCTGGGCCCGCGCCTCCGTGGCGCTTCGCTGCAGCAGCGCGACCGCTGCGGCGCGTGCCTCGGCCTGTTCCGCCGGCGCCACCGCCGAGGCGACCGGGAACCCATCCCGGTCGCCGAGGACGGCCAGTGAAAAGCCGCCCTCGCAAAGGACGTCGGCCAATAGGCTCCTCAGCCGGTCGTCCTGGCCAGTGATGATCAACCCGGGCAGCTCGGCGGCGGTCACACGTCGGGCTCCGCGGGCCTCAGGTGAATTCCCGCTGCAGGTGGACGATCACATCGTGGATGATCGCTTTGAGCGTGTCGTACACGCCGATGCCCTGGACGGCCACTGCTTCGAACGTCGGGATGCCGCTGAGCTCTAGCATCCGCCCCAACTCCGCCGCCGGGACGGCATCGGGGAGATCGCGCTTGTTGAATTGGACGACGAGCGGCAATCGGTCCGGAGAGAGGGCGAAGGACCGCAGGTGGCCCCGCATGCTTGCCAGGGAATCCATGTTTCCTTCCACCCGCGCAAGCGATGAGTCGGCCACAAAGACCAGGCCGTCTGCCCCGCGCAAGACCAGCCTGCGGCTCGCCTCGTAGAGGGACTGGCCGGGAACGGTGTAGAGATGGATGCGCGGTCGCATGCCGCCGATCTTGGCCAGGTCCAGGCGAAGGAAATCGAAGAATAGAGTGCGGTCGTCGGGCGTCTTGAGTGAGATGAGCTCGCCGCGACGATGCGGGTCGATGTGCCCGTGGATTTGGATTAGATTCGTCGTCTTACCGCTGAGAGGCGGGCCGTAGTAGACGATCTTGACGTTCACTTCCCGGCGACCCCAGTTGATGACCATCCCTAGCCTACCCTCACGCGCCAGCCGAGGCATGGATCACTCTGCAGGCAGTGGCGCAGTATTCTCAAGGCGACCCCAAGCCGACCCTCCAGGCCGCAGGCCGAGGGCGGTGGCAGCGGGGGAAGGCCCCGTGCTAGACGGCTAGCCCTTCCAGAGATCTCCCAGGGCCTTGTCGAACTCGGCAGAGATGTCGGGACCGACGGCGGGCTGTGGGGAAGCCTCCCCGCCTCCGGCCGGCGGGCGAACGACCTCGGCCAACGACCGCGCCGCCTCCCGGCCGACAAGCCGCGCCCAACCGACGGGCACGGCCGAAGAAACTAGCATGAAGAGAACCATCTGTGCCCCGGCATCGGCGACCAGAATGTGACTGCTGCGCCCCTCCCGCAGAACAACCTGGTAGTCCTCATACACTCCCGCAAGCTGGGCGACCTGATGACTCGCAGCCAGATCTCCGGCAATCAGCGAGCCCAGGCTCACCAGATCCATATGCCGGAGGTTCTCACCGGAGGCAGAGATGAATTGACCGTCTCGAGCCGTGAGGAGAACAAGCGCTGCGCGGGCGCGGTCGCGCAGATCCGCCAGAATAGCGTCAATCGCCCGCGCCTGGTCGGCCGAAAGAATCAGCCCAGTGTGGATGTAGTGTTCGCCGGGAGGAATATCCATCCGGCAGCCTTTGAGCCCCTCCGACAGTGGAAGAATACCACATCTGCGGGGTCGAGGTTCGTTGCACCATGCTTGCAGAATCCGGCCTGGAGGACCACCCCTGGGTAGTACTCCTCAGGAGATCTCGATCCATTCGGGCCTCGACTTGAAGCTCCCGTTCCCTGGTTGTGGGGCGGCTCCGAACTATGGGCGCGCTGAAGGGAAGGCCCCCGCCCACGGCCGCAGCTCTGAGAGGTCGCCTCCTGACCTTCTCTGGGTCAGTTCCCCGGCGGCGTCTTACGGTGTGGGAGTCTCGGTGGGCACGACCGTCGCTGAAGGCCCGGGCGTGGGGGTGGACGGCGGTACGAGGTAGGGGACAGCGGTCAGGTCGCCGGTGACGGTGACTGCCCCTCCCCACACCCAGCCGTCCCGGCCCTCGCTGATCCGCTGGATCGACCACCAGGTGCCATCCACTTCGCTTTCATAGCGTCCGACGACCGTGGCGGTCTGACCCTGGAGGAAGAAGTCGATCCAGTCATAGAAAGCGCCGGGGCCGCTCCGTACGTTGGCGTTGTAGTCGGCGGTCGCCAGCGCGCTTGTGGCGGTGGCGGTTGCCGCGGGGGTGGGCGAGATGGGTGGAGCGCTTGGAGTGGAGGTGTGCAGGAGCCGCGTCGGTGTGGGCGAGGCGGCCTCCCGGGTGAGCAGAGCTTCCGCTTCGGCGGTCTGAACTACTTCCACGCTGGTGAGGGTGGGCGTCCCGGTGGGGCCGGCGCCCAGGGTGCACGCAGAAAGGATGAAGGCCGCCAACGTGGTCAGGGCTGCAAGGCGCATGGTCTGGGCCTCCTGGGGCCCAGGGACGGTTGAGTATACCGCATCGGCGGGATGGGCCTCGCCGGAGCCTTGGCGTAGCCGTGTGGTACCACCGTCCTCTCATCCGGCCGTCCCAGGCGTTGTATGATCCGATCATGAGGATGTCCGAGGGAGGCCAGGTCGAAACCCAGGCCGGGCAGCGCCGTTCCGGCCCAAGGCCTGGGGAAGAAACCCTCGTCGGCCCAGAGATCCAGACGGCCCTCAAGAACCTGGAGATGGCCCGGGATCGCCTTGTAGCCGCGGCCATCGCCTTTGCGGACGGCGAAATCAACGCTCCCCAGCTCCGGGCAGTGAGGGAGTTTTTTCGCGAGCAAGACCTGTTCCTCACCCGTCTCACCGGCAACCAGGTGCCGCCCTTCGCCGACCAACGGCCGAGCGCCAGCCCGGAGGCCCTGCCTGAGGGGCACGCGCCAATCGCCGCCTCGGTGGAACAACGGCAGGAAGTGCGCCTGGCAGAAGAAGCCGGCGAGGAAATCGGGCCCCAACTGGCGACCCTCGAGCGCAAGATGGCTCGGCTCGAGCAGGACTTCGCCCTCGGCAACGTGAACCCCACCCAGTATCGGGCCGTGCGGCGCCACTATCACGATCAGCGGGAGGTGGCGCTCAAGTTGCACGCCTCCAACCCACGGAGCGATCGTTGGCGCGTCGTGCTGGAGGAAGGGAAGACCGTATTCCTGCTCCAGCTCAACGAGGCCGCCTGCCTCGGGTTTGCGATTTACGACATCGAAAGCCGGGGGCGCATCTACCTGGAAGGCTCGATGGGCCGTTCGGCGGAAGAAGCCATGGCTCTCCTGGGAACCTTTGGCCCACAAAGACCAAGCGGGTCGAGCCGCATGCTCGCCACGCGGACCGATGAAGGCGATTCGCTCCTGCTCATCCCCGGACAGCACACCGCCGCGCTCGTCCGCTTCACCTCCGACCCGCCGGGTTGGCAGGTCCGGGCCTTGCGCGAGGTCCACCGCAACTTCGAGGCGGCGAACCATGTCTCCTTTGCCCGCGGCGAGCGGATTACGCTAGTCTTCCCCGACGTCAGCCGCATGGTCAAGCCCTCCTGATCAGCCTCCTTGCCTGCATCATGTGGTCGGCTCCGAGCAGCAACGCGCCAGCGGCGCGAGTCGCCCGCGTAGGACGCGTGCCCGCTCGCCCCGGCTCGCGTTACAATCGGGCCACGTCTGTGAGGAGGCGTGAGCACGGATGCAAGCCATCGTTGTCGCCGGCAACCCGGATGAGCGCGATTTCGCCGCCTACGTCCTTCGGCGCGCCGGCCTCGCCGTCGCCCCGGGGAAGGACCTGAGGCAGGTGGCCGACAACTGGCTCGAGAACCCGGTGGACTTGGTCGTCGTCGTCAGCAGCGAGGCCAAGGCGCTGGCGGCCGATCTGGCCGTTCTGCGGGTCGTAACCGAGGTTCCCGTCATCGTCTTGGCCGAGCTTCCCGGCGACACGGAGACGGCCGACCTGCTGGCCGCCGGCGCCGATCTGGTGCTCCCCGCTCCGGTGGGCCCGCGCGTCCTCGCCGGTTACTGCCACAACCTCCTTCGGCGCAGCGGAGGGATTCCGCCGTTCGCCCTGCCCGTCCTCAACCTGGGGGAGGTCGTCCTCAACCCGTCCGACCGCACCGTCCGCGTGGGCGAACGGGAGGCGCAGCGCCTCACGCAGCTCGAGTTCCGGCTGCTCTACATCCTGATGACCAACCGCGGCCAGGTGATCCCGGCGGAGGTGATCCTCGAGCGAGTCTGGGGCTACACCGGGACCGGCAGCCGCGAGCTCCTGCGAAACCTCGTCAGTCGGCTGCGCTCCAAGCTGGAGCCCGATCCCGGCAACCCGCGCTACATCCACACGGTCGCGGGCCTCGGCTACGAGTTCGGCGTGGCCGGCCCATGATCCCACGCGATTGATACGCCCAGGGGTCTCTTAGGACAGAATCCTTACGTCAGCGATATTCCCTTTTAACGACTTCGCGGTATGATGCACTTTGATTGAAAGGGAACTGACCCAGGAGCGATCGATGATCGTCGGGACGTGCCCCTCGTGCGGAAGCGAGACTGCTTTGGGCGAGGCGCCCGGGCTCGGCGCGAGGACCAGCTGCCACACCTGTGGCGCGTACCTCGAAGTGATCGGGCTGAGCCCGACGGTGCTCGACTGGGCCTTCGACCTGCCCGAAGGGCAGTTGGAGTATGACGATCAGATCGGCCAGAGCGCCGATCACCTGTAGCGGAGCAGGGCCTGGGTCGACGGATGCCTGAGCCCTCTCCGCCTTCGGAGCAGGGCTCAGTCCCTTAAGCAACCCGGCGCTGAGGCGCCAAGGAGGGTAGGATGAGAGTTCCGGAAGAAGAAGTAGGAGAGTTGGATAAGCCTCCGAGTACCAAGTCCCCCATCGGCCGGCACGCCGCCCCGTGGCGGGTGGCTCTCCTGGCCAATTTGAAGTCCGACGTCCACTTCGGGGCCGACGCCCCGCCCGACGCCGGCGCCGAGTTCGACAGGCAGGACACGGTTGAGGCGATTGCGCAGGCGCTCGAGGCGGACGGCCACTGGGTGACCTTCCTCCCGGCAGACCATACGCTGCCGGACTCCCTCCACCGCCTTCGACCGCACATTTGCTTCAACATCTCCGAGGGCCTCTCGGGCGATGCCCGCGAGGCGCAGGTGCCTGCTCTCTGCGAGCTTCTCGCCATTCCCTACACCGGCTCGCGGGTGATGGCCAATTCCCTCTCGCTTGAGAAGACGCTCACCAAACGGATTTGGCGGGACCATGGCCTGCCCACGGCCCGCTTCCAGGAATTCACCTCTTCCGAGGATCCGCTCGATCCGGAGCTGCGCTTCCCGTTGTTCGTCAAGCCGGCGCGGGAAGGCACCGGCATGGGTATCGACCTGGCCGCCCTGGCGAAAGACGAGGCCGATCTGCGGGCCCGGGTGGCCTGGGTGCTCAGCACCTACCGCCAGCCGGCTCTGGTGGAAGAGTTCTTGCCGGGCCGCGAGTTCACCGTCGGGTTCATCGGCAACTCAGGGGTCCCGCTGCGGCGCAGGCGTCCTTGGCTCTACGACTCCAACGGCTATCACTTCTTCCCGGTCCTGGAGATCGAAGCCTCTCGGAGCGTGACGCCGGGCGTCTACAGCCACGACGCGAAAGCGCTCGACCCGAATGAGGCCGGCGCCCCGCAGTATCTCTGCCCGGCCGACATCCCGGACCGGCTGCGCACTCGGCTGTGTGACCTCACCCGGCGTGCAGCGGAAGCCGTCGGCGCAAGCGACGTCTCCCGGGTCGATTTCCGCCTCGGGGTGGACGGGGAGCCCTACTTGCTGGAGATCAACACACTTCCGGGGCTCAACCCGACCGTAAGCGACCTGTGCATCATCTCTGCGGCCGAGGGGATCTCCTACCAGGTTCTGATCACAGAGATCCTCTACCTGGCCGCCGAGCGCTTCGGCCTGCGATTCCAGCCGGGGACCCTCACCCGGCCTCGGGTCCGGAGCAAGGCGAAGGTTCTCGTGTCGGCGACGGCCTCGGCCCCCCAACAGTCGGCGAGCTAGACGTATCGCAAACGATCTTCCGACTCACGGGCCCCGCCGTGTCAGGCGGGGCCCGTTGCGCTTCCTACTCCTTGCGGGATCGCCCGATTTCTCAAATTAACACCGACCGGATCCGTCCCCGTTGGATCTGCGAGCGTAGTCAGTGGCGCCTGCGTCGCCGGCTCAATCTCGCACCCGCGCCTACGAGCCGGCGATGGCACCGCGGCACAACGAGGCGCCCGGTCGCCGGAAGAACCAGACGGCGGACGACTGATCACTGACGACGGATCACCCTCCTCGCGCGCGAACGCGCGGCATCGGGGGCGCGCCGGAAATCAGGCCGTTTGCCGGGCCACCCGCAGGATCGATTCGAGCGAGGCGTCCACGTCGGCGTCGGTCGTGGCCCACGAGGAGACACTGATCCGCATCGCCCTCCGCCCCTGCCAGACCGTTCCGCCACACCAGCAGACGCCGTCGTCTTGCACGCCGCGCATCACAGCCAGCGTTCTCTCGTCGTCGCCGAAGGCGACGAGCACCTGGTTGAGGACGACGTCGTTGAGGATCTCGTGGCCTGCGGCGCGAAGGCCGTCGGCAAAACGGAGCGCGTGCCGGCAAGTCCTCTCGATCATCTCCGCGAGACCGACGCGTCCGAGAGAGCGGAGCGCCGCCCACACCTCGATCGCCCGGGCGCGGCGCGAGCTCTCCGGGACGAACCTGAGCGGATCGCGCGTCTCTCCTTCGGTGAGGTAGGCCGCCGACGTCGACATCGCCGCCTGGAGGTCTTCCGGAGACCGAACGAAGACGATCCCGCTGTCATAGGGGACGTTCAGCCATTTGTGGGCGTCGGTCGCCCAGGAATCCGCGCCCTCGACGCCCCGGGTGAGGTGGGCGAACGCAGGCGATGCAGCGGCCCACAGCCCAAAGGCCCCATCGACGTGCACCCATGCGCCGGCCTCTTTCGCGGGCGGGCAAATCTCACCCACCGGATCAAAGGCGCCGGTGTTGACGTTTCCCGCCTGCAGGCAGACGATCGTCGGCCCACTGACCTTCGGGAGCAGATCGGCCCGCATGCGCCCCTGGCCATCGACCGGGACACGGGTGAGACGTTCGCGGCCCAGGCCAAGGATGCTCAGAGCCTTGAGCAGGCTGACATGGACTTCGTCGCCGACGATCACCGTGATCGGCGGCGCCCCGAAGAGGCCACGCGCCTCGACGTCCCAGCCCTCCCGCCGGAGCAGCGCGTGCCTGGCCGCGGCGAGGCCGGTGAGGTTGGCCACGGTGGTTCCGGTGACGAAACCCGCCTCGCTTTCTGAGGGCAGCCCCAAGACGGAAAGGAGCCACTTGCGGCAGATCGCCTCCAGCGCGCTGCCAATCGGGGAGGCCATCTCTAGGCCCGCGTTCTGATCCCAGGCGGCGGCCAGCAGATTGGCGGCCAGGGCCGCCGGGAGCGAGCCTCCGATCACAAACCCGAAGTAGCGGCCTCCGGCCGTGGCGACGGTGGCCGGGGAGCCGAGGTCGTCCAGCTCGGCCAGGACGCGTTCCGGCGGGATTGGGCGGTCCTGAAGCGGGACATCCAGCAGCCGCAGGCGGGCGACATCGTCGGTCGCAGGTGATACCCGCCGCTGAGGTAGACCGCCGAGATACCTCGCCGCCCTTTGTGACGCGTCGTGGATCAGATTATCAAGCATATCCCCTCACCCTCTCCCACTCGCCAACACACCGAGCTTCACCGATGATCTCCCGGCCCGCCAACGAGGCGGCGGGCTTGATATTGTACGCCGACGCGCCAGGTGCTCGGGGATCAGAGATCGGTGATCGGTGTCCAATAGATGACGGAACCTAGCGCTCGATCCACAGATTCATGTGCTGCGCGATCCCGATCGGAGTACTGACGTAGCCGCTCACGTAGGGCCTGACGAGAGTGTAGTAGACCGACGGGTGGCTGAGGAACACGGCCGCGGCCTCGTCGACGAGCATCTGCTCGATCTGGCCGTAGAGTGCGAGCCGGCCAACGACGTCCCCCTCCCCGCGCGCCTGCTCGAGGAGCGCGTCGAGCTCAGGGCTATCGAATCCGCCAAAGTTCTGCAGGCTTGCGCTGTGAAAGAGAATGTCGGCGAAGTTCTCCGGATCGGGGTAATCGGCGCACCACCCCGTCATGATGATCTGGCCGTGGTTCTCGGCGTAGAGCTGCTCGTAGTAGCTCTGTGACTCAAGCTGCTCCACCTGCACCTGCACACCGAACGCCTCGTCCCACATCCCGATCAAGAGGGCGGCGTCCGGTGGGACGCCCATGCCCGAGCCGCTGGTGGTGAGGACGATCTCGGGCAGCGCAGCGGCCCCTCCATAGGTGGATTGGACCAGGAGCAGGCGCGCCTCATCCAGATCGTAGGCCGGCGGCTGGAGATCGGCGCGATATCCCGGGAGGCCGGGGGGAAAGAGACCGGCCGCCGGGACGTTCTCTCCGCCGCTAATCACGTCGATGTATTCCTCGCGGTCCACCGCCGCGGCGAACGCCCGGCGGACGAAGGGATCGTCGAACGGCGGCCGGGTGGCGTCGAATGCGGCGTAGTAGGTGCAGAGGTCGTTGGTGGGCTGGGCATCTCCATGGAGGGGATCATTCGGATCTGCCGCCCGATCGACCAGCTCCTCCGAGATATAGGTGATGTCGATCTCTCCATCCTCGTAGAGGCGCACGAGAGGGCCGGGGTAGAGCAGGTAGACGATGTACTCAAGGGGGACAAACCCCCGATGGTAGCTCGGATTGCGGGCGACGACGATCACCTCGTCTTCGATGTAGCGGGCCAACACGAAGGGGCCGGTGCCGTTGGGAGCCTCCTCGATGTCTTCGATCGTGGACTCATCGACGATCCACGATGTGGGGTAGGCCAGCTTGGCGAGGAAGTAGGCCCGCGGCCCTTCAAGGGTCACCTCGAGGGTGAAGTCGTCGATCACCCTCAGCCCCGAGATCTCTCTCGTTTCCCCGGAGATCACCCGGTCGACTCCGAGGATATCGCCGAGGTAGGTGGGAGCCGTGTCTGAGCCCGTCTCCGGCCAGCACGCCCGCTCCCAGGAATAGACGACATCTTCGGCCGTGAAAGGCGCGCCGTTGTGAAACGTCACGCCCTGTCGGAGGTGAAATGTGTAGACCGTGCCATCCGTGCTGACGTCCCAGGACTCCGCCAGGTCGGGGATGGGCCTGAGATCGGGGCCAAGTTGGACGAGGCCGCTGAACACGTCGCCGATCACGCCGCCCGCGTCGCTTCTCCAGAGAGCCGGGTCGAAGGTGTCGGGCGTGGTTCCTGCCAGGAAGAGGGCGTTGGATCGGTCGACGCCGAATGGCAACGGCTCGAACGTCTGAAGGCTATCGCGAATCGATTCGAGGGCCGAGTCGGTCCCAGGCGGGGAGCCTCCCCAGGAGATGAGGAAGAGCAGAAAGACATAGCCCCCGCGCGGGACCGCGATCAACTCGAAGCTCTGCGAATCGGGATCTGCCGAATCCTCGGCCAACGCACGCCAGGCGGGCTGACCTGATTCCAGCGTGTGAACCTCTCCCCGAGCGACGACGGGGAGCCCGAGGTCCCCATTCACCTGCTCGAAGACCGTGTCGGCAAAATCCTCCGGGTCCTCCCCGGCCTCAAGAAAGCTGTAGGAGAGGATCACGGTGGCCGAACCATCGGTGCTGTAGAGAACGATGAGATCCCCTTCCTGCGAGGGGGGCGCCGGCTCCCAGGTTTCGGGATAGTCGAACGAGATTCCGAGGACGTCGTTGCGGTAGCGACCAGGCTGCTCGATGACGTCGCTGAGCGGCCTCGGCGTTGGGACAGGCGTGCCTGGGGCCGGGCCCGACGGAGGGCCCTCAGTGGGCGTCGCGGTCCCCCCGGAAAGCCGGGCGGAAAGGAGGTCATCGACCAGGGTACACGACAGAGCCAACAGCGCTGTGCCAATCAGCGCACGCGCCACACCGATGGTTTGGGAACGCCTCATCATGCTCCTCCGCTCTCGACCCAGGGGCGACTCAGCCGCCTCTCCCGGAAGCACGCCGGGATGCGGTGCGGCGGGCGATCAGAACGATTGCGACAGTGAGGCCGGCGGCGAGGCCGCATCCGGCTGCCAGGCCCACCGCCACGAGAAGAAAAGTCGTGCGGGCACTCGTCTCCGGGCCGCTCCCATCCGGAGCCGGGGAGGGAACCGGGGAAGGAGTGGCGGCCGCTCCCGAGAGCGGGCCTGTGATGGGAGCGAAGGTCGGATAAGGGGTGCGTGTGGGCTGGCCCCCAGGCTCGCCGCCGCCCTCCATGGGCGGGGCGCCGACCCACTCGCGCCAGGCGGCCTCCAGGCCGTCCCGATCAAAGCCGTAGACCTCCCGCAGGGCGCGATCCTCCGAGGTACCGGAGCGAAACTCATCCAGAAGCCGCAGCATGCTCGCCTGCCCATGAACATCGATGAGGTGTTGGACGAGGCTTTCCGATTCCGCGTAGGCCAGGTAGGCAAGCTCCGGATCGGCAGAGAACATCTGGCCAAGGGACCGGACGGAGAGGAGAGAATCGTGCTCGATGGCTTGCCGGAGGACTCCCGCCGCGAACGGCTCCTCCCGTCCTTCGGCGTTCATCGCCAGGCCCTCGCTCAGCCAGGGCGGCGTGCTGTCGAGGCAGGAGAAGGTGTAGGCACCGATGACGACATGGGCGAGCTCGTGAGCGATGACCTGGCGACCCCAAGCGATCGATCCCGGCTCGATCGCCAGGAGCACGGTCCGGTAGTTGGCGAAGGCGAGCCCCCCGCTCCAATCTGGAGCGAACAGCGTGTTGGCCTGCATCTCCTCGGAAGAGGGAAAGATATACACCTGCGCCCGGTCGGCGAGCTCGACGCCGGTCATTCCGCGCAGATCCACGAGGGCGGCCTCGCCCGCGGCGAGGAGCGAGTCGGCGAAGGCCTGGTCACCTTCTGTCCAATAGAGATCCATGGATTCGGAAGCGCCTTCACGCCAGGGGATGTTGGTGTTGGTGAAGACCAGGGAGCGGTCGGAGGTGACGAGCTCGGCGCCGGAAGCATCGCGCACGGTCCAATGCCAGGTGACCGTTGTTCCGGGTGGTAGCGAGCCGGCCTGGCGCAGGTTCCAGGTCCATTCGGTCTCCACACTTGAGGAGGGCTCGAAGTCTTCCGGATATGCGCGGGTAGTGCCTTCGCCACAGGCGAGCGCGTCGGTGCCGAAGCTGAGCTCCACCCACTCGATCTCCGACAAGCTCTCGACGGCCAGAAAGAACTCGATCGACTCGGGGTAGTGGGCTACGGCCTCGTCCCTCAGGACGGTGATCGACGCTCGAGGGCGCATACCGAGCAGGGCGAGGGCCACGATCGTCCCGAGTGCGAGCCGGCTCTGCTTTGTCATTCGGGAGGTCTCCTCGCGCCTATTCTAGCCCGGCCAAAGGAAATTGCCTCATAGCCCACCTGGGCTAGAATCGACGGCCGAGGACGTGCGACCGAAATGACTCGCCTCACTCTGCGCGCATATCAGGAGCTCAACGACTTCCTCCACCCCTCCCGCCGCGGGAAAGAGTTCGAGATCGGGGTGAACGGCACCCCGTCGGTGAAGGATGTGGTCGAGTCGGTCGGCGTTCCGCACACCGAGGTGGATGTGATTCTGGTCAACGGCGAGTCGGTCGATTTTGGGCGTCTCGTCCGGGAAGGCGACCGGCTGGCCGTCTACCCGCAGTTCGAGTCGCTGGACATCACATCGCTGCTGCGCCTCCGCCCCGCCCCTCTCCGGCAACCCCGCTTTGCGCTCGATGGCCACCTGGGCCGTCTCGCCGGCTACCTGCGCCTCTTCGGCTTCGATTGTCTCTACCAGACGGAATGGGACGACGCCGCTCTGGCCTCGGTCTCGGCCCGGGAGGAGCGCATCTTGCTCACGCGGGACCGCGGCCTGCTCAAGCGAACGGAAGTGACCCGAGGCTATTGCCCGCGGGAAGATCATCCGCGCCGGCAGCTCGTCGAGGTGATCCGCCGCTTTGACCTGCTTGGGGCGGCCCAGCCTCTCACCCGCTGCATAGCCTGCAACGGCGAGTTGCGGGCGGTCCCGAAAGCCGAGGTGATCGCGCAGGTCCCGGATGACGTCGCCGAGACGCGGGACGTGTTCACTCGATGTCGGTCCTGCCGGCGCGTGTATTGGGAGGGAAGCCATTTCGCCAGGCTGATCGCGCTGATCGAGGCCGCAGCAGGCGATGCGGCGTGAGATGGTATTGTTCCACATAGTCTCTACAATGCGAAGAACGAGATCCTTCGGCCTCCGAATACCCTGATCGATCCAACCCTCTGGGATACGGCCTCAGGATGACATCCGTGCATGAGGGCGTCGATGCTCAGGGCGACCAGGGCATCGGCGGCCCTTCGTCGCCGGATGGCCGCGCAATCGCACAATTGGCACACGCAAAGGCGCCGATGCCGTGCCAGGAAAACGCGACTTCCGAGTCGCCAGGCCTCGGAAGTCGTCGACTGGGCAACGGATTGCGGGCGG
>Ga0209521_10002265_pt1 | contig 15734 bp, 14 predicted proteins | sample Rifsed19ft4_FD_184016 | JGI IMG/M metagenome (GOLD analysis project Ga0209521, IMG submission 184016) | Soil microbial communities from Rifle, Colorado, USA - sediment 19ft 4 (version 2) | ecosystem: Environmental > Terrestrial > Deep subsurface > Rock core/Sediment | place: Rifle, Colorado...
TGTGTTGCTCGATAGGGATGGAAAATTACTCTCGTGGAATCCATCTTTCGGTATGATCCAACAGGCTCTGCCCGATAGGAAATTACTGAAAGATTTTCTTTCCCCGTCCAGCATGGCTTTGTTCGATGAACTTCTTTCAAGCACACTTCGTGAACGCGTCAGAACGCGGGGAAAGCTGCGATTTGCTGACGAAAATCGAAGGGGGGATTTTGCAGCTCTTACCATCCCATTGCCGGATGACCGCATTTTATTTATTGCAGAGCCAGTCCATGCAACGACAGAGCTCAAGGCGGTTACAGCGGAACTGCAAAAAACGAAACGTTCTCTGGCAATAAAAGAAACGGAACTAAAGGCCGTCATCGCCCAGGCGGATGAAGTGGCTAACACAGATGCATTGACCTTCCTCCCGAACCGGCGGCAGATGATTGGGGATTTGCAGCGCGAAGTGATTCTCTCAGATCGTTACGACACGCCGCTTGCCATCTCCATGCTGGATATTGACCACTTTAAGAATATTAATGATACCTACGGCCATCCAGTTGGGGATGAAGTCCTGCAAAGGCTTGCCGGTGAGTTGCGCCAGCGTATTCGCCAGCCCGATACGATCGGGCGCTACGGTGGCGAGGAGTTTCTGGTCATCCTGCCGCATAGCACATTGCAGGCTGCAATTGAACAGGCTGAGCGCCTGTGCAGGCATGTTCGGTCTTTGTTGATTAAATCGAAAGGGCCAGAGATTTCATTGACGATCAGCATTGGGATCGCCCAATATAAAACACACAAGGAAGATTGGCAAACATTTCTCAGCCGCGCGGATGCCGCTCTCTATCAAGCAAAAAATAACGGCCGCGATCGATGGGCTGTATCTGAGGAATAGAGATGAGAGCTCTCTGGCTTGAAAACAATGAAATTTCATTACGTGATGTCCCTCGACCACACAAACCCGATGAAGCGTTGATCAAAATACGCAAAGCGGGTATTTGCAGTACTGACCTTGAACTGGTCAAAGGTTACTATCCATATACAGGCATCCTTGGTCATGAGTTTGTCGGTGACGTGATTGAAGCAGATGATGCCTCCTGGATCGGCCAGCGCGTAGTGGGGGAGATCAACGTTGTCTGCAATCAATGTGAACAATGCCTGAACGGACGTCCCACTCATTGTGAGAATCGCACAGTGTTGGGCATCGTCAATCGTGACGGGACGTTTGCAGAATATACGACCCTGCCTCTTGCGAATTTACATCGCGTCCCCGCTTCAGTGCCTGATGAGATGGCTGTCTTCACCGAACCCCTCGCCGCGGCGCTGGAAATCCAACAGCAGGTACAGATCAAACCCACCGATCGCGTATTGCTTGTTGGCGCGGGGCGGCTCGGGCAGCTCATCGCCCAAACGCTCGCATTGACGGGTTGTGATTTGCGCGTCGTCGCGCGTCATACACACCAACAGGGTCTATTAAAAGCTCGTGGAATCAGGATCATTGCCGAAGAGGAGATCCAACCCTGGAGATGGGATGTGGTCGTGGAGGCGACTGGATCGCCGGGCGGTTTTTCTTTAGCGAGGCAGGCCATTCGTCCGCGGGGAACGCTGGTTCTTAAGTCCACATATAAGGGTAATTTGGATATCAACTTCTCCTCAATCGTTGTGGATGAGATCAACATCGTCGGGTCGCGCTGTGGCCCGTTCGAACCCGCGTTGCGCCTGATGGAAGCGCGGCAGGTTGATCCCGCCGTTTTGATCATGGATGAATTCAAGTTAGGAGATGCATTAAAAGCATTTGAGCGCGCCGGGGAAACAGGCGTGCTCAAAGTGCTGGTTGGGCCTTAACGTCATTGAGATTCGATCGTGCGTGGCATGATCCTTGATGAACGCGGCAGGTGAATGGTGAAAGATGTTCCGACACCCATCTTGCTTTTTACTTCAATGCGGCCATTATGTCCCTGTATGATCTGTTTGCAAATGGAAAGACCAAGTCCCGTGCCTGTGGCTTTGCCCTCGTGTTCGCGCACGCGATAGAATTTCTCGAAAAGGTGAGGAGTGGATTCTTCCGGGATGCCCAGGCCGGTATCCTGGATGGTGATGGATTCCTCGGTTTCGCTGAAATTACTGTTGATAATTACAGATCCATTCGTGCGGTTGTACTTGATCGCGTTGCTCAACAGGTTGAGTAATACCTGTTTGATCTTATCGCGGTCGGCTTCCATGAGCGGCATGTCGCTCGGGACCTCGACGCGGATCTGGACATTCGTCTCCTGTGCCTTGGACGTCATCACATCACAGCATTCATAAATCAGATCTGCCACGCTAAAGCGCGTTTTGCGGAATTGCACGCGTCCTGATTCCAGGCGTGCCAGATCAAGGAAGGAGGATGCAAGCGAATTCAGCCTCAATGTCTCGCTGTGAATGTTGTTGACGATCTGGTCACGCTGCTCGCGCGACATTTCAGGACGGAGCAACAGGTACGTGGCTGTGCTGAGCGATGCCAGGGGTGTACGCAGTTCGTGGACGAACTGTGCGATCAAGTCCGACTGCTGGAATAAACGTGCGTTCTCTATCGCAACTGCCGCTTGTGCGCCCAGCACCGTGAGCATTGATTCATCGGGGTCGGTGAATCTGCCTCTTTTCTTGTTGACCACCTCCAGCACGCCGACGACTTTGTTCTTCGTAATCAGCGGAATACCCAATAAGGATTTCGTCGAATAACCGATGGTCTGTTCGACATCACTGAAGTAGCGCTCGTCTTTGTGAGCATCGTCAATCCGTAGGGATTTGCGGTTGGTCACGATCCAGCCGGCGAAGCTCTTGTCGAGCGGGACGACGAGTCCGCGCATGGTAGGCTCGTCTATATTGGTGGCAACTTGAAAGTAGAGTTGACGCGCCGTATCGTCATAGAGCATGATGGAGGCGGCTTCGGCGTGGGTAATATCTGCCGAAGCGCGCACAATGTCATCCAGCAGCGTGTCGAGGTCCAGCGTGGAAGCCAGGTCACGCGAAATTTCGATCAGCCGCAGGTAACCATCCAGTGTTTGTGTTTTGATCTCAGCCATTTCGTATCCGCTTCGCTATTTCGGGTAATATGGTGGCGACATTGTCCATGATGACGACATCCGCCCGTACGTTTAGATAGGTGGGGGTATTGTTGATAATGATCAAATGCGCGCCGCGGTCAAGGGCTTGCATCGGTAAACCTGCCACGGGGAGGACCTCCAATGAGGATCCGGCGACCATCATCAGGTCGCATTGACGCGCCGCGCGTTGCGCCTTCATCCATGCAGATTGCGGGAGCTGCTCCCCAAACAATATCACATCTGGTTTGAGGATTCCATTGCAACTTGGGCACAACGGGATTTTTCCCTGATCGATGTAAGGCTGCAAAAGCGGCCCTGAATCGAATTGTTTGAAACATTCTGTGCATGAAAGCGTTCGCCATGTGCCGTGCATTTCCACTACATGTTTCGAGCCGGCCTTTTGATGCAATGCGTCGATATTTTGGGTGACAATGGCCTGCAGGTGGCCGGAATCTTCCATTTCAGCCAGGGCGATATGCGCGGCATTTGGTTGTGCATTGAAGATCTGACTCGCTAATGGATGGAACCAATTGAAGAATCGTTCGGGGGATGTACGAAATGTGCTTAACGAAGCGACCTCCATCGGCTCATCGCGGGACCATAAGCCTGTTCCCTCTGAACGGAAGTCCGGTATGCCCGATGGAGTGGAGATACCTGCTCCGGTCAGCGCGACGGCGCGCTTTGCCTTGCGGAATAACTCTGCCGCGTCCTCGATTGCCGTGATGGTGGCGAGTGCAGGACCGGCAGATTTGGTCATCTGGGAAGTGCCTCTCGTTCCACGATAAAATCGACAAGTTTGTTGACCTGACGCGCGGTCAGGCTTTCAGGCTGGCATAACACTGCGGGGGTTTGCACGCGCGTAGCCTGCACGAACAGCTCGGGAGCAGGCGTAAGGGTGCTGATGATCTCGTGGTCGAGCTTGGTTTGCACCTGGCTGGCTGGCAACTGCGTATCAGAACGAATGCGGTTGTTTAACACCACGTTGATAGTTTTCTGGGGGAGGCCGAGCGCGGCGATGTCATCCATGAGCGCCCTGGTGTGGATAATTGTATTCGGCACTCCCTCCAGAATGATCAGGGTTTCATCACAATGGCGCAGGATTTTTTCTGCGAAGGGTTGCAGCCCCACACCAAGATCTAGAACTACAAAACGTGCCAATCCGGCCAGCCTGGAAATTATCGTCTCATAATTCGCGGTTTGATTGATCAAGTGCATATCACGCGGGCGGTCAGAGGCAAGTAATAATTTCATCCCCGACATATGATGAACGAGAGATTCGCGTACGCTATCGCGCGTAATCTCGGATAACTTGCTGAGGCTTAACAGATCCACCAGCCCTTTGGAATTTGTCACACCCAGATCCAGCGCCAACGCGCCCTGCCCCGGGAGCATCTCGGCAACAATCACTTCACTCTTGGTGCGTGTGTGCAGACCGGCTCCGAGATTGACTGCGAGGGTAGTGACACCCAGGCCGCCGCGTGCGCCAAGAACGCCGATCACATAACCGCGGGTCTCGTCTCTGCGTGAGCCATCCTCGCCTTTTTTCTCGCTGACGCGGGATAACAGGGTCTTCACACGCGCCTGCAACTCGGCTGGATGCGTCGGTTTGGTCAGGTAATCATTCGCGCCGACCTCAAAACCGGTCACCTTATCATCGAGCTGGGTTTTGGCGGTAAACATCAGGATGGGGGTTTCCATCGTGGATGGATTCTGCCTCAGGCGACGCGTGACCTCGTACCCGTCCATGTCAGGCATCATCACGTCGAGCAGAATCAGATCTGGATCCTCTTCGAACGCCTTATCCAGGCCCTGTTGACCATTGGTTGCTGCGCTGATCTGGTATCCCTGTCGTTGAAGCATTAACCCCACCAGTCGGAGTGTGTCGAGATCGTCGTCGATGATGAGGATTTTTTCGCTCATTCTAATTATTCCTTAATATTGCACCAGTCTAGCATAAAGCACCGTGTAGAGCAAGATAATTACCCTTCCTGCAAGTATGCTATAATAAAGGCGTATTGACGGGACATTGTCCCCGAACTCTGGGGATGACAGGCTTCGACGGGAGAGGCTGGTCCCGGAATGCGAGCCGAGAGGCGCCGAACTCGTAAACTCAGCGCAAAAAATCAAGTGCCAACCGCACTTCCTACGCTGCTATGCCCCTCGCTGCATAAGCGACCAACATAACAGCCGTGGCGCCAAGGCGTCACGCGTCCGCCGTCACCTCCCTCCGCTGGGTGACGGACCGGGCGAGACAATGGCGGAGTGCCGCGCACGACGCCGCTAAACGCGCGAAAGACAAGCGGCTGGTCGTAGGGAGTTCCTGTCGGACGAGACCTCTGCGATGACGAACCTCGACCGACTACGCTCGTAGATTTCCGAGGGTCGATTCTTTCGGACCCGGGTTCAATTCCCGGCATCTCCACTCATACAGATTGACCAGCAGTTGAACTGCTGGTCAATCTTGATTAAGGACTCTTATGAAACGCATCGTGCTTTTCCTGCTCCTTATTTTGAGCTTTGCCTGCCAGCAAGCAACACCCACCCCCGCGCCTGCGCTCTTCCCAACAGGGACGCTTCCTCCTACTCTGATACCTGCCACTATTACACCGCAACCCACTTCTACCCCTGAGCTTACAGCGACTCCGTTGCCACGGTTCTTCACCAACGAGTTTGACTCATCTCTGGCAGGCTGGGTCATCCTCCAGGCAGGCAATGATGCTGTGCCCAATATCAAAACCGAAAACAGCAACCTGATCCTGCAAATGGACTCTCCCTATACATGGCTCTATGTGCTATACGGAGCGCAGGATTATAAGGATATACGTATCGACACACAATTTGAGAATCAGGCGGGTAGCCCATCCTCGGTCGGTTTGATGTGTCGTTACAGCGAGTCAGCTGGATGGTTTGAATACAACGTTTCGACTGATGGAACGTATAACGTGCTTTACGGTCATTGGCTGGCGAATGGGATTGCAGATTACATCCCCATCCTATCCGCATCTTCGAAAGCCATAGGACCCAGTGGGACACCCCAGGAAATTGGATTGACCTGCTCTGATACAACCCTGGAGCTTTATATAGATCAACAGCTCATCCGGAAAGTGGATGTTTCCCGCTATGAACTCCTCGAAGGCAAGATAGGGATTACCGCTTCCTCCTTTGAAAATACGCCCGTCATCGCCGCCTTTGATTGGGTGAAGGTCAGTGAACCGTGACCTGCAACGCCTTCGCGACAATTGCACGTGGCGCACACCTGCCCTGCGGGCGGTGCCAGGGAGTGCCGGTGAGCATGCTCGAAGAGTTTTCCCAAATCCCCAACGAACTTAACTTTGAGGACCATCAGCCTAAAATTCAATGTCAGATTCGAGTGAGACGGGGTAAATCAAATTCAATTTCTACACCGCGTTAACAGTTTTCTTGCATAAGGCGGGTATTATATCTTCAGATTATTTCGTCATTGCGAAGCAATCTCCTCATGCATGGGATTGCCTTATTCGCAATGGCAGCGATAAGGAGCGTCTCTATGGCAAAAATCATTGGCATTGACCTTGGCACAACCAACTCTGTTGTCTCTGTGATGGAAGGCGGCACGCCAACCGTTATCTCGACCGCGGAGGGGGGCAGATTATGCCCATCGGTTGTAGCCTTCAATAAAAACGGTGAACGACTCGTTGGTCAGACTGCGAAGCGGCAGGCCGTCGTCAATTCAGAGAATACTGTTTATTCCATCAAACGTTTTATCGGCCGTCACTTCGATGAGACTGAAGTCGAGCGCAAGATGGTCTCGTATGAAGTTATCCCGGGCCCGGCAAGTGACGTCCGCGTGAAGATCCCTGTCACGGGCCGCGAATATTCTCCGCAGGAGATCAGCGCCATGATCCTGGGCAAGTTGAGGGCCGATGCGGAAGCCTATCTCGGCCAGTCTGCCACGCAGGCTGTAATCACAGTTCCCGCGTATTTCAACGATAGTCAGCGGCAAGCCACGAAGGATGCGGGCAAGATTGCCGGGCTCGAAGTCCTGCGCATCATCAATGAGCCAACGGCATCCGCTCTCGCGTATGGCCTTGATAAGAAAACGAACGAAACCATTCTGGTCTTTGACCTGGGTGGTGGTACATTCGATGTATCCATCCTCGAAGTGGGCGAGGGTGTGATCGAAGTCAAATCTACAAATGGCGACACACACCTCGGTGGCGATGACTGGGATCAACGTATCGTTAATTGGGCGGCGGATGAATTCAAGAAGGACCAGGGCATCGATCTGCGCAGTGATCGCCAGGCGTTGCAGCGTCTGCGCGAAGCCGCGGAAAAAGCCAAGGTCGAACTCTCCTCTGTGATGGAAACGGAAATTAATCTGCCTTACATTACGGCGGATGCAACGGGCCCCAAACACCTGCAGTTGAAACTCACGCGTTCCAAATTCGAGCAGATGACCGAAGACCTGCTCGAGCGCTGCCGCAAACCCTTTGAGAATGCGCTCAAAGATGCAGGGATAGATGCAGGCAAGCTTAATGAGGTGGTTCTGGTCGGTGGCGCGACGCGCATGCCGATGGTTCAGGAACTTGTCCGAAAGTTGACCAACGGCAAGGAGCCGAACAAGGGCGTCAACCCTGATGAAGTTGTTTCCATTGGTGCGGCCATTCAGGGCGGCGTGCTGGGCGGCGAAGTGAAGGATATTCTGTTGCTCGATGTCACCCCGCTTTCCCTGGGTGTGGAAACACTCGGCAGCGTGATGACCAAGATGATCGAACGCAACACGACCATTCCGGTGCGCAAGACCGAGACCTATTCGACCGCCGCAGATAGCCAGACTGCTGTGGATATTCACGTTTTGCAAGGTGAACGCCCCATGGCTGCGGACAACATGTCGCTCGGACGCTTCAGGCTGGACGGCATCCCGCCTGCGCCGCGCGGTATCCCCCAGGTGGAAGTGACCTTTGACATCGATGCGAACGGCATCCTGCATGTGACTGCCAAGGATAAGGCAACGGGCAAAGAGCAGAAGGTAACGATCACTGCTTCAACAAACCTGAACAAGAATGATATTGACCGAATGGTACAGGAGGCGCGCCAGCATGAAGGTGAAGATAAGAAGCGCCGTGAGTTGATCGAAGCGAAGAACAACGCCGATAGCCTTGTGTATCAAACTGAAAAAGCTTTGCGTGACCTTGGCGACAAGGTCTCGGGAACAGATGCACAGGATATTCAGAGAAAGGTCGACGAACTGAAATCTGCGGCGCAGAGTGAAGACCTCAACCGTATCAAGAGGGCAACTGAAGAAGTGCAACAGGCCTTCTATGCACTCAGCCAGCAACTGTACGCGCAAGGTCAGCCCCAGCCCGAAACGCCCGGCGGACCCTCCGCTCCCCCGTCAAACGACGGCGATGTGGTTGAAGGTGAAGTGAGAGAGTAAATCCCCATTACATCAATATGAAGAGCGACTCTCATTGAAGGGTCGCTCTTTTTGATTCCAGTTCTTTCTGAACCTGCATTGGACGCGGGACCTGTGCAACTGGCTTTGGCCGCCGCGTAAATTTTTCCGTGATGGTATTGACAATGCGATAGACGAGCAGGAACAGCAGGCTCCCGCCTGAGATCCAGTAATACCATTGCGCCCAACTGGCAGTGCTGTCGGTTCCACTGAACAAGCCGTGAACAAGACCCATGATGTACATGCCAAAACTTATATAATGAACGACCCGCCACGTCTTCTGGCCAATGCTCTGACGAACATAGAAACTCAATGCTACGATGATCCAGAGATAAAATCCAATTTGCCCGATACCCACCCAGGTTGGACGATAATCCACAGTGGAAAAGGGCGTAAAGATCTGTACAACAGTGAAATTGATGTAATGATCGCCGAGCAGGACCAGCGCATGGAAGAGCGCAAAGGCCAATCCCAACAGGCTCACGTATTCATGGATGGCGAATGCAGCAGGCGCACCGGGCCAGAGACGCGCCATTTTGTTGGTGATGCCGAGCCCCAGAGCCATTGAGATCCACAGGATGCTGAGGGATACGAATGCAGTTGCGCGGGAAAGATACCAATAAACCTTGGGGCTATCACCTGCCAGTGATGTTGCCATGTTGGGCAGCCATGTTGGCAGCAAAAGAATGGCTGCCGACAGCCCAATGATCATGGCAAGCGTAATGAAAAGAAAGAATTGAATATTGACTGTTGATTCGCTGAATTCGTTTCCTGTCGAAGGACTGGGGGGCATGTTTCATTTCTCCGTTCGTGTGACGATGACCTCATCACATTACAAATATTCTTCCAGCTTCCGGCTGTATAACATTTGACCATTGTCGAAGATGAATAGGGCGGCAAAATTGGGATGCGCTTCTATCCATTCAAGGCCAACGCGGCCACCCAGGATGAAAATGGCTTTGGCCGCGGCTTCGGCTTCCATCACGTTGGGTGCGACGACTGTGACGGTCAGCAGATCTGTTTCAGCAGGCTGGCCGGTGAACGGGTCAATAATGTGATGCTGCAAAATTCCGTTGCGTGTCCAGCGGCGGCGGTCTTTTCCGGAAGTGGCGATACCACATGCATTCAAGTGCAGTGTTTCTATTTCTTCATCAGGATAGAAGGGGTCGGTAATGCCGATTTGCCACGGATTTCCATCCGCGCGCGGGCCACTGATGGCGATGTCGCCACCCGCATTGACCAACGCGGGACCTTCAACCTGTAACCGTTTCATGGCTTGATGTGCGGCCCATCCTTTTGCCACGCCGCCGAAATCAAGGCCGATCCCAAAGGGCAGGGTGATTGTTCTGGTCGAGGCCTTCAGCGCGATGGCGGTCAGTGGCCGGGATGCCGTCATAACGGGAGCAGGTATGAACGTAGTCTGATGCGGCAACACGTCAAATGGACGGTCATATCCTGCCTCGATGATGGCATCCAGCAACGTGGGCGTCACCAATCCATCCGTCATTTGCTCGGCTTTACGCGCGGCCCGGAAGACATCCCAAAGTGTTTCACTCACATGTACAGGTTGTTCATGGATCTGATTGAGACGTGCAAGTTCGCTATCGTAACGAAAGCGGCTGAGGACCTGCTCCCATTCTTCAAACCATTCAGGGACGTGTGGAAGAGTCAATGGCCCGGCTTCCCGATCGATTGCAGCCAGCATCTCACAACCCATGGCATGGAATTCGAGACGTTGCAACATTTTATGAACTCTGTGTTTGAGTGACTGAGACTGGTCCGCCTCCTCCACCACCGCCATTGTCATTATTGTTATTTTTTTTCTTCTTTTTTTTGGTTTGTGGCTGTTGAGCGGTTACGGTTTGCGGTGCTGTCTGCGTGAACATGATTTTTACCTGTGGCATCAATGCGGGTTCGGAGGTCACAGGAGGTTCGGTTGGCGGGACGGTGGGCTGCTCTGCTTGCGCGGTTACAGTTTTTGTGGGTGCGGCAAATAGATTCCACATCCCGAGCGTGGTGACAATGGCAACTGTTGCTATGGCTGTTTGCACATCGCTCCAGTTGCGGGCGTTGGGTCTGGCAGTCATGATATTTTTTCCTTAATCCTCAGCGTGTTCCTCAGGCTCGCCTTCGCTGCCTTCGCTGCTTCCGCCTCCACCGCCATTGTTATTATTGTTGTTATTGTTCTTATTACGTTTGACGGGAGGTGCAATATTGACGACGACTGGCGCGACCTGTACGGAGAGTATTTGTCCATCCAGACCTATGTATACAACATCATTGTTCGTAAAGGTGATCTTGTATGCGTCCATGCCATTGATATTTGAGCTTTCAGCACTAAGCAGATTATCATGACCAACCACCTGTGCGGCCAACTGTGCGGCCTCTTCAGGTGTGAGGACAATTTCTGTTGGCGCAGGTAGTTCGGTTGGTTCCGGTGCAAAGGTTGCAGTGGATGGAGCGGCAGCCTCCGCGAGATTCTTATTGCCGTGATACGCCGAGACCAGGCTGTAGAGCATGACCAGGGCAAAAGTGGTCAAAACGGCCGAGATGAATATTGTGCTTTTTCGCATGGGGGACTCCTTTTGAACGTCTTGAGAAAACGTCGCTTATTCCCCCGCGAAGTTACTGTCACAATCATTAGAGTTTGCTGAGAATGCATCTTTTCTTTTATTGTGCGGGCAGTATAATCTTTGCATGCGAAATCGCTTGAGCCGTATCTGGGCAGTCCCCGTTTCCATGCTTCTCATCATCGGTCTTTACTATATTCCTCCCATCCACGACCGACTTGCGTGGCGGATTGACTCTCTGCGAACCCAGATCAGATATCTTGTCAAACCGCCCGATGAAGCGGTCTTCCAACCGACTCAGCAGGCGCAATTGGAACTAGCCGTCACGCAGATGATGAAGACTCTTGAGGCGACTCTCATGCCAGAGGAGACTTCAACTCCCAAACCTGGTCCCACGCCCAGGCCGACGGTCACGTCCACGCCTCTGCCGGCCACCGTTATGTTGAACGGGATCAAATACGAACACCAGCACGGCCGCCTCAACTATTGCGGGCCGGCGAACTTCTCGATGGCACTCACCTATTGGGGCTGGGATGGCAATCGGGACGTGATTGGTAAAGCAGTCAAGCCGACCGACAAAGACAAAAACGTGATGCCCTACGAATTACAGGATTACATCACGGATAACGTGCCTGGCATGAGATCCGTCGTCCGTAATGGGGGCGATATCGAATTGCTCAAACGGCTTGTTTCAGCAGGATTTCCCGTCGTTGTTGAAAAAGGGATCTACGAACTGGATGTCAACGGCAAATATGGCTGGATGGGACATTATGCCTTCGTCACAGGTTACGATCAACCGAAAGAATTGATCATTTATCAGGATACCTACCAGCCTCAGGGCGCGCCTCCGGGACCGAATCGCCGGATCAAATATTCGACATTTATTGAGGGCTGGCGCGCGTTCAATTACGTGTTTGTCGTTGTATATCCGGATGAAAAAGAAAATGAAGTGCTGGCTTTACTCGGCCCACTCGTGGATGACGAACAGGCGAACCGTCATGCGCTAAGTGTGGCTCAGGCCGAAGCGCGGACTCTAACAGACACTGACCGTTTCTTTGCATGGTTCAACGTGGGGACAAACCATGTTGCACTGTTCCAGTATGCAGATGCAGCCATTGCCTATGATTATGCATTCAACCTGTATGCAGATTTGAGCGTCAATGATTCCGTTCGCCCTTATCGCATGATGTGGTATCAGACCGGACCTTATAAGGCCTACTTCTATACCGATCGTTTTGCGGATGTGATCAATCTTGCCGATACAACCCTGAACGATACCATTTCCGAGCCTGTGCTTGAAGAATCCCTCTACTGGCGCGGGCGTGCATATTACATGGCTGGCAAAACCGACCTTGCCGTCAAGGATTATCGCGCCGCGTTGAAGGTCCATCCCCAGTGGATACCAGCCACACAGGCTTTGCAGGATTTGGGAGTGCAACCGTAATTCGATAGTTCGATAGTTCAGTAGTTACATGGTTGGGTGGTTGATGATTCCCTAATATGGCGACCGCCCAATTGTGAAAATAAGGAGGACATGACATGGCAAAGATTGAACGGTTTGAGGATTTGCAGAGTTGGCAAAGGGCTCGCCAACTTGCCAATTTGATTTATGATTTGAGCGAACATCCCAAATTTGCCAAAGACTTCCGTTTGAGCTGTCAAATCCAGGATGCGACTGGCTCAGTCATGCACAATATTGCTGAAGGCTTTGATTCTGGTACAAATCCTGAATTTATTCGCTTCCTCAAGATTTCGAGGCGTTCTGCAAGCGAGGTGCAATCCGAACTATATCTCGCACTTGATCGTAGCTATATCAACCAGGATGAACTTGATTTAGCCTATAATCTCGCTACCGAAACCAAGCGTCTAATCAATGGCATGATTGGATACTTGCGAAAATCCAAACCGCCCAACTGACTGCCTAACTATCCGACTACTTAACTATGAAACTACTTCACTTTGCCGACGCCCACATAGACATGGCCAACTATGGCCGCCATGATCCCGAAACGGGATTGCCTCTGCGTGTGCTTGATTTCCTCAAATCATTGGATACGATCATCGACGCGGCAGTCTCCGAAAAAGTGGATATGGTCATCTTCGCGGGAGATGCTTACAAGGACCGCTCTCCCGCGCCGACCTTTCAGCGCGAGTGGGGGAAAAGAATCATTCGATTATCACAGGCAGAAATTCCAACCTTATTGCTTGTCGGTAACCATGACCTGTCTCCCGCCCTGGGGCGCGCCCATGCCATTCAGGAGTTTGATACCCTGCATGTGCCCTTCATCCGTGTTCTGCATAAACCCGAATTTCTGGCTTCAAAGGACTTATGGGATTTACCTGTGCAGGTCATTGCCATGCCGTGGATTGCGCGCTCGGGTTTGATGGCTGTCATCACTGAAACAGACCCCACAAAGGCATTTGCCCGCATTCAAGAGAACATTTCAGAACTGATCGAACGATGGCTGGACGAAGAATGTGACCCATCCCTGCCGATCATCCTGACCGCCCATGCCTCCGTCGAAGGTGCAACCTATGGCTCGGAACGAATGGTCATGTTGGGGAATGACATGGTGTTATCGGGCTCAATGGTGAAGAATCCGAAATTGGATTATGTTGCCTTGGGGCACATCCACAAATCGCAGAACTTAAACGATGGATCGCATCCGCCTGTGATATATCCCGGTTCGATCGAACGCGTCGATTTCGGCGAAGCAATGGATGACAAGTTTTTCATCGTTGCAGAAGTAACTCGCGGGGCGACCAAAGTTGAGTGGAGAAAAATCGAAGGGACGCGTCCCTTCATTGAACGGCGGGCAGTTTTAACGTCCGGGGAGAATGTGACCGAGTTCCTAAAATTCAATTTACCAAAGTCGAAAGACATGTCTGGTGCGATCCTCAAGCTGGTTGTGGAATATCCCAGAGAGCTGGACGTGCTGATCGACGAATCTGCATTACGAAAATATGCAGAGGATGCTTTTGAGTTTCATCTGGTCAAGAAGCCAAAGGTGGAAGCGCGTGTTCGTCTACCGGAAGGTCAAACGGTGAGCAGTCTGAGCCCTCTGGATTTACTGGATCAATACTGGAAAGCCGTCCATGCAGAAGATAGAAACGTGAACGTAGATGCTTTGCAGAAACTGGCCCAGGAAATCATTTCGGAGGGAAAGGGCGAATAGTAACTATTCCTTGTTCAAAGGGTTACTATCTCAATTTCATTGCGCGAGGGTACCATGGCACAGCAAAATTCCCGCTATCGCTGGTTCGTCGTCGTCATTTTCTTCTTCTTTATGCTTCTGCACCAAACTGATAAATTGATGATCGGTTCCTTGCAGGTGCCGATCAGCGAAACATTTGGATTGGATGATTTCAGGTGGGGGCTTGTCAATTCAGGCGCGTTGGCGGTTGCCACGGTTCTGTATCCGTTATGGGGATATTTGTATGACCGTTATGCACGCGCGAAACTGCTGGCATTGGCATCATTTATTTGGGGCGCGACCACCTGGCTGAATGCGATCGTCCGCACGTATACCGGTTTTCTGATCACACGTGCCTCCACGGGCATCGACGATTCATCCTACCCCGGCATCTTCACATTGATCGCCGATTACTTCGGTCCGAACCTGCGAGGCAAGGTCTATGGAATTTTGCAGCTTGCCCAGCCGCTTGGGTTTCTCGCCGGTCTGATCCTGGGACAGATCATAGCGCCCATGATTGGCGGCTGGCGTTCGGTCTTCTATATTACGGGCGCGCTCGGGCTGGTTGTGGCGCTTTTGATCTATTTTGGCGTCAAGGAGATGCCGCGTGGCAAGGCGGAACCTGAGTTCGAGAACATGTCTGAAATGGCGACCTTCCGCTTCTCCTGGGCTGAAGCCAAAGAGATATTCAGGAAACGGACGATGTGGTTTATCTTTTTGCAGGGATTTGCTGGCGTCTTTCCCTGGAATGTCATCACTTTCTTCTTCTTTGGCTATCTCGAAACCGAACGCGGCTATGATAGCGGCGCGATCATTGGCACGATGGCGCCCGTCATTCTCATCCTGGCGGCAGGTTATTTTGTCGGCGGATCGATTGGTGATTTCCTCTTCAGGCGCACCAAAAAGGGACGCATTCTTATTTCGAGCGCGGGTGTCTTGCTTGGCGCGCTCTTCATTTATCTGGCCATGACTACGCCCGTTGATAAACCGGATCAGTTCTTTATTCTCATGTGCCTTACAGCCATCTTCATGCCGCTTTCCTCAGCCAACGTCATTGCCACGGTCTATGATGTTACGGTCCCTGAAGTTCGTTCCACAGCACAGGCTATTGAATATTTCGTGGAGAATAGCGGCGCGGTCACAGCCCCCGCGCTGACCGGCGCGATCATCGTGGCTTCTGGCGATAAGACCTTTGCAATCCTGAGCATCTGCGTCATCGCGTGGCTTCTCTGCTTTTTCTTCTATCTTGGGGCTCTCCTGACGATTGATAAAGATACGAACGCACTCCGCGCACAAATGGCGCAACGAGCCAAATCCATGTAACGCTTAACCCTGCGAAGGCTTGCCCGGAGGGTGAGGGCAATGCCCGAAGGATCTAACCTTCGCAAGTTATTTTTCCTTGAATGCGCATCCTCCAACTTGACCTCCACAACAAAAAACAGGCGCATGATTTCCTGCGCTTGCCTTTCTC
>Ga0209521_10002268_pt1 | contig 15725 bp, 14 predicted proteins | sample Rifsed19ft4_FD_184016 | JGI IMG/M metagenome (GOLD analysis project Ga0209521, IMG submission 184016) | Soil microbial communities from Rifle, Colorado, USA - sediment 19ft 4 (version 2) | ecosystem: Environmental > Terrestrial > Deep subsurface > Rock core/Sediment | place: Rifle, Colorado...
AGACGGTCTCGGGGTTGCAGTTGACCATTATCGACTCTATGCCCTCTTCGCGCAGAGCAAAGCTCGCGTGAACGCAGCAGTAGTCGAACTCGATGCCCTGCCCTATCCTGTTAGGGCCGCTGCCGAGTATCATGACCTTTCTTCTATTGGTAGGCGCGGCCTCGCAGGCCAGTTTTTCAGCAGTACCGGAAGATATGTTATAGAACGGCCTTTCGTACGACGAATAGAGGTACGGCGTATGCGCCTCGAACTCGGCTGCGCAGGTATCGACTGTCTTGAATACAGGCTCTATGCCCGCCTCTTTCAAGGCCTTTCTTATTTCAGCCTCTGGCGCTCCTGAGAGCGATGATAGCATCCTGTCAGAGAAGCCGGCCTCCTTCGCCTTCCTCAGTATCTCCTTCGAGAGCCCGCCCTGGCGGCCCTGCCAGAAGACACCCTCTTCTATCTCGACTATCTCCCGTATGTTATTGAGGAACCAGCGGTCTATCTTCGTAAGCTCGAATATGTCGTCTACGTGGAGCCCTGCACGCAAGGCCTCGGCGATGTACCATAGCCTCTCTGCCCTCGGCGTCTTGAGCATGGCCCTGATGGCGTCCATCTCGTCTTCGGTGGCCCTGAAGACAGGCTCTGGCCTGGCCCTTCTTATCTGCCTTTCAAAGCCGGAGCTTCCGGTCTCAAGCGAGCGCATGGCCTTTTGCAGGGCCTCCTTGAAGGTACGGCCCATTGCCATCGCCTCGCCCACGGACTTCATCTGCGTGGTGAGCGTTGGGTCTGCCTTCTGGAACTTCTCGAAGGCGAACCTCGGAATCTTGACGACGACGTAATCTATCGTAGGCTCGAAACAGGCAGGCGTCTTCCTGGTGATGTCGTTTGGTATCTCGTCGAGAGAATAGCCGACAGCTAACTTTGCCGCCATCTTCGCTATGGGGAAGCCGGTGGCCTTGCTCGCGAGCGCAGAAGAGCGCGACACACGTGGATTCATCTCTATTACGTATATCCTGCCGTTCTCCGGGTTCATGGAGAACTGTATGTTCGACCCGCCTGTATCGACGCCTATCTCCCTTATTATCCGGAGCGCCGCGTCGCGCATCTCCTGGTATTCCTTGTCGGTCAATGTCTGCGCCGGCGCGACGGTTATCGAATCCCCGGTGTGGACGCCCATTGGGTCGAGGTTCTCTATCGAGCAGATGATGACGACGTTGTCGTTGCAGTCCCTCATCACCTCGAGCTCGAACTCCTTCCAGCCTATGACCGATTCCTCGATGAGTATCTCGCTCACCGGGCTGCACTCGAGCCCGAAGCGGACCATGTGCTCGTACTCTTCCCTGTTATAGGCGATACCGCCGCCCATGCCGCCGAGCGTGAAAGACGGCCTTATGATCGCCGGGAAGTTCATGCCATCGATTATCTCGACGGCTTCCTGAAAGGTCCTGGCGACGCCGCTCTTCGGGACATCGAGGCCTATCCTCTGCATGGCCTGCTTGAAGAGCTCCCTGTCCTCCGCCATCTTTATGGCAGGGAGCTTGGCGCCTATCAACTCGACGTTGTACTTGTCGAGCACGCCCGCCTCGGCGAGCTTAACCGAGACGTTGAGCGCGGTCTGGCCGCCCATCGTGGGAAGGAGCGCGTCCGGTCTCTCCCTCTCTATTATCTTCTCAACCATCTCGGGCGTAATGGGCTCTATGTAGGTCCTGTCCGCCAATGTGGGATCGGTCATGATGGTCGCGGGGTTCGAGTTCACCAGCACGACCTCGTAGCCGTCCTCTTTCAGGGCCTTGCACGCCTGCGTGCCGGAGTAATCGAACTCGCAGGCCTGGCCTATGACAATGGGCCCCGAGCCGATGATGAGAATCTTCTTTATGTCGGTTCTTTTAGGCAACTAAAGACCTCCGGGAAGATTGCATGATTATCAACTGTTCGTCTCCATCATCTCGGTAAACCTCCTGAAGAGGTACTGCGAGTCATGGGGGCCGGGCGAAGCCTCTGGGTGGTACTGGACAGAGAAGACGGGCATATTCGTGAGCCTCAAGCCTTCGCAGGTCCTGTCATTAAGATTGATATGCGTAAGCTCGGCTATGCCCTTCAATGAATCGAGGTCTACGGCGAAGCCGTGGTTCTGGGACGTTATCTCCACCTTGCCGGTGGTGAGGTCCTGTACCGGCTGGTTGCTTCCCCTGTGGCCGAACTTTAATTTGTAGGTCCTGCCTCCGAGCGCAAGCGAGAGTATCTGATGTCCCAGACAGATGCCGAAGATCGGCTTTTTGCCGAGGAGCTTCTTTACCGTCTCCTTCGCGTAAGGCACCGCGTCCGGGTCGCCGGGGCCGTTCGAGAGGAATATGCCGTGCGGGTCAAGGCTGAGAGCTTCCTCTGCCGGGGTCGAGGCGGGCACGACCGTAACGTCGCAGCCAGCAGAGGCGAGGTTACGAAGGATGTTCTTCTTTATGCCGAAGTCATAGGCGACTACCTTGAACTTCCTTTTTACATTAGGGTCTACCTTCGGATAGCCCCCCTTCTCTAAGCTCCAGAGCTCTCCGTGCCACTCGAATGGCTTCTGGCAGCTCACCTCTTTTACGAGGTCCCTTCCCACGAGGCTCGGCAATGCTTGAGCCTTTTTCACAAGGCGGGCAGGGTCGTTGTCCATCGTCGATATGACGCCCTGCATGGCGCCCTTGTCCCTGATTATCCTCGTGAGCGCCCTCGTGTCTATGCCGGAGATGCCGACGATCCTGTTCCTCTTCAGGTACCCGAAGAGGCTCTCGGTCGAGCGCCAGTTCGACGGGTAAAGGCAGGTCTCCTTTACAATGAAGCCCTCTACCCACGGCCTCACAGACTCGACGTCCTCGGGGTTTATGCCGTAGTTGCCCTGCTGGGTGTAGGTCATGGTGACCATCTGGCCCTTGTAGGATGGGTCTGTCAGGACCTCCTGGTAGCCGGAGAGCGAAGTGTTGAAGACGACCTCTCCCGTTACCTCGCCCTCGGAGCCGAATGAAGAGCCCTCGAAGACCGTACCGTCCGCGAGGGCAAGAAATGCCTTTCTCAATGCGTCACCTCAAAAGATTAATTATTTCGATTACTTCCACTATTATACTAATAATCGCTCTTAACTGCTACGCCCTGCTGTATACTATGTTCCCGGCAAGGACCGTCTTCACTACAACACCCAACAACACCCTGCCGAGCCAGGGCGAGTTCTTTGATTTAGAGTTGAGTTGCCTCGGGTCCACTGTCCAGCTCCTGCCCAGGTCGACTATCGCCATGTTGGCGGGGCTCCCTACCGAGAGCCTGCCGCCCTCTATCCCAAAGGCCTTTGCCGGGTTCGTTGACATAGCCCTCACAGCCTCGCTGAGCGTAAACACTCCGTTCTCGACAAGTCCGTATATGACCGAAAAGGCGGTCTCAAGGCCGATGATGCCGTTGGATGCCTTGTCGAACTCGATATCCTTCTCCATGGACGAATGGGGCGCGTGGTCTGTGGCGATGCAGTCTATTGTGCCGTCCTTGACGCCAGCCCTCAATGCATCCACGTCCTCTTTTGAGCGGAGCGGCGGGTTCATCTTGGCGTTGGTGTCATAGCCTTCGACAGCCTCGTCCGTGAGGGCCAGGTGGTGCGGGGTCGCCTCTGCCGTCACACGGACGCCCCTCGCCTTGGCATTCCTTATGAGTTCCACCGCGCCCCTCGTGCTGACGTGAGCTATGTGGAGCCTGCCTCCGGTGAGCTCGGCGAGGGATAAATCCCTCGCGACCATCGTGTCCTCCGCCGCGTTCGGTATTCCCTTGAGGCCGAGCCTTGTCGAGACATCGCCCTCGTTCATCACGCCTGCGCCGACAAGCTCATGCTCCTCGGCGTGGCTTATAACAGGCAGGTTCGCCACCTTCGAGTACTCGAGCGCGCGCCTCATGAGGCCGCTGTTCGCTACGGGGACTCCGTCATCTGAGAAGGCGACGCACCCTGCCGCCTTGAGCTCCGCCATCTCGGTGAGGCGCTCTCCCTTGAGGCCCATGCTCACGGCGCCGACCGGATATACCCTGGACATAGCGCCCTCGGCCCTATTGAGGATGTAGCGCGTGATCGACTCGTTGTCGTTCACCGGCTTCGTATTGGCCATGCACATGACGGCGGTAAAGCCGCCGGCGGCGGCCGCGAGAGTGCCTGTCCTTATGTCCTCTTTATATTCGTAGCCCGGCTCTCTCAGGTGCGCGTGGGCGTCAATGAGGCCCGGTATCACTGTAAGGCCTGTAGCGTCTATGATGTCTACGCCGCTGCCCACCTCGGATGTGTCAGCCTCCGCCTTCTTTATCGATGCCACCCTGCCTGACATGACGTAGACGTTGTACAATCCGTCGAGGTTCTGCGCCGGGTCGACCACGCGGCCTCCCTTTATAACAAGCCTGTTCATGCCTTCACACCTTCCTGCAAACCTTCTTTTGCCCCTCCGAGGAGGAGATAGAATATGGCCATCCTCACGGCGACGCCGTTAGTTACCTGGTCGAGTATCAGCGAGTACGGCCCGTCCGCGACCTCGGGGGAGATCTCAACGCCCCTGTTTATGGGGCCGGGGTGCAATATGAGCACGTCCTTCTTTGCCGCCCTGAGCCTTGCCTCGTCCAATCCGTATAGCCTCGAGTATTCCCGGACGCTGGGAAAGAGCGGCTCAGCCTGGCGCTCTGACTGTATGCGGAGCATCATCAACACATCAGCCCCGCGTATCGCGTCCTCCATGCTGGTCGTGGCCCTGCATCCCAACTTCTCTATGCCCGGGGGGAGCATCGTCGGCGGCCCTGCAACGGTGACCTCGGCGCCCATCTTCGTGAAGCCGTATATGTTCGACCTCGCCACCCGGGAATGGGTTATGTCCCCTATTATCGAGATTTTGATGCCATCGATCCCGCCGAGCCTTTCCTTGACGGTGAGCATGTCGAGCAGCGCCTGGCTCGGGTGCTCGTGCGCGCCGTCGCCCGCGTTCACGACCGGGCATGCAAGGTATCTGGAGAGCATGGCCGGGGTGCCTGAGCAGGAGTGCCTTACGACTATGCAGTCCGGCCTCATGGCCTCCAGATTCTTGGCAGTGTCCCTGAGCGTCTCGCCCTTTACTACAGAGCTTGTGGAGACGGAGATGTTTATGCAGTCAGCGCTCATGCGCTTGGCAGCTATCTCGAAGGAGGTGCGCGTCCTGGTAGAGGCCTCGTAAAAGAGGTTTATTATGGTCCTGCCCCTTAAGGTAGGTACCTTCTTTATCTCCCTCTCCGATACCTCCTTGAAGGACTCGGCGGTGGATAACAGCAATTCGAGCTCGTCCCTTTCGAGCTCCGCTATTCCCAGGAGGTCTTTCCTTTTAAGCCTCATCTACTGCCCTACCCCTTTGCATCAGGCGCTTCGACTATGACCTCGTTCATGCCGTCGGTCTCAATCAAATGCACCTTGACCCCTTCCTTCAGTGAAGTCGGTATGTTCTTGCCGACGTAGTCGGCCTTTATAGGCAGCTCCCTGTGCCCCCTGTCGACAAGCACCGCGAGCTGTATGGCGAGCGGCCTGCCGAAGTCCATGAGGGCGTTCATCGCGGCCCTTATGGTCCGGCCCGTGAAGAGCACGTCGTCTACCATGATTATCTTCCTGCCGTCTATCGATATGGGTATCTCCATCCGCTTGAGCGACGGCTGGTCTTTCTTTATTCCGAGGTCGTCCCTGTAGAGCGTTGCGTCCACCGCCCCTGTCGGAAGCTGGACGCCTTCTATCTCTTCAATCTCCTTCCGGAGACGTAGCGCGAGGTGGTAGCCCCTCGTGGGGATGCCGAGTATTACGAGCTTCTCGGAGCCCTTGTTGCGCTCGAGTATCTCGTGCGCGATCCTCGCGAGCGCCCTGTCTATGGCCTTCTCGTCCAATACGATTTTTTTCATTGTATGATTCCCGGCAAAAAAATACCCCCGGTCCTGTCTGGACGCGGAGGCAGCGATATCTGGATTTTATGTAAGACCACTTATATCCCCGTTTTTAATCTCTCAGGATTAAATTAAAAGGGTTTTTGAAGCCTGATGCCCTGAGATAAGGGCGTTATCTTCTTCGCGAGGCGCGCCCTTCTTTCAGGGGCTTTTCCACCTCTATGTCATAGAACAGCTCTTTTTCGTACCTGCCGAAGAAGTCCAGGACAACGCTGTAGCTCACGGCTATCCTGATATCTTCGCGCCCCCGCTGTATGAGGACATTCTCCTCGCCCAGAGGTATCGACCATACAGCGGCCTTTTTAAGGATCCTGCCGGCCAGCCGCTCGTCGTTGTACATGTGCGCCACCTTCGCCTCCTCACCGACGTCGGTCCTGAGCATTATATAACCGAAGTAGGGGGGCGCGAACTTGTAGGCGCCGTATGATACTGCCGCAAGGAACAGAATCCAGAATAAAGCCTTGAGCGTGATGAATCCGGCCTTATTTCCAGGTCTCGCGTTCACTATGTTTTACATATACAACTAATAGCGCCTGCCAGTCAACACAATTCTTCTCCTACTTTCTTTTTCGAGAAAAAGAAAGTAGGAGAAGAAAAAGCAATTTTAAACACTATACTTACTCGCTTACAACCGGCGCCTTCAGCGTGCCGGCAAAGGAGAACTCGGCCTTCTTCTCGCCCCTGCCCACGCAGGCGTACTCGAAGCCCATCTTCTGCATGGCAGCCGGGTCGTATATGTTGCGGAGGTCTATTATCTTAGGCGACTTGAGCGTATTCTTGACCCGTCCGAGGTCGAGCTTCCTGAACTGGTTCCACTCCGTCAATATCACGAGCGCGTCGCTCCCTTCGGCGACCTCGTAGGCGTCGTTGCAGAACGTGACCGACTCAGGCAGGACCTTCCTCGCGTTCTCCATCGAGGCCGGGTCATAGACCTTGATGAGCGCTCCGGCGTCGAGGAGCCTCTCGGCGATGTCCATCGCCGGGGACTCCCTGATGTCGTCGGTATTTGGCTTGAAGGCGAGGCCCAGTAGGCCTATCACCTTGCCGCCGAGCTCGCCGGTAAGGGCCTTTATCTTCTCGATCATCCTGTCCCTCTGCTCCTCGTTCACCTCGACCACGGCCTCTACTATCTTGAAGACACAGCCGTTGGAGCGCGCTATCCGGGTAATGGCCATCGTGTCCTTGGGGAAGCAGGACCCGCCGTAGCCGGGGCCGGCGTGGAGGAACTTCGAGCCTATCCTGTTGTCGAGGCCCATGCCCTTCGCGACCATGTGAACGTCGGCGCCGACCTTCTCGCAGATGTTGGCGACCTCGTTGATGAACGATACCTTGGTCGCGAGGAAGGCGTTGGAGGCGTACTTTATGAGCTCGGATGTCTCTATGTCCGTTATGACAAAGGGGGTCTCTATGAGGTAGAGGGGCGAGTAGAGGTCCTTCATTATGGCTATTGCCTGCTCGCTCCTGGCGCCGAGCACTACCCTGTTGGGCCGCATGAAGTCCTCGACAGCCGAGCCTTCCCTCAGGAACTCCGGGTTCGAGACCACGTCGAACTTATGGTCCCCGCCCTGCTCCTTCTCTATTATGGTCTCTATGAGCTTGCCGGTGCCGACCGGCACGGTGCTCTTGGTGACGATCACCTTGTAGCCGTTCAGGTTCCGGGCTATGGTGCGGGCGACCTCTTCTATATAGCTCAGGTCAGCCGAGCCGTCGCCCTTGGGAGGCGTGCCGACGGCTATGAATATGACGAGGGACTTCTTTATCGCCTCGCTCAAGTCGGTCGTGAAGGTGAGCCTCTTCTCGAGGGCGTTCTTCTCGACAAGCTCCTTCAAGCCGGGCTCGTAGATGGGGATCTCGCCCCTTTTGAGCATGTTTATCTTCTCTACGTCCTTGTCAACGCAGGATACGTTCACGCCGAAGTCGGCAAAACAGGTGCCGGTCACCAATCCGACGTACCCGGTGCCGATGACACAGATATTCATATTAAGAGGACCTCCGTTAATGCGAATCGATGTAAGGGCGCAGGAAAACAAAGGGAAAGCGGCGGCTGTAACCCGCTGATAAATCCCCGGAAACCGGGAATTAACGTCCAGTATAAACGGGTGAGGCCCATATGTCAAGAAAGCCGATGGCTCCGCGTTTTAAATATCGGCAAACGCCGCCGGGACTGTAGTTTGGAGAGGCGCTAATAGGCGTTCCTGTTAACAAAACCTTTCCAGAAAGTAAGGATGAGTATCTTAAGATCAAAGGATATCGACCAGTGCTCTATATAATAGAGGTCGTGCTCTATCCTTTTGACGAGGTCGGTATTGCCCCTCCAGCCGTTTACCTGCGCCCAGCCGGTTATCCCGGACTTCATCTTGTGCCTGAGCATGTACCCGGGTATCTCGCGCCTGAACTCCTGTATGAATACCGGGCGCTCGGGCCTCGGGCCCACGAGCGACATGTCGCCCTTCAATACGTTGAAGAGCTGGGGCAGCTCGTCAAGGCTCGTCGCTCGAAGAAAGGCGCCGGGCAAGGTGCGCCTCGGGTCCCCCTTTCTCGCCCATACAGCGCCGGAGGAGGCTTCAGCGTCAACTGACATCGTCCGGAACTTGAATATCCGGAATATGTCGCCGCCTATGCCCATCCTCTCCTGGGTGTAGAGGACAGGGCCCGGCGAGGTGAGCTTTATGAGTACGGCGATGAGGAGCATGAATGGTGCGAGCAGGGCTATCGCAACGAGCGATACGGCCACGTCGAGCGCCCTCTTCATTATCATGTTCCAGCCGTAGAGAGGAGAGTTACGGAGGTTCAGTATCGCCAGTCCGTCGAACTCCTCGACCCCTCCCCTCAACGTCATGAGGTCGTTGATATCGGGTATCACCTTTATATCGACCGTCTCGTCGCCGATGCCCCTTACCGCCTCCTCCATTCGGGCGCTCTCGTTCCACGAAAGCGCGATGAAGACTATGTCTATGCTTCCATCCCTTATTATCTCCCTTATCTTGTCGAGGGAGCCTATTACCCTTACGCCTGAAACGAGCCTGCCCTCCTCGCTTTTGCCCGTGGATATGAGCCCCTCGACCTTTATGCCGACCTCGGGGTGGGCGTCGATCCTCTCCAGGACCCTCCTCGCGCTCTCCCCTGTGCCCGCTACTACCGCGTACCTGAGGTTGAAGCCCTTCCTCCTTATCGCGGCCAGCGCCAGCCTGAATACGAGCCTCGCCATGCTGAGCGCCGCTATGTTGAAGAGCGTGAAGAGCACGATGACGAGCCTCGAGTATTCGTGGTGTCTCGCGAAGAAGGTGAAGGCAATGAAGACGAGCGTCGATACGGAGCAGGCCCTGGCTATCTCCAATACCTCTTTGAGCTGGCTGCCTGTGCGCTTGGGCCTGTAGAGGCCGAACCACTTGAAGACGAAGGCCCAGATGACGACTATCGGCGCCAGCTGAAGCGAGTACGGCAGGAGGCCGGGCGCGCCATGATGGACGGGCAGGAGCCCGGAATGGAAGCGGACGTAGTACGAGAAGAGCCATGAGAAGGCTATTATGACGAGGTCAGAGATGAGCAGCAGGCTCTCAAAGAGCTGGCTGTGCTTTTTTAGCATGTCCGCTCCTGGTGAATTCGAGATACCTTGCCTCAATGGACTTCAACAATCTTTCCTTGAACACTCCCCTGTCAAAGCCGAGCGCGTGCTCTCTTATGGCCTCTGGCCTGAAAAGGGATTCGCTCCTCTCGAAGACGGATACGGCCTCCAGCAAGGCAGAGGACTCCTGTTCCATGAAGAAGATACCGGTCGCGCTCCTCCCTGTGCCGGGCGGCACCACGGTCTCGAGCGCGCCCCCCCTGCCGAAGGCGATGACCGGCCTGCCAGAGGCCATTGCCTCCAGAGGGACTATCCCGAAGTCCTCCTCGCCGGGGAATATGAGCGCCCTCGCGCCCCGGTAAAGGCGCGCGAGCTCGCTGTCTGTCTTCCATCCGATGAACTCGACATTTGCCCACGCGAGCTTTTTGAGCCTCTTCTCCTCAGGCCCCTTTCCTGCGACGACAAGCCTCCTGCCGGATGTGTTCAAGGCGCGTATCGCGAGGTCAACGCGCTTGTAAGGAACGAATGCGGAGACCACGAGGTAGTATTCGCCCCTCAGGCCGCTGCATGAGAACTTGGAGCAATCGACGGGCGGGTGGATGACCTCGGCATCCCTGCCGTAATACCTTTTGACCTTTCTGGCGATATTCCATGAGTTGGCGATGAAGTGGTCGACCCTTGAGCTCGACGACGCGTCCCAGAGCCTCAGGTAATGGGCCAGTACGCTCGCCAGCAGAGCGCTCACCCCTCGCCTCGTCCCCAGGTATTCGTGGTACATGTCCCAGACATAGCGCATGGGCGTATGGATATAGCAGATGTGCAGGGCGTTGTCCGGCGGTATGACTCCCTTTGCCACGCAGTGGCTCGTGGATATGACGAGGTCATATCCCTTGAGGCTCATGCCCTCTATGGCCATCGGGAACAGAGGGAGGTAGCTCCTGTACGCACTCTTCGCGAAGGGAAGCTTCTGGATGAAGGAGGTGACGATCCTCCTTCCCTCGATGCTCTTCGTGACGCTCCCCCTGTCATGGACAAGGGTGTAGAGGTCCGCTGAGGGGAAGCTCTCGCACAGGACGCTCAAGACCTTCTCCCCGCCCCTCATGCCTGTAAGCCAGTCGTGTACGAGGGCGACTTTCAAAGACTGTCATCCTTAAGTTCGCTATCGGATTGTACGGATTGGATTGTACGGATTTGTACTCCGAAAAGAGTATAATGCACGAATTCCGGGAGTCAACTGAGGGGCTTTTTCCCAGTCAAAAAGGACAGTTGGGAGCGCGCGCGGCTGCGGCTCAGGGGCGGGCTCTTGCGCGGCCAAGGGGTTTTTGCGGGAAGTATTATGGTGTGATGGAAAACCTTGAGGGGCACAGCCGCAAGGCACAAGACCTTATCAGGCGGAGTCTTTCTCCGGAAATACCGTACAAGGACCGTGGCAGGCTATCCCGCGCATGGCGTTGAAGGCCTCAATAAAACCCATCGATAGGCCGTTGGGCCATTTGCGCTCGTAAAACAGGTGCTCGCACGGCGCGACATCTCCGGCCGGTGTCACGGCGCAGGAGGACTCCCGGCAGGAGCACTCTTTTTTTTCAACTGCCCTGTTGACCGCGACCGGAGCGCCTCTCTTTCTCAGCAATTCAAGCACGCCCATTGCCTCCCTGTACTCTGCCGGGCCCGGCGAAAGGGCTTTTATGTTATGCCTGTTAGACGCGTGCGCGAAGGCATGGAGCGGCTCAAAGGTCATGGTTACGCCGAGCCGGGCGGCGTCCTGGGCCATCTCCGGCAGATAGGCTATGTTGCCCTTTGTGAGCACCACGTTCACCTTCACGTCGAGCCCAGCGCCCCTCGCGGACCTTATGCCAGCGAGCACCTGCCAATAGCTCCCCTCCATCCGCTGCCGCTCATGGACATCCGCCGGCCCGCCGAGGCTGACGACGAGCCTGTCGAGCCCGCTGAGCTTCCGGAGGTTCTTCTCTATAAGCGAGCCGTTGGTGGCGAGGGCTGTAAAGACGCCCTTCGCCTTCGCGTAGGATATGAGCTCCCCGATGTCGCCGCGCAAAAGCGGCTCCCCTCCGTCGAACCTGAGCATTCTCATGCCCATGGAAAGGAACTCGTCTATCATGCCAAGGGCCTGGCTGGTCGACAGCTCGTCCTCCTTGAGCCGCCAGATATCGCAGTAGGCGCACATGAAGTTGCACCTGTACGTCGATATCATGGTCACTGAAAGCGGATATCTTCTCTTGATGGCCATTGAAGCGTATGATCTCGAGAACGCGCCTGTCTGACCTGAACCGTCTTTCATTGCATCCCCCATGCGCGCGTGAGGAAAGGCAGGCCGGGGTCCGGCCACAATGTGGGTTTTTAAGGGTAATAGGAAGCCGGCTGCGGGGATAGCCGGCCTGGAACTATATGGCCTCTGGAAGCGGATCGACCTTATCGTACTCTGCCTGGACCCTCCTGTACTCTACCATCACCAGATCTTCGAGGTGCTGCCTCGTGGGCTTGTCCAAAGGATGGACAAGGTCCCTGTACGTGCCGTCCTTCATCTTCTTCGCCGGCATCGCGACGAAATAACCGGTGGTGCCCTTGATGACCTTCATGTCGCGGACGACAAAGCAGTCGTCGAGCTTGATAGTGACATAGGCCTTCAGCTTCTCGTCCCCGTCCACCGGAAGTACCTTGATCTCGGTAATGCGCATCTCTCCACCCCCTGATAGTGTTTTTTCATCCCCCAAAAACAACGCTGAACACCATGCGTTGCACCCTGATCCCGCAGTACGGAGCGTATTTACTCAATTGCAACGGATGTGCCAAAGCCGGATGTAAAAAAATATTAAGTATTATTAACGGGATGGAAAGGAGAGATGAAAGAGGGCGTGTTTAAATCTGCCTAAATATCTGTGCGTCGCGCACAGAACGATGTGCATGAAGCGCACGTCGCCATAAAAAAGGCCGGGCTTTTTCAGAGGGGCTTTTCACGGGCAGAGGCCTTTCAATGCCGTTGACTTCAAATAGGCTTTGCTTTAATCTATAACGCATGAAAAAACTTACATACAGGCTATCCGGAGTAAATATCGACGAGGGCAACAGGCTCGTGGGCCTCATCAAGCCGGCCGTGCGCTCGACCTACAGGGCTGAGGTCATGGGCGACATAGGCGGCTTCGGCGGCCTCTTCTCAGGCTCTTTCAAGGGCCTGAAGGACCCGGTGCTCGTCTCCTCGACTGACGGCGTGGGCACAAAGCTCATGGCCGCCTTCATGGCCGACAGGCACGACACCGTGGGCATCGACCTCGTCGCGATGAGCGTGAACGACATACTGGTGAGCGGCGCCGAGCCGCTTTTCTTCCTCGACTACTTCGCCACAGGGAAGCTCGACGCGAAGAGGGCCGCCGCGGTAGTAAAGGGCATCGCAAAGGGCTGCAGGATGGCCGGGTGCGCGCTCCTTGGCGGCGAGACCGCCGAGATGCCGGGCCTCTACAGCCCCGGCGAGTATGACCTCGCCGGCTTCGCTGTCGGCGTTGTGGACAGGAAACGGATAATAGACGGCTCAAGGATAAGGACCGGGGACAGGATAATCGGTCTTGCCTCCAGCGGACTGCACAGCAACGGCTACTCGCTCGCGAGAAAGATAATATTCGAGGCCCTCAAACTGAAGATCAACACCAGGCCAAAGGGCTTTAAAGAGACAGTGGGCTCGGTCCTCCTGACCCCTACTCGCATATACGTCAAGCCGGTCCTCTCGCTCATGCGCGAGGTCGATATAATGGGCATGGCCCATATCACGGGCGGCGGCTTCATAGACAACGTCCCGAGGGTCCTGCCAGACGGAGTAAAGGCGGTTATCGAGCGCGGCTCGTGGAAGGCGCCGCGGATATTCAGCCTCCTTAAAGAGGGCGGCGCCGTGGATGAGACGGAGATGCTCCGGACCTTCAACTGCGGCATCGGCCTCATCCTCGTTGTCCGGGCAAAGGACGAGGCAAGGACATTGAAGAGGCTCAAGGCCCTCGGCGAGAAGCCGTTCGCCATCGGGCATATCGGCCGCAGGCGGGGCAAGGGCCCCCAGGTTGAGTTCACCGGGAAAACGGGTATACTTTGATGGTCAACATAGGCGTGCTCGTCTCAGGGAGCGGCACCAACCTTCAGTCGATAATCGACGCGATAGAGGCCGGCAGGTGTGACGCGTCCATAAAAGTAATCATAAGCAACAGGCCTGACGCCTTTGCCCTTGAGAGGGCGAAAAAGCACGGCATAGCCAAGGCTGTAGTGAGGGTAAAGGACTTCCCCGGAAGGGAGGCCTTTGACACGGAAATATTGAGGATACTCCGCGAGAACGGCGTCGAGCTTATCGTGCTCGCCGGGTTCATGCGCATTATCTCCAGGGTGCTGCTCGACGCCTATCATATGCGGATAATGAACATACACCCCTCGCTCCTGCCCTCATTCCCCGGCCTCGAGGTGCACAAGGCCGCCCTTGAGTACGGCGTGAAGTTCTCCGGCTGTACAGTCCATTTTGTCGATGGCGGGCTGGACAGCGGCCCCATCATCATCCAGGCTGCCGTGCCGGTGAAGGACGAAGATACCGTTGAGTCCCTTTCCAAACGCATCCTCGCTGAAGAACACAGGATATATCCAGAGGCCATACAACTATACTCCGAAGGCAGGCTCGAAGTAAGGGGCCGGAGGGTCTTCATAAGGAACAGCCAGCCCCCGGCAGGCGGGTAACAAACCCGCTCGTCACAATTTAGTCTCCGTAATCCACGCCATAGCACCCGGTCGAATATCTATCTCCCCTCCCTTGACGGGAGGGGACAAAGGGGAGGGTGAAATTCCGCTTGATCGACAGACCTGTCATCGTGAGCGCCTGTCTTTTGGGCCTGCGCACCCGTTATGACGGCGGGGACGCCTTCAGCATCGAGGCTGTCACCCTCCTCGAGGGCAGGACAATTATACCGGTCTGCCCGGAACAGCTCGGGGGGCTGCCCACGCCGAGGCCGGTGTCAGAGATAACTATGGGAGACGGCGGCGAGGTGCTCGAAGGCGGGGCAAAGGTATTGGACGAGCTCGGAGGTGACGTTACATTACAGTTCGTAAAGGGCGCTATGGACGTCCTTCAGATAGCGCGGCTCACCGGAGCGGCAGAGGCCTTTCTCAAGGAGAAGAGCCCGTCCTGCGGCGTGGGCGCCATATGCAGGGACAGCCAGTGCGTGAACGGCATAGGGGTGACAGCGGCCCTTTTGAAAAAAGAGGGGCTGGTACTCAGGGGTTTTTAAATCAGACAGGTACCAAATAATATTCAGGCTGCTCAAAAAGGTCCAGATGCGAGGCGTCGAGGAGCGAGGAAGGAGGCGTACTCTTTGCGTACGCCGCACAGACGAGCGACGATGACAACAAAGCAGATGGGCCTTTTTCAGCAGCCTGCGAAGGAGGGGGCTGGAAATGAAGATCACCTGGCAGGGCCATTCCTGTTTCATCATCGAGGCGGAAGGTAAATCCATCATAATCGACCCGTTCCTCAGCGCGAACCCGCTTGCGAAGATAAAGCCGGAGGCCGTGAAGGTAGACGCCGTGCTCGTCACCCACGGGCATTCCGACCACCTCGGAGACGCTGTAGAGATATCGAAGTCGAGCAAGGCCCCTGTAATCGGGACCTTCGAGCTGGTGAACTACTGCACGGACAAGGGCGCCACCGGACACCCCATGCACATAGGCGGCAGCCACACCTTCCCGTTCGGCAGGGTGAAGCTGACGATAGCGCACCACGGCTCGACGACTGACACGGGCCCTGTCGGCAACCCCTGCGGCTTCATCGTGAACATGGGCGGCAAGACGATCTACCATGCCGGGGACACGGGCCTTTTCTCGGACATGGCATTGATAGGCGACATAAACGACATAGACTGCGCCATGCTCCCCATAGGCGACAACTTCACCATGGGCATAGAGGACGCGGCAAGGGCGGTAGGCTTCCTGAGGGCAAAGACTGTAATCCCCATGCACTACAATACCTTCGACGTGATAAGGCAGAATCCGGAAGAATTCAGGCAGAGGCTCTCGGGAAAGCCGGTAAAGGTGGTCGTGTTGAAACCGGGGGAGAGCATAGAGATCTGAGGTTTATTCACAAAAAAAAGGAGGCGGGGTTACCCCGCCTCCTTTTTTTTATTGTCTGTCTATTTATTGTGGCAGGTCCTGCAGACGCCGGAACCGGTGTTGCCGCCAACCCTTCTGAGGA
>Ga0209521_10002269_pt1 | contig 15724 bp, 15 predicted proteins | sample Rifsed19ft4_FD_184016 | JGI IMG/M metagenome (GOLD analysis project Ga0209521, IMG submission 184016) | Soil microbial communities from Rifle, Colorado, USA - sediment 19ft 4 (version 2) | ecosystem: Environmental > Terrestrial > Deep subsurface > Rock core/Sediment | place: Rifle, Colorado...
GTCGCAGGGTCTGTGACCCTGCGATTTCCCTGTGAAATGCGGCGGTCTCAGACCGCCTTTGAGCGTAACTGCGTAAGGTGAGTTACTCAACCTTCTTGATCGATTTGCCATTCCATTCAATTGAGCCTATAATTCGCCTGCATGTCCACCATTACTGATGAAATCAAATCCAAAATAGATATTGCAGATCTGGTCTCGGAGGCCGGTGTCAAACTGCGCCATGCGGGCAAGAACTATACGGGTTTTTGTCCGTTCCATGACAACAAGCACACGCCCGCGTTCGTCGTCTGGCCTGAGAGCGGCACCTGGCGCTGCTTCGGTCAGTGCAATGAAGGCGGCGATATCTTTAAGTTCGTCATGAAGCGCGAGAACCTTGATTTCAAGGAAGCGCTCAATAAACTTGCCGCACGGGCGGGCGTGGAAGTCCCTGAATATATAAAACCAGCCCCGGAACAAAAGGAAGCCCACGACAACCTCCGCAAACTGCTCGAAGACGCGCTGATCTTCTATCGCGGCCATCTTCTTGCGAATAAGGATATCCTGAATTATCTACGCGGGGAACGTGGGCTGGCAGACGCTTCCATCGAGACCTTTGGCCTGGGCTACGCGCCCAGGGCGTGGGACTCGGCCCTGACTCACTTCATCCAACGCGGCTACTCGGAGAAGGATCTGTTCGAGGCCGGTCTGGTCTCTGAACGCGATAGCGGCGGACATTATGATCGCTTTCGGAACAGGATCATGATCCCAATTCGGGATGAAAACGGCCGCATGTCCGGCTTCGGTGCACGCATCGTCGACCTCGACGATGCTCCCAAGTTTTTGAATTCACCTGAAACGCCGATCTTCAGTAAGGGTCGTTTACTTTACGGGTTGGATCGGGCCCGCAAGCCCATTCGCGCCGCGGATCAAGCTGTGATCGTTGAAGGCTATCTCGATGTCATTGCTCTGCATCAGGCAGGATATGAAAACGTGGTCTCGCCGATGGGCACAGCACTGACCGAAGACCAGTTGCGCCTGCTCAAACGCTTCACGCGCAAGATCGTCCTTGCGCTTGACCCGGATACCGCCGGGCAAAAAGCCGTGCTGCGCGGGCTGGATGCCGCGCGCCAGGCAATGGATCGCGAAGGCGAGTTTGGTTTTGATGCGCGCGGGCTTCTTCGCAATGAGGCGCGTTTACAGGCAGATTTGCGTGTGGCGTCCCTTCCCGATGGCCTTGACCCCGATGAAATCGTGGCGCGTGATAAACAGGAATGGAAGCGGCTGATCGAGAACTCAAAGCCCATTATTTTGCATGTAATGGAAACGCTCTCAATTGGCCGGGACTTGAATGACAGCAAGGTAACCGTGGAAATCGCTAATCAAGTCCTACCCTTAATTCAAGATCTGCCACGACAGGAAGAGCGGGTGTTTTATGAACAGAAATTGTCTCATTTCCTAAAGATAGACGAACGCGCCTTTATTGGCGCGCAGGCACAGCGTCCGCGAGGCAGGCGGCTGAGAGGCGAAAGGCAGGCCGCCGCTGAAGAGTCAAGCATCAGAGTGGCAGTCTCTTCCAGCAAAAACATTGAGGCATATATCGTCGGCGTGTTGTTCACAAAGCCCGAGTTGCTTTATCGCCTGGATCGATTGCTGCAGGAATTTGGCCTGGTCGCGTTGAGTGCGGAGGACTTTGAGTATACCGATCATCAAATGCTCTTTGGGCTGATCCGTGAAGCGCTGGAACAGGATCAGACCGAACAGCATGAGTTTGTGGTGGAGTCGCTGCCTGAATCCCTGCAGGGCCTTACACAGGATCTCGGTACTCAGACTGAGAAACCGGAACGCGTGGAGGAGAAACTGCTGGAGGATTTGCTGCGTGGTGCGATTAAATTGCGTCGCGGGGCGGCCGGCGAAAACCTGAACCAGCTGCGCTTTTTGCAGGAGGAGGCTCATCAGGGCGGTGATCTGCGCGCGGCTTCCTACCAGGATCTGGTGTTACAACATACGAAGCTTTTACGGGATTTGGATCAGGCCTCTCGGAGGATGGCGTTGAAGCGGTTGAACTGAATCGGATGAAAACGTAACAATTCGTACAGGACGGCGTCTGGTAAGAGAGAATATGGTTGTAAGAAAGCGAACCTTGCTACTAAAAGAAAAACGCATGATCAAAATGAAACCGCGCCCGCCGCGCGCCAGGGAGACGCGCTTTGATGAATCTCCTGTGGAAAATCCGAATGAAGTGCTGGTGGATATGAATGAACTGGCAGAACTGGCTCTGATGGGAGATGAGGTTGCCGATCCTGATGCGAGCGTTCTTGCCCAGCAGGAGGAATTGCTCGAGGATGAACCACTCGATCTGCACAGTCCCCAACTGGCCGCCGAACTTGCCAATGATCCCGTGCGTCTTTACCTGCGTGAGATCGGTCAGGTCAAATTACTGGATTCCGACCGCGAGTTCCGTCTTGCGACGATGATCGAAGCCAATCGCCTTGTGATCTCCTTCCGCCGCCGTCCGATTCGCAAGGGACTCTCGCTGGGATGCGGCATTTATCATTCCGTACTCTCTGAATTGACAACATCCTGGGAGCGACTGCTTGAGGATGCCGAACGCCTCCAGCATGAGCCGCCCGATCTCGGCCTGATACTCTCTGAGGCACAGGCATTACGTGCAGGGTGGGAATCGGACGCGCCCTCTTATTTGCGTGCCTTTCTGGATAACGGGATGTGGGGGATCGACGAACTCTGGAATGAGATCGCCCGCAAGGCGTATAGCGTCTTTCTAAGCCTTTACCTGCTCCCATTAAAGTATGCGGAGTGGCTGCTCCATCATTTCAGCCACACTCATGAATTCCCAAACCAGCGCACGCTGTATCGCAACCTGCCCTCAGACGATGAACTGCTCGATGAAATGCATGCGGCACAATCCCGCGCGGTGGAAGCCAACCAGTCGCTCATCCGCGCCAACCTGCGCCTGGTCGTCAGCGTTGCAAAGCGTTATCTCGGGCGCGGCATCTCGTTCCTTGATCTGATCCAGGAGGGCAACATGGGGCTTCTGCGTGCGGTCGGCAAATTTGACCCGCGCCGCGGCTTCAAGTTCAGCACGTATGCAACGTGGTGGATCAGGCAGTCCATCAACCGTTCGATCGCAGAGCAGGCGCGCACCATCCGCATCCCTGTCCACTTGTTTGAATCCATCACGAGGATATTGCGCACGCAAAGAACGCTGACACAGGAACTCGGTCGCGACCCGACCAATGAAGAACTTGCGCTCGAGGTTGGCTATTTACCGGCTTCAGATGTGCAATCCATTCTGCGCGCACACGCCGAGGGGTGGCCGCTTTCGCCTGACCTGCAAAGAAGGCTGGAATACGCCACACAAAAAGTGGACCGGGTGCTGCGCTCGGCAGAGGAGCCTACCTCTCTGGACGGGCCTGTGGGAGATGAAGATTCCAGTTCACTGGGTGATTTCATCGAAGATGAAGATGCGCCTTCTCCCGTGGATGCGGCCGCGCGCCAGATGCTGCGCGAGCAGGTGCAAAGCGCCCTCACGTCACTTTCTGAACGCGAACGTGAAGTGCTGGAACTGCGTTTCGGTTTGAAGGATGGCAAGGATCATACGCTCGAGGAAGTGAGCCGCTACTTCGACGTGACGCGCGAGCGCATCCGCCAGATCGAAGCGAAGGCGCTGAGGAAGATGCGGCATCCCTCCCGCAGCCGGCAGCTGAGAGATTATCTGGGTTGATACAGTAGGTCACGCCCGAAGCGTGACCTACATTTTTAATTGGTTCTTTATCCAATATGACCATTATCACCATTTTTGTGAAAAGTGACACTTTCTCTAGCCCTCAAAAGTCTCTTATGTTATACTTCGCCGAACGTGCAAGGAAGTACAAATACACGTCCATGCAGGGCGTTTTGAGGTGTCAGAATGCTCGAATATGTAGCAATCGCATTGATGATCGCTTTGGCGACAATCGTTGCGCTGATCGCGATTGGGTTGGGGACACTATTTGGACCAAGGAAACAATCTGAAGCGAAGTCCATGCCCTATGAATCGGGTATGAATCCATACGGCGAAGGGACGCGGCGCATGCCCATCCGCTTCTATTTGATCGCGGTGCTGTTCATCCTTTTTGACATCGAAGTGGTCTTTTTCCTGCCCTGGGCGGTCGTCTTCCGTCAACTGGGCCTGTTCGGCCTGATCGAGATGGTCATCTTCATTGGTATCTTACTGGTTGGTTATATCTACGCGTGGAAGAAAGGAGCTCTCGAATGGGAATAGAGCAGAAAATGGGTGATATGGGTGTGCTGACGACCACCCTTGAAAATGTCGTTAACTGGTCTCGTACAAATGCCATGTGGCCGATGTTGTTTGGCCTGGCCTGTTGCGCCATCGAGATGATGGCCGCGCAGGCTTCACACTTCGACATGAGCCGCTTCGGCATGGAGCTGATGCGTGCCAGCCCGCGCCAATCGGATCTGATGATCGTTGCCGGCCGCGTCTCGCGTAAGATGGTGCCCGTGCTGCGCCGCCTGTATGACCAGATGCCCGAACCCAAGTGGGTAATCGCCATGGGTGACTGCGCCTCCTGCGGCGGTGTGTTCAATAACTATGCCATCGTGCAAGGCGTGGACGAGATCGTCCCGGTGGATGTGTACGTGGCAGGCTGTCCGCCGCGTCCTGAGGCGTTGATCCACGGCGTGGTGACCTTGTACGAGAAGGTAAAGGGCGAGAAGTTCAAGGATTTGGCAAAAGGATAATATTCGCGCTGAGCGGAGCGAGCCATCAGGCGAGCGCAGACGAAGTGCGCTTCGTCTACGTGCTTCAACTTTCACTCGGCACTCCGCTCAGCGCGAGGGCGTGAATATGGATAAGAAACTCGAAACGATCGTTCAGGCTTTGCAGGGAAATTTCAGTACGACATTTGAAGAGTTCCGCGGTGAAGTGCATGTCTTCGTCAAAGCGGAAAACATCGTTGATGCACTGACCCTCCTGCGCGACAAATATGATTTTGAATTGCTCTCTGCAATGACCGCCTCGGATTACTGGCCGCAGCAGTCGCCCCGCTTCCATGTGATCTATCAACTGACATCACTGGCGAAGAACCTGTCAGTGCAGTTGAGGGTGCCTCTTAACGGCGACCAGCCCAGGATCCCGACCGCGACGCGGGTGTACGAGGTCGCAAACTGGCGTGAGCGCGAACTCCTTGATATGTTTGGCATCGAACCCGAAGGCCATCCCGATCCACGAAGGATTTTGATGCCCGAAGGCACGGAAGGTTATCCGCTTCGCAGGGATTTCCCGCTTGGCTATGAAGAACCGCAATTCACCTTCAATTATGAAGAGATCGATTTGCAGAAACCTTACGCTAAAGAATAATGTAGTGACGACTTAAGTCGTCTGCAATCAGCGACTTCAGTCGCTGCTACATGAGGCATAATATGGCTCAAATTGAAGAAGTAAGTATCGATCAATTTAAACATCTGGTTTCGGAACGTGCACTGACCGGCGAGACCATGTTGTTGAACATGGGGCCGCAGCATCCATCCACGCATGGGGTGTTGCGCCTGCTGCTCGAACTCGACGGTGAGACGATCGTGAACGCCATCCCCGATATTGGTTATCTTCACACCGGCATCGAGAAGAACATGGAAGCCAAGACGTATCTCAAAGCCGAAGTGATGAGTGACCGCCTTGATTACATGAATACGATTGGCAACAATCTTGCCTATTGCATGGCCGTGGAAAAACTTGTTGACCTGGACGTGCCCGAACGCGCGCAGTCCATTCGTGTGATCCTCACCGAGTTACAGCGCATCGCTTCGCACCTGGTCTGGGTGGGAACATTCGGACTTGATCTCGCCGCGATGTCCATGTTCCTGTATGCGTTCCGTGAACGCGAAGCCATCCTGGATATTCTGGAGCTGTGTTCGGGACAGCGCATGATGACGACGTACCTCCGCCCGGGCGGTTTGTGGCGCGACGTGCCCGTTGAATTTGAGACAGCCGTACGCGATTTCATCAAGATGTTCCCGAAGCGGATCGATGAATACGAAGCCCTGTTGACGAAGAACCCGCTCTTTCTGGACCGGTTGCTGGGCATCGGAAAACTGGACGCGGCGACCGCCCTTCAATATGGTGTGACTGGACCGACCCTGCGCGCCAGCGGCGTGAATTGGGACTTGAGAAAAGCGCGCCCATATTGTGGTTATGAACAGTATGATTTCAACATTCCTGTTCGTACAGAAGGCGATACCTATGCGCGTTATATCGTCCGCATCGAGGAATTTCGCGAGTCGTTGAAGATCGTGGAACAGGCATTGAACAGACTGCCGCTCGGTCCCGTCCAGTCCGACAACCGCAAGTTCGTCCCGCCGCCGCGCTCGGAGATCGGCGTGAGCATGGAAGCGTTAATCCATCACTTCAAGTTGTGGACGGAGGGCTTCCCTGCGCCAAAGGCTTCTGTCTATAGCGCGGTCGAATCCCCGCGCGGTGAACTGGGAGTTTATCTCGAAGGCGATGGCAGTGCCAAACCGCGTCGCGTCCATTGGCGCACACCTTCATTTGATAATTTGGCTGTGCTGCCGAAGATCGTAAAAGGACACCTGGTGGCGGACCTGATTGCCATCCTGGCTTCCATTGACATTGTGCTCGGAGATATTGACCGATGAGTCTCGCGAAAAAATATCCCAAAGAAGTAAAACAAATCCTTTCAAAATATCCGCCTGAGCATAAACGCTCGGCGGTCATGCCGTTGTTGTATCTGGCGCAGCGCGAAGAAGGTTATTTGACCAAAGCCGCAATGCAGGATGTTGCGAAGATCGTTGACATCACGGAGACGGACGTTGCCGCGCTCGTTGGGTTTTACACCCTGTATCACGATAAAAAAGAAGGCAGGTATCGTATGCAGGTCTGCACAGACCTGCCCTGTGCATTGCGCGGCGCGGAAGAATTCATGGAATCGCTGTGCGGCAATCTCGGCATCCAGGTCGGTGAGACGACGCCCGATGGTTTTGTGACTGTTGAAGCCGTAACATGTCTTGCCGCGTGCGACAAGGCGCCCATGTTCCAAACACAGGGACCGGATGGCATCAAATATCACGAGAACATGAACGTGGATCGGACACTGGAATTGATCTCAGTGCTCAGGAAGAGTGGCAAATAAAGAATCTATGAGCGACGGGCCAAAGTTCAACGCCGAAAAGCATATTGCTCGTTTGCGCGAAGGAGCCGAGCAGGCATTGAGCGACGCTCTCTATTTGGCTAAGGATAAACGTATTTTTCTAAGTTTGTTTGCAGCGCATCTCGCTGTTGAAAAGGCGATCAAAGCTCACGTTGTCAAGGACATAAACGATATCCCGCCTTTTATTCATAATCTCCCTAAGTTAGCTGAGTTGGCTAGGATCGAATTGACTGAGAAACAAAGAAATTTTCTGGCGGATTTGACATTTTATAATATTAGCGGTCGGTATCAAGAATCCGTAGGAGCTCCTCCACCGCTGTCGGAAGTTAAATCTATCATCCGCCAAGCAAAGGAGATGACTGAATGGTTGCTCAAGACATTGTAGGGATTGTCCAAAACTACTTGCGTGTCGTGGCAAAAAAAGGCGTACCTGTTCGGTATGGGGTTTTGTTTGGTTCTTATGCTAAAGGCAAAGAGCATAAATGGAGCGACATTGATTTACTGGTAGTCTCTCCACTGTATGATAAAAAACGTACTTATAAGCAGGCGAGCAAACTCTGGCGCATTGCTGCACACACTGACAGTCGTATTGAGCCCATCCCTGTTGGTGAGAAGCAATATAAGGAAGATGATTCTAGCTTGATCATTGAAGTTGCCCGCCGTGAAGGACAAATCATCCCTCTCGCAGAATAAGAAACTTATGGCACATATCCTTTTACGTCATCGAGAAATACCTGATATTCATGAATTGAGCGTCTACAAAGAGAACGGCGGTTTCGCCGCGTTCAAGGATGCTGTCACGAGGATGAAGCCCTCCGAGGTGACCGATGTGGTCAAGAATTCCGGCCTGCGCGGCCGCGGCGGCGCGGGCTTCCCGACTGGCATGAAGTGGGCCTTCATTGATAACAGGAACTGGCCGCATTACGTGGTCGCCAACGCGGATGAATCTGAACCGGGAACATTCAAAGACCGCGAGATCATGGAGGGCAATCCCTTCCAGTTCCTGGAAGGTGTGGCGATTGCGTCCTACGCGGTCGCTGCGAACGCGGCGTATGTTTATCTGCGCGGCGAGTTTTGGGACTTAGCCGCCTTCCTCGATGAGAAGATCGTGGAGATGGAAGAGGCCGGCTATCTCGGCGATAAACTCTTTGGCACGGATTACTCACTGCGAATCCATACACATCTGGGCGCGGGCGCATATATCTGCGGCGAAGAGACAGCCATGCTCGAGTCGCTCGAAGGCAAACGCGGACAGCCGCGCGTGCGTCCGCCATTCCCGCCTTCATTTGGTCTGTATGGCAAACCGACCATCGTCAACAATGTCGAGACGTTGACCAATGTTCCGCTCATCCTTGTCAAAGGCGCGGATTGGTACAAGTCCATGGGTACGGCGGATAGCGCGGGTGTGAAAGTCTTTTCGCTCTGTGGTCGCGTGCGCAAACCCGGCAATTTCGAATTGCCCTTCGGCACGACCTTCCGTGAATTGATCTACACATACGGCGGTGGCGTACAGGATTCCCGCCCGGTGAAAGCCATCATGCCTGCAGGCGCCTCCTCTTCATTGATACTTGTGGATGATGAGAAGATTCTGGACACACCCATGGACTATGCCACTGTGCGCACGCTCGGCGCGGACCTCGGGTCTGCTTCCGTGATCGTGATCGATGATACGGTCTCGATGGACTGGCTTGTCAACAAGACCGTACATTTCTTTAAGCATGAATCCTGTGGAAAGTGCACTCCCTGCCGTGAGGGTACTTACTGGATGGCAAACATCACGGAGCGCATTCATAGCGGTCAAGGAACAACCGGCGATGTGGATCTGTTGCTCAACGTGGCAAAACAAATGCAGGGTAAATGCCTGTGTGCCCTGGGTGAATTTTCCACGATGGCAGTTGTAACAGGCATCGAACGCTTCCCTCAGGATTTTAAAAAAGCTGTGAGCCCCTCACCTCTTCCTCCTCTTTTGGTGAGGGAGGGTGAGAGTGTGGAGAAAGCATGACGAAACAGGTAACGCTCACAATTGATGGAATACAGGTAACAGTCCCGGAAGGAATCGGTGTGGCGGATGCCGCCAAGATGGTCGGCATTGATATCCCTGTTTTTTGTCATCATCCAAAACTTGAACCGGTCGGCATGTGCCGCATGTGCCTCGTGGAAATTGGACGTCCCGTACGCGATCGCGCCACGGGTCAGTTTGTCATGGAGAACGGCGCGCCGAAAATCCAGTTCATGCCCAAACTCGAAACGGCTTGTACGAATAAAGTGGAAGAGGGCATGGTGGTTCTCACACAGACCCTCAATGCGAAGGATGGGCAGAGGGGAACCGTTGAGTTCCTTCTCACATCACATCCGCTGGATTGCCCAATCTGCGATAAAGGCGGCGAGTGTCCTCTGCAAAACCTTACCATGGCGCACGGTCCCGGCAAGAGCCGCTTCCTCTTTGATGAAAAACTGCGCCTTGGAAAGCGTGTGCCTCTCGGTGAATTGATCGTGCTCGACCAGGAACGCTGCATCCAGTGCGCGCGCTGCATCCGCTTTCAGGATGAAATCGTGGGCGACTCGGTCCTCGGCTTCGATGACCGCTCCCGTTCGACAAAGATCATCACATCCTCAAACCCGGGATTTGATTCCGTTTTCTCAGGGAACACCACCGACATCTGTCCCGTCGGCGCGCTGACGACCAGGGATTTCCGTTTCGAGGCGCGTCCCTGGGAGTTGGAGGCTTCAGCTTCGATCTGCACGCAATGCCCCGTGGGATGCAATATCACATTGAACACGCGTCGTGAAGCCAGAGCGGGCGGCGATATTGTTGTCAAGCGCGTGATGCCGCGCCAGAACGAAGAAGTCAATGAGATCTGGATCTGTGATAAAGGTCGTTTCGCGTATCACTATACCGGAAGTAAAAAGCGACTCGCGAAGCCGCTGATCCGTAAAGACAAGAAATTAACGCGTGCTTCATGGGAGACCGCGACCAAGCTTGCTGCCGACAACTTCCTCAAAGCAAAGAAAGACTTTGTCCTCCTGGCTTCTGGAAGACTCTCCAATGAAGACCTGTTCAACCTGAAAGCTCTCGCTGATTATGCCGATGGCAAAGCTTACCTCTACTCTCACATGGGCGGCGGTGAATTGACCGCGCTGGTGGGTGTTGGTGCTGGCACGAACTTCGCAAACATGGGCAGCGGCACGGCAATTGTCGTTGTTGCTTCTGATCTGTATGAGGAAGCGCCCATCTGGTACCTGCGGGTCAAGCAGGCGGCGGACCGCGGCGCGACGCTGATCGTTTTGAATCCGCGTGAGACCAAACTGGACCGCTTCGCTTCGTATGTTGTGCGTTATGCCTACGGCGATGAAGTGAAGTCTGTTCAAGATCTTGGCAGGAAGAGCAAGATCAGTGATGCGTTTGCAAATGCGGAGAATGCCGTCATGCTCTTTGGGAGTGAGGGACTTGGCATTGCCGGGTCTGAGAGTCTTGCTGCTGCATGTGCAAAATTATTAAGTGAAACCGGGCATACTGGCAGGCCTGATAATGGCCTCATCGGCGTATGGGAGCGCGCGAACGATCAGGGCGCGTGGGAGATGGGTCTCCACGTCGAGGCCGACCTGGCGAAGGCTTTGAAGGGCAAAGCAGTTTACGTCGTTGGCGCTGATCCTGTTGGCGATGACCCGAAATTAGCAAAGGCGCTTGAAGACGCTGGATTTGTCGTAGTGCAGGATGTGATGGAAACCGCGACAACCGAAGTTGCGGATGTCGTTCTCCCTGCACAGGCATTCACTGAGCGTGAAGGTACGCTTACATCCGGCGAACGACGCGTGCAGCGCTTTTATCCCGCTGTTCCGGTGACCGGCGATGCGAAACCTGACTTTGGGATCACATCCCAGATCGCTCGTCACATGGGCATTATTCTCGAGGGTACATCCGTCTCGGCGGTCTTTGATATCCTGGCTGATTCGGTGAAATCGTTTGAAGGTTTGAATTATGCCAGGCTGGCTGAGGTCAGACCCCAGTGGCCCATTGTCGGGCGCGGTGACTTGTATTATGGCGGCACCACCTATGAGAACACACAGGGAATGGGCGCGCATCTTACAGCCGCCGCGCAGCGCGGGGAAACGGTGCACATCCCGCGGGTCCACGCTTTGCGAGAAGCGGCGCCGCGTCCCAAAGAAAAGGAACTGCTGGCTGTCCCTGTCACAAAACTTTATGATCGTGGTACGACCGTCATGATGTCTGCCAACTTGTTGCGCGATCGGATCGGTGGTCCAAGCATTGCTTTACATCCGGAGTCCGCGAAGAATGTAGGCGTTGAAGCAGGGCAGTTGGTGAATGTCAGTTTCAATGGTGTGAGCGGTGATGTGGTTGTGAAATTTGACGATACGATCTCAGTCGGCGTCGCGCTGGTGACTCGTGATATGGGGCTGGCGATCCGCGAACCTGCTCTCGCGAAAGTACGCTCGCAAAGGTGAAATGATGTTATCGGATTGGACTCTCTGGCTCGAGTGGTTTATCAAAGCAGTGGTGTTGATCCTGGCGCTGTTGACAGGATTCGCCTATCTGACCTGGTATGAGCGGCGCGCGCTGGCACGCATTCAAACGCGCATCGGACCGAATCGGGCGGGACCTCAGGGCCTGCTTCAGCCGATTGCAGACGCAGTGAAATTGATCTTCAAGGAAGAGCTTGTGCCTGCCAAAGCGGACAAGATCCTTTTCTTCTGGGCGCCTGTGATCACGATGGTGCCCTCGATCATCATCGCGGCGGTGGTTCCCTTTGGACCCACGGTTGAGTTGTTTGGCCGGAAGATTTCACTTTCCATGGCGAATATCAATGTGGGTGTGCTGTACGTGATGTCGATCGCTTCCATTGCAGTATATGGCATCGTGCTTGCGGGCTGGTCATCGAACAATAAATACGCCATGCTCGGCGGCCTGCGTTCCTCGGCGCAGATGATCTCATACGAACTCTCGCTGGGTCTCGGGTTTGTAGTGGCCATCCTGCTGGGCAACTCGATGAACCTGCATGAGATTGTGGAGAAACAACGTGATATTTGGTTTGCCCTGGTTCAGCCTGTGGGTGCCTTCATCTTTTTGATTGTGACACTTGCGGAGGTCAACCGCGCTCCATTCGATATGCCCGAGGCAGAGCAGGAATTGACCGCGGGTTATCACTCGGAATACTCGGGCATGAAGTTCGCGCTGTTCTTCATGGCGGAATACCAGAAGATGATCGTGATCTGCATGATCGCCGCGACGCTGTTCTTCGGCGGTTATCGGGAGTTTTGGTTCCTGAAGGATACCTTCTTCAGTGTCGATCGCAACTGGTGGCTGGGACCGATCTACATGCTGGCAAAAGTGATTGTGCTCTTGTTCTTCATGATCTGGATCCGTGCCACCTGGCCGCGCATCCGCTATGACCGCCTGATGGCATTTGGATGGAAGGTGCTGCTCCCGCTGTCGCTGGCGATTGTGTTTATCACTGCGGCAGGAATTTTGCTGGCGCAGGAGTTGAATAACCCCATGTTGATCTGGACTATTCCAGTTGCTTCGACAATGGTCGGCTTGTTTACTGTTGTGATGATTTACCGTGAGTTGAGGAGAAAAGCTTATGAGCGTGCTTGACCCGGTTATCGAACTTGTGCGTGGTCTGGGCACCACGCTTAAGATGATGCTCGAACGTCCGGTGACCGTGCAATATCCCGAACAGAAGCGGGAGGTGCGTCCGCGCTTCCGCGGCCGGCATGTATTGAAGCGTTACGAGAATGGTCTCGAGAAGTGCATTGGATGTTCGTTGTGTGCGGCGGCCTGCCCTGCGGACGCGATCTTCGTGGAAGCCGCCGAGAACACGGATGAGAAACGCTTCTCTCCCGGAGAGCGGTATGCCTCCACCTACGAAATTAACATGATCCGCTGCATCTACTGCGGATACTGCGAAGATGCCTGCCCCACCGAAGCGATCGTGCTGGGCGATAACTATGAACTCTCGTTCTTTGACCGCCGTTCTGCAATCTACACCAAAGACATGCTGCTCGAGTCTGTGCCCGATCCTCATATGTTAACCCCGCAAAAAGTGGAACCGGGTGTTTATAACAGGCGCTCCGTGCCTGAGATGAAAGATCCGCAGGATTAGCAGAAAGGTAGACAGGTATACAAGTACACACGGAAGCATGTTTGCCTGTGTACTTATACAAGGTGACTATGACTCTTGATTTGATCCTCTTCCTGCTGCTTGCCCTCGTTGCCATCTCCACCGCCTTCGGCATGTTATTGAGTCGCAACGCGGTGTATTCCGCGTTGTTCCTTGTGTTGAACTTCGTCACAGTGGCTGTGTTCTATCTATTATTGGGTGCGCCGTTCATTGCCATGTCACAGATCACGGTATATGCGGGCGCGATCATGGTGCTGTTCCTGTTCGTCATCATGCTGCTGGGCGCGGAGAGTTTACCGGCGGCTGAAGTGTTGCCCTGGCAGAAACCACTGGCGACTGCGCTCGCTTTTGTTCTCGCGGCCGAAGCGACCTTTTTGCTTATCACCCGTGCGCGGCCTGAAGGACGGGTCCTCCAGCCTGACGCGTCTGCCAACATGATGGACAGTCTCCGCACAATGGGCGCTGAGCTATTCAGCAAATATCTTCTGCCGTTCGAAGTAACTTCGGTCCTGTTGCTGGTTGCCATGGTCGGCGCGATCGTACTGATCAGGAAAGAGAAAAGGGTGCATTAACAATGATTCCGATTAATTATTACATTATTCTTTCCGCGATATTGTTCACCATTGGTACGCTGGGTGTGCTCACCCGCCGCAATGCCCTCATCATCTTTATGTCCGTTGAGTTAATGTTGAATGCCGCCAACCTTGCTTTTGTGGCTTTTGCACGCGCCCGTGAAGTTGCCCTGGGTCAGCCGTTTTTCGACGGCCAGATCTTCGTGTTCTTTGTGATCGCTGTGGCCGCGGCAGAGGTGGCCGTGGGGCTTGCCTTGATCGTCGAAATCTTCAAGTCCAAGCGCAGCATTGACGTGGACCAGATGAGCAGTCTGAAGGGATAAGTATGTTCTTAGCTGAAGCAACTCAATCTGGCTTTTTCTTCCTGGCCCCGTGGATTGTCCTTGCGCCGGTGCTGGGTCTGCTGATTAACGGCATCTTCGGCCACCGGTTCAGCGAGAAGCTGGCTGGCACAATCGCAAGTGCCGCTTCGGGCGCGGCGTTCATCGTCTCGGTGCTTCTGGCTTATTCGGTTTCGGTAAATCATGGTGAACTGGTCCGCTGGCAACTGGCGGAGTGGATCCACATCGGTGACCTGCAGCTCGACTGGACGTTCCGGGTCGACTCGTTATCCACCACGATGATGCTGGTCGTTTCAGGTGTTGGGACTCTCATCCACATCTATGCCATCGGATACATGCACGAAGATGTGCGCTTCAAAGGCGACCCTGGGCGGTTCCCGCGTTTCTTTGTTTTTCTCAACCTGTTCATCGCCGCGATGATGATCCTTGTAAGCGGTGATTCATATCTGATGCTCTTCGTCGGGTGGGAAGGTGTGGGCCTGTGCTCGTTCCTGCTCATCGGATTCTGGTTTGAGATGGATACGCTGGCGCGACCTTCATGGGCGAATTCAAATGCCGCGAAGAAAGCCTTTATCACCAATCGTATTGGCGACTTCGGCTTCCTGATCGCAGGCTTTATCATGTTCTGGAATTTCCGTTCATTCCAGTTCGATGAGGTCTTTGCCGCGGCGCAGGCTGCTGCGCCTGGAATTATCCTTGCCATTACATTATTTATGCTGGTGGGCGTTGCGGGTAAATCAGCGCAGATCCCGTTGTATGTCTGGCTTCCCGATGCGATGGCTGGCCCCACTCCTGTATCCGCGCTCATCCATGCCGCGACGATGGTGACAGCGGGCGTGTATCTGATCGCGCGCTCCGCGCCGCTCTATACGCTTGCCCCTCAGGCGCAAACCATTGTTGCGATGACCGGCGCGGTGACCGCGTTATTCGCCGCGACGATTGCCGTCGGCCAGTATGATATCAAGAAGGTGCTGGCTTATTCAACCATAAGCCAACTTGGCTTCATGGTCGCTGCGGTTGGAATGGGCGCCTTTGCGGCAGGGATGTTCCATCTCATTACGCATGCCTTCTTCAAGGCTTTGCTGTTCCTTTCCGCTGGTTCTGTCATTCTTGGGTTGGAACGTGGGCATCACCACGCGGATCATGCTCATCATGGTAAAGGTAAAAAAGGAAAGCATGCCCTGAGCAAAGTCGAAGGGAGGAAAGAGGAAAGATCTCATGACGCGCATGAAGAGGTGCGCCGTGTTGAGCCTGTCGAAACATTTGACCCGAATGACATGCGCAACATGGGCGGACTTCGCAAGACCATGCCGGTCACGTTCTGGCTGTATATGATCGGCACGCTGGCTCTTGCTGGTATCTTCCCGTTTGCAGGCTTCTGGTCGAAGGATGAAATTCTTGCAGATGCTTTCAATGAAGGCTTTACCGCTGTTTATTGGTTGTTGACCGTTGCCGCTTTCTTCACGGCCTTTTACATGGGACGCCCGATTTGGATGGTCTTCTTTGGC
>Ga0209521_10002270_pt1 | contig 15718 bp, 11 predicted proteins | sample Rifsed19ft4_FD_184016 | JGI IMG/M metagenome (GOLD analysis project Ga0209521, IMG submission 184016) | Soil microbial communities from Rifle, Colorado, USA - sediment 19ft 4 (version 2) | ecosystem: Environmental > Terrestrial > Deep subsurface > Rock core/Sediment | place: Rifle, Colorado...
TAGCGTGCAAATAAAGTCCTGGTTCATCAATCAAAAAGATATTTGTATCTATTCCTCTGGCACTAAGCCGCATATAAAAAGATAAAAACCATTGAAGTCCTTTACTTCTGTGCTTTGCCTTAAAAAGTATAGGCTTGCCTTCTTCTTTAAATCCAATAATTAAATTGTCACCGTTGGTATCAGCGACAAGCTCTATTTTATCCTGATTCCAATAATCCCCAAAATCCCCCCTCAATACAGCAGAATGATCACTGACAAGATTTTTTCTTCTCAGTGTATCTTTCTCTTTAAATACTGCATCTAAATCTATTTTGGCAACAGTCGCAAAATCTTTTACCATTTCGTGATTCTTTGCCTTTTCTATAGGAATTTCAAATGGCAAAATATCAGAATCTTCACCAAAGAAAATACATTTTGGGGTAGGAATAATATCACAAATCTCCTTTGATAGACTTTTTCCTTCAAGGGAGTTATTTTCACTCACTAACTTTTCTTTAACAGTACTTTCAAGATCATAATCACCATTATATTTATATAAAATTGTTAAACCATTTTTGGTAATATAATCTTTAATAACTTTAGGCATAGTTATCCCTGTTTTTTGTGCTACTTCATTAAAAAATTTCTCCTCAATCTTAAAACACATTTCAATAATAGTTTTTCCATTCCCAGATAGAGGTCTTGCTTCTTCGGGAATTTCTTTTTTTTCGTAATAAAAATCACGAAGCGCCTCCAAGATTGCACTTTTGCCCGACTCATTCTTACCGGCAAGTATCGTTAAATCGGAAGCCAGCCAGCACCATCCACTATCCTTAATTGATTTATAATGTTGAATTCGAAATTTAATTAGATTCATATGCAAAATTAAAGCTTCTTGACCATGATTGGAAAGTTATCTATGCGAGATTTTGCTTAAATGATAGGAAATTGCTTATTCATAGTGTAGAGTATAAACCTCAAGAAAAGTGGCTGTCAATTGAAAATTATGAAACTTTTTAAAATTGGGCTTATACAAGAGAACTTGAATATCAGAAATTTACACATAGAACGCTGATTTTTACAGACACAGAAACTGAGTTATCAGGTTTACAAAATTACAAAGTATAAAACTAAAAATACTTTATAACTTTATGAACTTCATATGTAAAATCTACATCCCATTTTCTTCCATCATGTTGTTTCTGCGTTAATCAGCGTCCAATTGCATCTTTCGGGTCAATCAGCCTGTCTTCTCAAAAAAGTAGGGATGTCTAAATCTGACTCGCCTGAGAATAGCGGTCCCATCCTGTCAGTTGCAGGTTCACCTGTATTTGATTTTTTATGTCTGACATTTGAATGAAGAGGTATATCAATCACCTTTCCGCCCCCTGCCACTACCTTTAATTTCTGAACCTTCTCCTCTCTTACTATTTCGCGATGGTGCTGTTGGCCAAAACCGGTTGCAATTACTGTAACCCTCATCTCATCCCCCATGCTCTCATCAATACCTGCACCCCATATAATGTTTGCATCTTCGTGAACCATCTTCTGAATGATGGAAGATGCCTCTGTGGCATCGTGAATCGTAAGGCCAGGACCACCTATGATATTTATCAATACCCCCCTTGCACCGTCTATAGAAGATTCTTCAAGCAGCGGGCTTGAAACGGCATTCTGGGCAGATTCAACCGCCTTATTTTCGCCCTTGCCGATACCGGTTCCCATAAGTGCCTGCCCCATACCTGTCATAATCGCCTTCACATCGGCAAAATCAAGATTGACAAGGCATGGCATTATAATCAGCTCTGATATCCCCTTCACCGATTGTCTCAGAACATCATCAGCCACCTTAAATGCATCCTTCAAAGGCATCTGCTTTGAAACCACACTGAGCAATCTGTCATTTGGTATTGTAATAAGCGTATCTACATTCTCTCTCAGTTCTTTCAACCCTGCATCTGCCTGTGACAACCTCCTCTTTCCTTCAAAACTGAACGGTTTTGTAACTACCCCTACAGTTAATGCGCCCTTATCCTTTGCAATCTTTGCTACTACAGGGGCGGCACCTGTACCTGTTCCGCCACCCATACCTGCAGTTACAAAGACCATATCTGCACCTTCCAATAAATCCGCAATCTGGTCAGCACTCTCCAATGCCGCCTTCTTCCCAATCTCAGGATTGCCGCCGGCACCAAGCCCCCTTGTCAATTCCGAGCCTATCTGGATTTTTGTCAGGACAGGAGACACCTTCAACACCTGCGCATCAGTATTTACAACTATAAAATCAACTCCATCTAATTTTGAAGACATCATTGTGCTGACTGCATTGCCTCCACCGCCGCCCACCCCGATTACCTTAAGCTTTGCCGAATAATCAAATTCATCAGATAATACAAATGTCATTTTAATGTCCTCCCAAGTAAACCGTTGAAATCGTTTAAACAGTTTAAACCGTTTTTCAAAAGAAATCCTCTACCCATCCCTTCATTCTGTCAAATATCTTATCAAAAAGATTTCTGTCCGTAAGTTTTGGTTTCTTCCCATGCTGATGGTTTTTCAGGCCAAAAAGAATCAGTCCTACACTTGTCGCATACATTGGACTGCTTACCACATCCACCAACCCGCCAATCCCTTTAGGAAATCCCCTCCTTACAGGCAGTTTAAATATCTTCTCTGCCAAATCTGTCATCCCCTCCATACTTGCAGCCCCGCCTGTCAGGACTACACCTGAAGCAATCAACTCCGAGAAACCGCTTATATCTACCTCTCTCTTTATGAGGTTAAACATCTCCTCTACCCTCGGCTCAATAATCTCGCTCAAAATCTGGCGGGAGAGTATCCTTGAATCCCTGCCGCCTGTGCTTGGGACCTCAATGGTATCATCCTTTTTTACAAGGGCAGTCATTGCACAACCGTAAGTCTTTTTGATTTTCTCTGCCTCTGCCTGCGGGGTGCGGAGTCCTATGGCAATATCATTTGTAATATGATTTCCACCTATGGCAAGAACTGATGTATGCTTTATGCTCTCCTCAAAAAATATTGCCAGATCAGATGTCCCGCCGCCTATATCTACCATTGCCACACCAAGCTCTTTCTCATCCCTGTCAAGCACTGCATCGCTTGATGCAAGAGGTTCAAGGACTATATCCTTTACCTCAAGTCCTGCCTTATTGACACTCCTCACTATATTCTGGGCAGATGTTACGGCACCTGTAACAATGTGCACCTTTGCCTCAAGCCTTACACCCGACATCCCCAGAGGCTCCTTAATACCCTCCTGCTCATCAAGTATGTATTCCTGCGGAATTATGTGAATTACCTCTCTATCAGGCGGTATTGCCACTGCCTGGGCAGCTTCTATAACCCTGTCAATGTCAAACTGGCTGACCTCTTTATTCTTAACCGCTATTACGCCGTGACTGTTAAATCCCTTAATATGCCCGCCTGCTATGCCAACATAGACAGAGTCAATCTCACAGCCCGCCATCAATTCCGCCTCTTCCACTGCCCCCTTTATTGACTCTACAGTGCTCTCTATATTGACAACAACTCCCTTCCTCAAACCCCTTGATGGATGAGTCCCTATCCCTATTATATCTGCCTCTTTTTCATCCCTCACCTCACCGATTATGCAGCATATCTTCGTTGTCCCGATATCAAGTCCTGCAATTATATTTTCACCTTTAGGCAATTTCTCACCCCCTTTCTAATTAAATATTTAAAATTGAATATTAATAAATATTTCTCAATCTTCAATAGTCAATCTTCAATCCCTGTATTTAACAATTACTTTATCCTTAAATGATAAATCTATGTAATCTATTTCCCTCACCTCCTTTTTTTTCTTCTCTTTTAATGATGTGCTATTTTCATTTTTCACTGCCTCTTTATTATCAATATTTGTCCTGTCCTCTAAAAACCTCATCACAGTTTGAAGATGCTGAAATTTTTTATCAATATCCTCGCCATTAATAACAATATAACTGTTTGTATCTTTCAAATTTATTTTAACCTTCTCTGAACTGAGAGGTTCAATTGTGGTTATGTTGTCTTTAAAAGATGAATCTCCAAGATTTAATTTAACCCCTTGCAGCCTGCTCCATATATTTATGCCGCTGAAGACCTCTTCAGAGGTAACCCTATCGCCTATCTTGTATTCCAAATCCATAGGCTTAACAATCACTGGAAAACTCATGTCTGACTCTCCATTTAGTTTTGCCAACACCATACCTTCATCATCTATCAGATAGAGCTCATTTGATTTTAAAATTACCGCCGGTTCTCTCTCATTTATCTTTATTTTCAACCTGTCAGGCATCTCCTTTTTTACTGCTGTATCTTTTATCCACGGATGACCTTTAAGCCGTTTATAAATCTCCCCTGTGTTAACTGAGAATATATTCTGACCAATCTTTATATTGGCTGCCGAGAGTATATCATCCCTATTTAGATTTATATTTCCATCAATGGTTATATTAGAAATATCAAAATAAGGTGACGCCATTACATATCTGTAACCCCAATACCCCCCCGCTACAACAAGATAAAATAATGATATAAAAGCTGTTAGCTTGAATAGTGAGAATGTTACAGATTTTATGCGCTGTATCTTTTTTCTTCTTGATATAACAGCACTTGCACCTCTATATGTGCCCCTGTATGGTTTAATTTTTACTGCTGTTGAAGTTCTCATGTCCTTATTGTCATCTCCAGTGCCTTAATTAAAAGGTCTTTAAATTCTATTCCTGCCGCCTTAGCCGCCATTGGAATAAGGGAAGTAGCTGTCATGCCAGGGATTGTATTGATTTCAAGCACGAACAGATTCTGCGATTTATCCATTATCATATCTGTCCTCGTAATTCCCCTGCACCTTAAAACCCTGTGGCACTTGAGTGCGAGTTCTTGGCACTCCTTCAGTTTTTTTTTATCAATCCTCGCCGGAACAAAATACTCTGTCATGCCCGGGGTGTATTTTGACTCATAATCATAAAACCCTTTTTTAGGACAGACCTCAATCACCGGCAATGCCGTATCCTCCAATATCCCGGCAGTAAGAACTATCCCGTCTATAAATTTTTCAATCAGGATATAATCGTCAAACCTAAAGGCGTCCTGTATTGCCGAATCAAGCCCGCCGGCACTATCCACAATATTGACCCCTATTGTAGACCCGCCATTTGCAGGTTTAACTATGAAGGGGAAGCCTGTCATGAATTTATGCCCTTTTCTGTAATCCTTCTTACATATAACCTCATAGGGTGGTGTTGGAATCTGATGCCTTTCAAAAAGCTCTTTTGATATAACCTTATTCATTGAGACAGCACTTCCAAGAACACCCGAACCTGTATATGGAATCCCCATAATCTCTAACATACCCTGAACAGTCCCATCCTCGCCGTATTTACCGTGAAGGGCAATAAATGCAACATCTATCTTTTCATCCTCTATCTTTCCGGCAATATCCTTTCCTACATCAATAGACACAACATTGTATCCAGCTTCTTTCAAAGCATTGCAAATAGCCGTGCCGGTCTTCAGTGATATCTCCCTCTCAGAAGACATGCCACCCATCAAAACGCCAATTTTTTTACTCTTTAATTCCACTTAATCTTCTCCCACAATCTTAATCTCTTCCTCTAAAGAGATGCCTGTCTTTGTAAAAACCCTCTCTTTTACAATTTCAATAAGTTTTAAAACATCGCCTGCAGTGGCATTCCCCCTGTTTACAATAAAATTTGCATGCATCTCAGATACAACAGCACCACCCACACTGAAACCCTTAAGACCTGTGGATTCTATAAGCCTCCCCGCTGAAATCCCCTCTTGCCCCCCTTTTAAAAAGGGGGGTGGGGGGGGATTTTTAAATACAGAACCGGCACTGTATGAAGAGAGGGGCTGTTTTGATTTTCTATCATCTATTAATAATTCCATCTTCCTCTTTATATCTCTGCTATTCCCTTTTTTAAAAATCAGATCTACCTCTAATACTACCGAGCCTGTTGGAAAATCTGAATGCCTGTATGAAAACCCAATATCTTCTCTTTTTAAAACTTTTATCTCTCCGTCATCTGTCATAATTTTTACTGATTTAACTATATCTTTCATCTCGCCATCCCTTGTCCCGGCATTCATTATCAATGCCCCCCCTATAGAGCCCGGTATCCCAACCGAAAATTCTATCCCCGATAATTCATTCTTAAGGGCGAAACTCACAAGTGTCTGTAAACCTGCACCTGCACCTGCTGTTATCATTTCATCATCTGCAATTCTAATTTCTCTAAAACCCTTGTTCAAACTTACAACTACCCCTCTTATGCCTCCATCCTTTATCAGAAGATTTGTCCCAAAGCCGAGAATAAATAATGGTATTTTTTTATCACGGCATATATAAAGGACATTTCTTAAATTATCTGTATCCTCAGGAAAAATTAATAAATCAGCATTTCCGCCAATACGAAATGATGTATAATTCCTCATTGGCTCATTAAATTTCTTTTTACACCTTATATCCTCAAAAATAACCTTTAGCTCATTGCTCATTGCTCATTGCTTTAAGAAACTCCTCCCCTATCTTCCATACATCACCGGCACCGAGTGTAATCACTATATCCCCATCTCTCACTTTTTTTGACAGATAGGGGGCTATCTCCTCTTTATTCCCTATAAAAACCACATCTCTATGTCCATGCCCCTTGACACCGTCGTAAATCAGTTGTGCATTTATTCCATCAATAGGCTTCTCACCGGCAGGATATATATCAGTTATAATCAGAGAATCTGAGTCATAAAAGGCAGTATAAAAATCTTTAAGCAGGTCTCTCGTCCTCGTATATCGGTGAGGCTGAAACACAGTTATCAGTCTTTTATCTTTCCATCCATCCCTTGCAGCCTTGAGTGTCGCCTTTATCTCAGAAGGATGATGACCATAATCATCAACTACCATTACACCATCTGCCTCCCCTTTTAGCTGGAATCTCCTCTGAACACCGCTGAACTCCTCTAACCCCTTTTTTATAGAATTAAAATCAATGTCCAGTTCAAGACCGACTGCAATGGCTGCCATAGAATTATATACATTATGCAATCCGGGAATATTGAGTTTAATCTCGCCTAATACCTTCTGCCTTCTGAGGGCGGTAAATCTGGTTGTCCTGCCTGAAAACACAATATCCCTTGCGGTATACTCAGCCTGACTGCTGAATCCATATGTTATAAACCTCTTCTCCACCTGCGGAATGATTGATTGGATATGCTCCTGGTCAAGGCAGAGGACTGAAGAACCATAAAATGGAATCTTATTTATAAATTTTAAGAATGCCTTTTTAATTTCTTCCATATCGCCATAATGGTCAAGGTGCTCTGCATCTATTGTAGTAACTACTGCAATTGTCGGCGTAAGTTTTAAAAAGGAGCCGTCACTCTCATCAGCCTCTGCTACAAGAAAATCACCCTGTCCGAGTTTTGCACCACTGCCGATACTATTCACCCTCCCCCCTATAACCACTGTCGGGTCAAGGCCTCCGGCATATAGGACCGAGGAGACCATGGATGTAGTGGTGGTCTTGCCATGTGCACCAGCAACTGCAACACTATATTTCAATCTCATCAATTCCGCCAGCATCTCTGCCCTTGGTATCACAGGTATAAGTTTCTCCTTTGCAGTTACCACCTCTGCATTATCAGGAGCCACTGCTGATGAGACTACTACCACTTCAGCCCCATTTATATTAGAGGCATTATGTCCTATAAACACGTTGGCACCAAGATTGGTGAGGTGTCTGACAGGCTCCGATTGTGAGAGGTCTGAGCCGCTGACTTTATAACCAAGGTTTAGAAGCACCTCAGCTATACCGCTCATCCCTGACCCGCCTATGCCGACAAAATGTATGTGTCTTGTTTTTCTGAACATATGCTAAAATTTATTAACCACAGCGTGGCTTTCGCCACAACCAAAAAACAAAAGACTTGAACACGAATTACACGAATGGACAAATTACACAAATTAATAAAGCAAAAAAATAAATTAGTTTTTATTCGTGCTATTCGTATATTCGTGTAATTCGTGTTCCTCTTTTAACTCCTGAACTCTGAATTCTGTTTTTTCTCTTGATTCCAAATATTCATAGCAATATTTAACTATCTCCTTTGCAGCATCAGGTTTACCCATCTTTTTACTCTCTCTTTCCATCTCTAAAAGCCTTATCCTGCTCTGCATAAGAAATAAAATCTTATTTGCCAGCATCTCACCATTTAAATCCTTTTCTATAATCATTTCTGCTGCCCCGTTTTCCTTCAATATCCGCGCATTCATTTCCTGATGGTTGTTCGCAGCAAATGGAAATGGAATCAATACGGCTGCCTTTCCGCACGCTGTAATCTCCGATATGGTAGTTGCCCCTGCACGGCATATAATAAGGTCTGCCTTCTTATACGAATCAGCCATATTGTTAATAAACGGAACCACCTCAGATTCAAAACCAATTTTTTCATAAGACTTTTTTACAAACTCTAAATCTGTAACCCCTGTCTGGTGTATAATGAATATAGAGTCCTTAAATTTAGCAAGATATTCTAATCCATCCACCATAGCCTTATTTATACTATGTGCCCCCTGACTCCCGCCAAAAATTAATAAGGTGAATTTCAAAGGCTTGAGATTGGAGACTTTAGCATGAAATTTCAATTCAAATTCTTTGTCTTCACTTTCAGATTCAGCAATCCCTTTTCTTATCGGGTTCCCTGTAAGATGCACCTTCTCTTTATTAAAAAATTTCTCAGTCTCTTCAAAGGATGTGAATATCAGACCTGCAAACCTTCCCAAAATCTTATTTGTAACTCCTGGAAAGAGGTTCTGCTCCTGTATAACTAAGGGATAGCCAAGCAAAACCGAGGCAATGCCAATGGGCCCTGAGGCATAGCCTCCAACTCCTATAACAATATCAGGCTTATAATCCTTCAGGATTTTGATAGACTGCATAATACCAATGGGTAACTTACAGACAGATTTCACTTTTTTTAAAATCCCTCTCCCCTTTAAACCTTCTGCCGATATAAATCTAATCTCAAACCCCTCTCTGGGAACAACCCTGCTTTCAATCCCCTTTTCAGTTCCGACAAAAAGTATCCGGCCAGAGTTATCTTTCATCTTAAATTCCTGTGCTATCGCTACGGCTGGAAACAGATGACCGCCTGTCCCTCCGCCGGCAATTAAAATTTTCATGCCGAATGCTCCGATATATTCAACAATACACCGATACTCATCATGGATATGAGAAGTGATGACCCTCCAACGCTTATAAATGGTAACGGCAATCCCTTTGTCGGCAGAAGACCTGCTACCATCCCCATATTTATAACAACCTGAATCCCTATTGTAAGGGCAATTCCAAGGGAGAGATATGTTCCGTATAAATCAGGCGACCTTAAAGAAACTCTGATGCCCCTCCATATCAATATCAGAAAAATAAATATCACTGCTGAAACCCCTACAAAACCGAGTTCCTCTCCAAGGACTGAAAACACAAAATCTGTATGAGGCTCAGGCAGATAAAAAAGCTTCTGTTTCCCTTCACCAAGACCGAGCCCAAAAAATCCACCGCTACCAAATGCCAAAAGAGACTGAATTGTCTGAAAGCCTGTATCCAATGGGTCACTCCATGGGTCAAGAAAAGCCATAATCCTCTTCCTCCTGTAGCCCACCCTGAATACAGCCATATAAAGAAACGGGAGCAGCATCAATACTGATGAAAACAGGAATGAAAATCTGACACCTGCAACAGCCATAAGTATAAATGCCACAATTGACATAACCACAACACTGCCGAGGTCAGGCTGGACAATAATCAATATAAAAAATACGCCTATTACTACTAAATTCGGAAGATAACCGTATGTAAAATCGTGCAGGTAATCCTTTTTCTTAACCAGAGAATAGGCTAAAAACAGGACGATGGAGAATTTTACAAGCTCTGCAGGCTGAAATGACAGGGCTCCGAGACTGAGCCATCTCCTTGCCCCTCCAACTTCTTTACTGAAATATGGTATGAAGACCAGTATCAGCAGAATAACTGATAATATGAGTAAAGGGTATGTGAGCTTGATAATCTTTCTATAATCTATCTTCATAACAATTGCCATAAAGACAAAACCCAGAACAAGCCATAAGAGATGCCTCTTTAAGAAAAACTGAGGGTCGTGATACCTCTGCATGGCTATTACTGCACTGGAGCTGTAAACCATAACAATGCCTATTACTATTAAGGCAATAGTACTTACTAAAATTATTGGGTCAAATGTTCTCTTCTTTGGCATAACTAAACCATAGGTTAAGGCTGAGGCTTAGGTTCAATTCTTGCTTAACCTTAGCCTTAACCTCAACCTAATCTGTTTACTATCTCCTTAAACTGCTCCCCCCTGTCCTCATAATCCCTGAACATATCAAAACTTGCACATGCAGGAGAGAGGAGGACTATATCTCCATTTTTAGCCCTCCTGAATCCTTCTTTTACAGCATTTTCAAGAGTGTCGGCTTCAATCTTATTTTTAAAGCCGTTCAAACTTTCTGCGATTTTCTTTTTTGCATCTCCAATCAAGATTAGAAATTTTACCCTCTCCTCTATAAGTCCCTTTAAAGGCAGATAATCACTCCCTTTATCCTTACCTCCTGCTATAAGTATTATTGGCTCATTGAAACTCTGTAGTGACTTGACTGTGGCACCTACATTTGTCCCTTTGGAATCATTTATAAACCTGACCCCTCTTATTTCCTTTACCAGTTCCATCCTGTGTTTTATCCCTTTAAATTCCGAAATTGCATCCCTCATTATTTTACCGCTTATGCCGCATATCCCGCTCACCGCCACAGATGCAAGTGTGTTTTCTATATTATGCACGCCTATTAATTTCAAATCTCTTAGAGAACAAACAATCTCTTCTCTCCCCTCATTTTTAAAGATTATCTTATCCCCTCTTACAAAGGCTCCATTCTCCACCTCTTTTAACCTGCTGAAGAATATCTTTTTCCCTCTCCCTTCTGTGGAGAATCCTGCAGTAATCTCGTCATCTAAATTTAAAACCATATAATCATTTTCATCCTGATTGATAAATACCCTCTTTTTTAATTCTATGTATTCATCCATATCCTTATGCCTATCAAGGTGGTCGGGTGTAATATTCAATATTACACTTATATAAGGCTTAAAGGTCTCAATCCCTTCCGTCTGAAATGTGCTTATCTCCGATAAAACTATTTCACTCTTCCCTCCATTCAAAACCTCCTCACATAAAGGATTGCCAATATTCCCCCCCACAAACACCTTTTTGCCGCCCTTTTTAAGTATTTCGCCTGTCAGAGTCGTTGTAGTTGTCTTTCCATTTGTCCCTGTTATTACTATAAGCGGGGCATTGATATGCTGAAATGCAAACTCTACCTCACTCATTATTCTTATCCCCTTCTCTCTGATTTTATTTAAAAATGGGGAATCCCACGGCACACCCGGACTTATAATAGTTAGATCAATTTCATTTATATTCACACTGTCATGACCATTAAGTTTGAGTGAGATGCCTTTTTCAAGTTTCTTTACATTATCTGATAATGCATCTTCCCCTTTTTCATCAGTCCCTGTCACATTTGCACCCAGTTTATAAAGGAGATTAGCGGCAGATACACCTGACCTTGCAAGCCCGACTACTAAGACATTCTTATTTTTTACATTCATATTCGTTGGACGCAGATTAACGTAGAATTGTCATTCCGAACGAAGTGAGGAATCTCGGTTTTGAGATTCTTCGGACTTCGTCCTCAGAATGACAGCATTGCTATCACATCTGCGAAAATCCTTTTTTTCTGCGTAAATCTGCGTTCTATTCATCTCAGTTTCAATGTGCTCAATGAAAGTAATGCCAGTATGATTGCTACAATCCAGAATCTCACAATTACCTTCGGCTCCTCCCACCCCGACTCCTCAAAATGATGATGGAGCGGAGCCATTTTAAATATCCTCTTCCCCCTGAGTTTAAATGAGGCGACCTGAAGGATAACTGAGACTGCCTCTGCAACAAATATCCCGCCTATCACAAGCAATATAAGTTCATGCTTTGTTATAACTGCCAGAGTCCCTAACATCCCACCCAAGGCAGTTGACCCTACATTCCCCATGAATACTTCGGCAGGATATGAATTAAACCACAGAAATCCGAGGCTCGCCCCAACCGCAGCACCGCATAATATGGTCAACTCACCGGCACCCCTTATATGCTCTATATTGAGATAATTTGCAAAATTGAAATGTCCTGTTACATAGGCAATTACCATATAGGCTGTAGTTGATACTATTATCGGCCCTATTGCCAGTCCATCCAAACCGTCAGTAAGATTCACGGCATTGGATGTCCCGACAATCACAAGCACTGCGAACACTATGTACATAATTCCCATTTCAGGTTTTATATTTTTCAAAAACGGGATACCGAGCTTTGTCATAATCAGAGAGAACTCTCCGTCAAAATACAATATCAAGACAATAATAAGTGCCACTATTGTTTGTATTGCAAATTTTTCCTTCCCTTTTAAACCATTTTTTCTCCCCTTCAATTTTAAATAATCATCTATGAAACCTATCATGCCGAATGAGATAGTTGAAAATATTACAAGCCATATATATTTATTTGTAAGGTCTGCCCACAAGAGTGTCGGGATGAAAAGGGATAGGAGTATCATTATCCCCCCCATTGTCGGGGTCCCTGCCTTTGACTGATGGGAACGCGGGACATCCTCTCTTATCCTCTCCCTAATCTGTTTTTCTCTCAGTTTTCTTATAATCCATGGGCCAAATATAAAGCTGATAATTAATGCAGTCAGAATCGCATAGGAGGTTCTGAATGTTATATATCTAAATACATTAAAAAACGAATATGTCTCATGGAGAGGAAATAAAAGGTGATATATCATTATGACACCTTCCTCAGTTTAATAACCCTCTCCACCACATTCTCCATCTTCATCCCCCTTGACCCTTTTATCATTACACAGTCACCTGATTTCAATTCGTCATCAAGTATGAATGCCACCTCATCAAAATTCTCACAATGATAAGCCCTCCCTCTTGACATGCCGCTCAAGACAGCTTCATAAAAAATAAACTTAGACTCAGTTCCGACAGTTATAAGACAATCAATTGACTCTGAGGCAATCAGTCTCCCTATATGCCTGTGCGCCTCCTCTGAAGCCTCGCCCAATTCCAGCATATCGCCCACTACAATAAATTTCTCTCCCGGGAAATCTGCAATAGAGAGTGCCTTGATTGCAGCCTCCATTGAGGATGGATTTGCATTATAGGCATCATTTATAAATGTAATATCTCCGTCAATCATAAACTGCTCCATCCTCATAGGAAGGGGTTTAAAAGATTCAATCCCCTTTTTTATATCATTAATATCTATGCCAAGACTCTTACCGACGGCAGCAGCCGAAAGTGCATTATAAATATTGTGATAACCGGGGTATGAGAGATTAATCACAACATCTCTTCCATCCATCTTGAGAATAAATTGATACCCTATATCTTTATTCTTCTTTATATTCACTGCAGTAATATCAGAAGGAGAATTTATGCCGAATGTAATCACTTTTCCCTTAAACCCATTTTTTAGTTCTATGACCAATGGGTCATCCGAGTTCAAGATTACTGTCCCATTCTCCCCTATTCCCTTGATCAACTCCCCCTTTGCATCCCTTATATTTTCTATAGAACCCAGTTTCTCTAAATGAGCCTTCCCTATATTTGTGATTAGCCCTGTGTCAGGCTCGGCAATCTGGCTTAATTTTTCAATTTCACCTTTCTCGTTCATACCCATCTCAAGTATTGCCACCTGATGACTGTCATTCATCTTTAAAAGTGTCAGGGGCAACCCAAACTGATTGTTGAGATTCCCCTCATTTTTTAAAACATTAAATCTTACACCCGCCACAGATGCCGACATCTCTTTTGTTGTACTCTTTCCGTTACTCCCTGTTATTGCTACAACAGGGATTTTCAATCTCCTCCTCTGATAATTGGCTATCTCATGCAGCGCCTTGAGTGTATCTTTTACCTCTATTATTGTATGGAGATTACTACCCCCCTGACGGCGAAAGAATTTCCTTTCTATCATGCCTCTGTCTGAAATGATTGCACCGCCTGCACCCTTCATCAAAGCCTGGACTACAAATTCATGGCCGTCAAAATTTTTCCCCTTAATAGCTATAAAGAGTTCACCCCTGCCAATAGTCCTTGAATCTATTGATACAGACGAATAAGTCCCTGAACCGGAACCCATTAGCAGTGTCCCCTTTGTCACCTTCAATATTTCTTCTAAAGTAAATTGAGCCATAAATAATAATTATGAGGTTAAGGTTTAGGTTTAGGCTGAGGTTGAGTAAAATTCTTAACCTCAACCTTGACCTTGTATTTTCTTATCGCTTCTCTCGCCACTTCCCTGTCATCAAAGTGTATTTTTTTATCCCTGAATATCTGGTAGTCCTCATGCCCCTTCCCTGCAATAATCACGATATCACCCTTAGACGCATTGTTTATAGCATACTCAATTGCCTCTCTCCTGTCAGGAATTTTTATATATCTGTTTTCTGTCCTCTGTCCTCTGTCCTCTGTCCCCATCCCTTTTTCAATTTCGTCAATTATCTTTGACGGCTCCTCACTCCTCGGGTTATCGGATGTTATAATTGCAAAGTCGCTGTATTCTACTGCTGCCTTTCCCATCAGTGGACGCTTACCCCTGTCCCTGTCGCCTCCGCATCCAAACACCACCATAATTCTATTATGAGGAATCTCTCTTGCAGCATTAAGGACATTTTTCAGTGCATCGTCAGTATGGGCATAGTCAACCAATACTGTAAAGTCCTGCCCCTCATTTATCCCTTCCAGTCTGCCTGGGACGGTATCAAGCAATAATATACCTTTTATAATACTCTCCTCTGATAATCCCTCAAGTATAGCTGTAGATACAGATGCGAGGATATTATAGATATTATGCATCCCCAAGAGTCTTGATTCTATATTCAATTTACCAATTGGAGTATTGGCAGTAAATTTAAGACCGTTTATTGATATATTTATACCGTCTGCCTTTACATCTGCATCTTCTTTAATACCGTAAGTCAATATCTTCTCTGACTTTACATCCTTTATTAATCTCCTGCCATAAGGGTCATCTATATTTATGACACCCTTTTTTAATCCGTATTCTTTAAAAAGTCTTGCCTTTGCAAAAAAATATTTCTCTAAATTGCCGTGGAAATCAAGATGGTCATGTGTCAGGTTTGTAAAGACGCCTGTCTCAAACCTTGTCCCGTATACCCTGTCCAATTCCAGGGAATGAGATGAAACCTCCATGACACAATATTTACCCCCGTTGCCGGCAATCCTCTTAAAGAGCTGTTGAAGGTCAAGGGATTCCGGAGTTGTATGTGACGAAGGGATAATCTCCCCGTCAAATCTATAATCAATAGTCCCTATTAAGCCGGTCTTAAAACCGTTTACCTTTAAAATAGAATTTATCAGATATGATATGGTCGTTTTACCATTCGTTCCTGTAATACCTATAACTGACATCTCTCTTGAGGGATGCCCGTAAAAATTTGCAGATATAAGGGCAAGTGCCTTCCTTGAGTCACGGACACTTATACATGTTGTCTCAGACAGCCTATCTCTGATTACTGACTGCTGATAGCCGTTCTCCA
>Ga0209521_10002276_pt1 | contig 15689 bp, 12 predicted proteins | sample Rifsed19ft4_FD_184016 | JGI IMG/M metagenome (GOLD analysis project Ga0209521, IMG submission 184016) | Soil microbial communities from Rifle, Colorado, USA - sediment 19ft 4 (version 2) | ecosystem: Environmental > Terrestrial > Deep subsurface > Rock core/Sediment | place: Rifle, Colorado...
CCTTCAGTATGATGATAGTCGAGTTTGTGGCTGGCCTTTTGACCAACTCCTTGGCCTTGGTCTCCGACGCAGCCCATATGCTGACTCACTTCTTTGCCTTGGCTTTAAGTTATCTGGCAGTCCTTTTTGCAGCCCGCCAGACCAGCAAGGAGAGGAGTTTCGGCTTTTATCGGGCTGAGAGTCTGGCCGCTTTGATCAATGGCTTGACCTTGATTTTAATTACCTTTTTTATCGGCTACAAAGCCTACCTGAAGATTATCCAGCCCCAGCCCTTGGAAGAGATTCAAATGCTGATTGTGGCTGTAGCAGGTCTTTTGGTCAATCTGATTTCAGCCTTTATCTTATGGAAAGTCAAAGAAGCGGATTTGAACGTCAAATCAGCCTTTCTGCATCTGCTCACCGATACCTTTTCCTCGGTCGCGATTGTAGCCGGAGCAATCGTAATTCACTTCACCAGCTGGTATGTGATTGACCCGATTCTCTCGGTGCTAATCTGTCTGATCATTTTAATCTGGGCCAAGAATCTGCTCAGAGACTCTTTCAACGTCCTGATGGAAGCTGCTCCCAAGCATATCCGGGTGGATGAAGTGATCCGAACCTTAAAACAGAACGTCTCCGGCCTAGAAGATGTGCACGATGTCCACATCTGGGAGATTGCGACCAAGATGTACGCTATGACCGTGCATATCGTGGTCAAAGATGACAAGCGGATCAGTGACTGCTCCGGGATTAAAGGGGAGATTAAGCGGTTGATGAAGGAGAAGTATCATATTCTGCATACCAATATTGAATTTGAGTGCCCGGGCTACGAGAGCCGCTGACATATATCCTGATCAAATACGGTAGACCCAGCTTGCCTCAAGCTGGGATAGCCAAAGTTTAAGGTCATTCTGAGTTTTTGTTCCCTCTCCTTTTAGGAGAGGTAAGTCCTAACGAACCTCGTAGGGCGGGATCATTCCCGCCCCTTTCTTTTTCTGGCCGAGGAAAGGATCCTCGGCTACGGCGATGCCGTATGGTTCTAGAAGTCATTACAAGCGTAGCGAAGTAATCCCATTAAACTACCACTAGTCCCTCCCCTCTTAGGGAAGGGTTGGGGAGAGGTAAGTTTAAACGAATCTAGTAGGGCAGAATTCTTATCTACCCTCTTATGTGGTAGCCCCCCGTCTTGCCTTTCAGGGTGAACCCCTTAGAAAGAACCCTCAAGGTAGGTTAATCGTCCCCAGGTCAAGGCAACCTGGGTCTGCCGAGGTGCGAAATAGCCATCACTGCGGGCAGTGAAGCGATGTGGCAATCCCACGGGATGGACGCTGCGCCGTGAGCGAGGCTCCTTTCCAATTGACAAATCCCATCCAAATGGCTATTATATTCTGTTATGGCTGATAATCTGTTGAATCGAGTAATAGCCACCATCAAACGGCACGACCTGTTGCGGAAAGGTGACCGGGTATTAGTGGCCTGCTCTGGTGGACCAGATTCTGTTACACTTCTACGAGTACTTTACGCAATTAAGGATATCTATAAACTGGACTTATACTTAGCACATATCAATCATAAGCTCCGTGGAAAGGACTCAGACCTTGACCAGTCCTTTGTCAAGGACTTGGCTACCGAGCTAAAACTCCCCTTTTACTTAAAAACTATCAGTGTCAGAAAGCTCGCAAAACAGAAATCCATGAGCATTGAGGAAGCTGCCAGAAATGCCAGATACCGATTCTTAGAGAGTCTGGCTTCCAAGCTCAAGCTGGATAAGATTGCCACCGGGCATAACCAGAATGACCAGGCCGAAACTGTCTTGATGAGGCTTCTGCGGGGAACTGGTCCGGCTGGTCTTGCCGGCATTCCTGTTAAGAGAGGAAAGATCATCCGCCCTCTCCTAGAAGTTTCTCGAACCGAGATACTAGATTACTTGAAGCGGAACAAGATTAAATATAGAACCGATAAGAGCAATCTAAAGTCGGACTTTCTCAGGAATAAGGTTAGGAATCATTTACTCCCCCAACTGCAGAAAGAGTACAATCCGAATTTGGCTCTAATCTTAAGCCAGACTGCTTTGGTTACCTCCCAGCTGAATGAGTTTGTTCAGAAGAGGGTCTCCTTCCTGGCAAAAAAGACCATTAATAAGCTCAACCAAAACGTTGTTATTTTGAATTTGAAAAGTTTAAGAAGAGTACATCCAATTTTGCAGAAGAATCTCATTCGCCTGGCCTGGGAAAAGTTGGAAGGTCAGGTTCACCCACCCGATTTCAAAGAGGTGGAAAGAGTACTGTACCTGGCTAACTCTGGCACAAGCGGGCAGAGAGTAAATTTGAAAAAAGGATGGTGGGCGGAAAATGGTAAAGACAGGCTTTTTCTCTTCCGTCAAAAGGCTAAGAGAGTGAACTTGAGAATCCCAGTGGAAAAAAAGGTGACTGTTCCAGGGCTAGGTTTGGAGATCAACTCGGAAGTCTTAGAAAGAAGTAAACTGCCCAGAAGAATTTTCTCTCTGACCGAAAATGTTGCTTACTTGGATTACGAAAAATTCACTGCCAGACCTCTACTCAGAAATTGGCAAGTGGGAGACAGATTCAAACCCTTAGGGATGAGCGGGACCAAGAAGCTTTCGGATTTTTTTGTCGATTTGAAAGTACCCCGGCATCAGCGAGACCAGATTCCAGTTCTCTCCTCCAATGGCAAGATCGCCTGGGTAGTGGGATACAGAATCAGCGAGGATTTCAAAGTCAGGCCGGAAAGCTGCAAAGTGCTGTTACTGGAGGCCAAGAAGCTAAACAGGAGTACTTAAGTTTTTGGGAGAATTCACAAATTCATTGAGACAAAAGTCGAAATTGCTTTCAGTTGAAAAGGAGAGACTGTCAAATCGGGAAAGATCTAAGCGGCGAGAATCAGGTGTGGCACGTATTGATAATGGATGAAGTCACTTAACCAGCAGATTTTCTAAAAGATCTCTGGAACAATCCCAATATCAAATAGAAATGACAGAAATTTCAAGGGACAAAGACTAGGATACCGATAACGTATATTAGATTTCACAGACTTAAATAGCTAGCAGGTTAAGTCAGATAGAAATGGAAGAAAATTAAATGAGCGAAGAGCAGAAGAAGCCAAATTCCCGCTCTGGCGGCCCGAACCGGAGAAACTATCCTCCCCGGCGCCCACCCGGCAAAATCCCGCCTGGTCCCAGAGGAGAAGGCCCCAAGAAGACCAATCCCAAGGCTCTATTCTTCTGGTTTTTGCTAATCTCCCTGGCGGCGGTCTTTGCCCTGTTTCTGCAGAAAACTAAGCAGACCCCTTTGACTATTTCCTACAGCGAGTTCAAGCAGGAACTAAATCAGGATAACGTCAAATCGGTCCTGATTATTCAAAAAGAGATCAAAGGGGAGTTAAAAGAGCCTATCACCAAAGAAAAGGGGACTAAAACCCTTCAGTTCGAAAAGTTTACTACTGTGATTCCGTTTGAAGACCCGGAATTGGTCAAAGAGCTGGAGCAAAAGAATGTGGAGATAAAAGCCAAACAGGAGGGGAGCAGCCTCTGGAATGTGGTCATCGCTTTCGCTCCCTGGATTTTGCTAATATTTCTGTGGCTCTTCTTGATTCGCCAGATGCAGGGAGGAGGGGGAGCCAAGGGTCTTTTCAGCTTCGGCAAAAGCCGGGCCAAACTGATAACGGAAGACCGGCCCAAAGTAACCTTTCAAGACGTAGCCGGAGTGGATGAAGCCAAGGAAGAACTGCAGGAAATAATAGAATTCCTAAAAGAGCCCAGCAAGTTTCAAAAATTAGGGGGCAAAATTCCCAAAGGGGTGCTGCTCTTAGGTCCACCTGGCAGCGGCAAGACCCTTTTAGCCCGGGCCATTGCCGGAGAGGCCGGGGTCCCTTTCTTTTCTATGTCCGGGTCTGGCTTCGTGGAAATGTTTGTAGGAGTAGGGGCCTCCCGGGTCAGAGACCTGTTCGACCAGGGAAAGAGAAATGCCCCCTGCATCATATTCATCGACGAAATCGACGCAGTCGGCCGGCACCGGGGTGCAGGTCTAGGAGGGGGCCACGATGAGCGGGAGCAAACCCTGAACCAACTCCTGGTAGAGATGGATGGCTTTGAGACCAACGAGGGAGTTATCCTTTTAGCGGCCACAAACCGTCCGGATGTGTTAGATCCGGCCCTTCTGCGGCCAGGCCGATTTGACCGCCAGATCGTAGTCAATAACCCAGATGTAAAAGGCCGAGAAGGAATTTTAAGAGTCCACACTAAGAAAATAAAATTATCCGAAGACGTAGATTTACAAGTATTAGCCAGGGGAACCCCCGGACTTTCCGGGGCAGACTTAGCCAATTTAGTCAATGAAGCAGCCCTTTTAGCTGCCCGAAGAAACCGAGAAGCGGTAACTATGCCGGACTTCGAAGCCGCCAAGGACCGGGTGATGATGGGGCTGGAGCGCAAGAGCCTGGTCATAAGCGAAGAAGAAAGAAAACTAACTGCCTATCACGAGGGTGGTCATGCCCTGGTATCCAAGCTGATTCCCGGCTCAGACCCGGTCTATAAAGTCACCATAATCCCCAGAGGAATGGCCTTAGGAATTACTTCTTATCTGCCTATTGACGAGAAGCATAATTACTCCAAGGACTACCTGGAGGTCCGTTTAGTTCATCTGTTAGGGGGCCGAGTGGCTGAAAAATTAGTCTTCAATCAGCTTTCCACCGGAGCGGGCAATGACATAGAGAGAGCCACAGATTTGGCGCGCAAGATGGTGTGTGAATGGGGAATGAGCCAGAGGTTAGGTCCGGTGAGTTTCGGCAAGAAAGAAGAAGAGATCTTTTTGGGCCGGGAAATTGCCAGACATAGAGACTACAGCGAAAAAACCGCCCAGGATATCGACCTGGAGGTTAAGGAAATCGTCCTCTCCGCCGAGAAGAGGGCCACGGATTTGCTCTCTGCCAATCTGGACAAACTCCATCTGGTAGCCCGGACTTTATTAGAAAAGGAAATCTTAGATGGCGAACAATTAGATGCCCTGCTCAAAGGAGAAGAATCCCAGCCCCAGGCCGTGGAAGCCCCCAAGGCTTAAAGTTGGAGATGGAATTATATTAAGAACTCTCTTTAGCAGAAGACTAAGAACTAGAACTTAATTCCTCTCAACTCTTGTTGGCCGATCTGTAATCAGCAAACCCGAGCTTGTTTCAAAATCCAAAATGAAAGAGATCTTGTCTGAGAAAAAGACGGTTTTCCAATTCAGGCACCGAAGTTATGATTTTTTCAGCCGTACCCATATTATGGGGGTAATTAATGTCACTCCGGACTCATTTTCTGACGGAGGAAAGTTTTTCGATCTGGAGGCTGCAGTCCAGCAGGGGCTGAAGCTAACCGAAGAGGGGGCAGATCTTCTGGATATTGGAGGAGAGTCTACCCGGCCCGGGTCAGAGCCTGTTTCAGTTACAGAAGGAATAGAGCGGGTCATTCCGGTGATTGAAAAGCTTGCCCCCAAGATTAAGATTCCGATATCCATTGATACTTACAAAGCCGAAGTAGCCGAAAGAGCATTAGAGGCTGGGGCAGAAATCCTTAACGATATCTCGGCTTTGAGATTTGACCCGCAGATGGTTGCTGTGGCTAAGAGATTTGACTGCCCGGTGATTCTGATGCATATCAAGGGGACTCCCCGGAATATGCAAGAAAATCCGGTTTACACCGACCTACTATCTGAAATTGTAGAATATTTTCAGGAGCGAATTGGCTTTGCTAAACAGGCCGGTCTGGATGAGGCCAAGCTCATTTTGGATCCCGGGATTGGCTTTGGCAAGACCCTGGAACACAATTTAGAAATCTTGAAAAATCTATCCTATTTTTCCGGTCTAGGTAGACCAATTCTGGTAGGCCTTTCCCGCAAATCTTTCATCGGCAAAATCCTGGATCTTCCGGTAACCCAGAGATTAGAGGGGAGTTTGGCGGCTTTGGCCTTTGCCATACTAAGAGGGGCTAATCTGGTTAGGGTGCACGAAGTCAAAGAGTCAGTGCGGGTGGCCCGGATTATTGACCAGCTCAAGCTATCCTAATATTTTTTACTCAACAAAATTACGGATCCAAATCTCAAGTTAACCTGTAAACCACACTTAAATAAATGTTTGTCGACCTTGCTGAAATCAGTGTCCTGGCTGGCCGGGGAGGAAAAGGAGCAGTAAGCTTCCGCCGGGAAAAATATGTCCCCAAGGGTGGCCCGGACGGGGGTGACGGAGGCAGAGGGGGAGATATAATATTTCAGGCTGACCAGAACCTAACCACCTTGATGGACTTCAAGTATAAAACCACATATAAAGCCGGTCAGGGAGGGGATGGAATGGGGAAAAAAATGTCCGGCAAAGATGGTGAGAATAGAATTATCAGAGTGCCGGTCGGAACTCTGATAAAGGAGAAAGAGAATTGCCAAGTGCTAGCCGATTTAACTGAATCCGGCCAAAGTTGTCTTGTCACCCGAGGCGGTAAAGGAGGTAAAGGCAATGTCCACTTCAAATCTTCGATCAACCGCACTCCGCGTGTGGCTGAGCCGGGTGAAGAAGGGGAGAAGAAGAAGTTGATCTTAGAATTAAAACTTTTGGCAGATGTGGGGCTGGTTGGCTATCCAAATGCCGGCAAATCCACTTTACTTTCCCGCTTGACCAAGGCCAGACCCAAAATCGCAGATTATCCCTTCACTACCCTTACTCCTAACCTGGGCTTGGCCAAACTTCAAGACTACCGTACCTATGTAATGGCGGACCTCCCTGGCCTAATCAAAGGAGCCCACCAGGGGAAAGGCTTAGGACATAATTTCTTAAGACATATCCAGCGCACCAGGGTGCTGGTCCTTTTAATAGATGTAACCGCATCCGATGTCAAAGAGCAACTGGGAGACCTAAAACAGGAACTCCGGCTATATGATCCACAGCTCTTGAGAAAGCCTAAAGTGGTGGTCTTAAATAAGATTGACTTGTTAAAAGGAAAATATAAGTTTAGGCCCGAAGGTAAAAGCGAAAAATATCATCTAATCTCTGCCCTGACCGGTGAGGGGCTGGAGCAATTGATGAATCACCTGGCAGAAGTCTTAGGAAAACTAAAAAGATGAGAGATAAGATTTCAGATCTGTATTACTGGATAGCCCTAAGCACCGCACCCAACGTGGGCTCAAAGAGATTGGTAGCCCTGGTGAAACAGTTTTCTACCCCCCAGAGGGTGCTGGAGGCTAAAGCCAGAGAACTAACTCAAGTAGAAGATATTGGAGAAATTACCGCCAGCTCCATCAAGCAGCAAGTAGACTGGAAAGAAGCCGAAAGACAGGTCAAAATCTTTGAAACATCCGGCTGCCTATGGATAACTTTTTGTGACCCGGACTATCCGGCTCGCTTAAAACAGATTCCTGACCCGCCCCCCTTTCTTTTCGTCCGAGGTAGCCTGACCGATGCGGATGATCTGGCTTTAGCACTGGTAGGGAGTCGTCTAGCCACCGACTACGGGAAGAGCATTACCCGGAAAATCACGGCTGAACTGGTAGCCAGAGGAGTCACCATAATCTCTGGTCTGGCCACCGGCATAGATTCCTATGCCCACCAGGCTGCTCTGGAGAGTGGGGGTAGAACTATAGCAGTCTTAGGGAACGGCTTGGATATCGTCTATCCTGCCGAAAATAAATCCTTAGCCAGCAGGATCGAAAAAAATGGTGCACTGGTCTCTGAATTTCTGTTCGAAACCAAACCAGAAGCAGAGAATTTCCCCAGAAGGAACCGCATCATCTCCGGTTTGAGCTTAGGAGTAATCGTGGTCGAAGCTCCGGCCCAAAGCGGAGCGCTTTTGACCGCCCAGTACGCCTTAGAGCAGAACCGGGAGGTCTTTGCGGTCCCGGGCAATTTAGGCAAGAAGACCAGCGAAGGAACCAATAATCTTATCCGCCAGGGGGCTAAATTGGTCACCCGAGCCGAAGATATTTTAGAGGAGATTAGGATTCTGACTCCGGCTGAGCTACGAAAAGTATTAGCCGATATACCTCCCCTTCCGGCAGAGGAAAACAAAATCTATAAGATTTTATCCGGGGAGCCGCTCCATATTGATAAATTGGCAGCTGAAAGCAATCTGTCCGTTTCTCAAGCCTTGACCGGATTGTTGAATTTAGAATTAAAGGGTCTGGCCCGACAGCTTTCTGGCAAGCATTTCGTGCGGGTCTAAAGGAGCCGTTTGGATGAACAAAGGCTTTCGGTGGTAGAAAGGAAAATTACGCTGAGTAATAAACTGGGCCTGCACGTTCGACCAGCCGCTTTGCTGGCTCAAAAGGCTTCCAGCTTTAGCTCGGAGGTCAGATTGGTGAAGAACGGCCAAGAGGTCAACGCCAAATCAATTATGGGGGTAATGGGCTTGGCAGCCGAATACGGCTCCAGCTTAATTATAAAGGCTTGGGGGGAAGATGAAGCCCAGGCCGTAGAAGGCCTGGTGCAGCTGTTTGAATCCAAATTCGGAGAAGACTAAGTGTTAAACAGAAATCAGATAATCCTAAAAGGCCAGCCGGTCTCTCCTGGGATTGCCATCGGAAAACTTCTGGTTCTGGAAAGGATAAATGAATCAGCCGGGCCGGTCTCCATTGATTCCAGCTTAGCAGAGCAGGAGCTACAAAAATTTGAGCAAGCCTTGGCTGGCACTAAGAATGAACTCTTAGAAATTGCCCGCACCGTGGCCCAGCAGCTGGATTCCAAACACGTCCAGATTTTTGAAGCCCAGATAATGCTCTTGGATGACCCGGAGGTAAGAAAAGAAGTGGCAAAAGAAATTAGAGAGAATTTCAAGAGTGCAGAAAGAGCCTACCGGGAAGTCTTGGACAAAAGCGTTTCTAATCTAGCCAAGTCTGGCAATCAGTACCTCAAGGAAAGAGTGCTGGATGTCCAGGCGGTCAAGAACAGAGTCCTGGAGCAATTGAGCGGCAAAAATCTTCGGCCCAGAGTAGAGCTTTCTTCTCCGGCTGTAATCTTGGCCCAATTTCTCTCCCCGGGTGAACTGATCCAGATGGACCGAAAGCATATTTTGGGCCTGGCTTTAAAAGAAGCCGGGGTCACTTCTCACGTGGCCTTGTTATCCAAGGCTTTCAATATTCCCACAGTAGTAGCCTGGGAAAATGGTTTGGAACTGGAGAACCAAGAGGCCCAGGCCATCCTCGACGGCAATTCCGGTCAGGTTATACTTTTCCCGGAAGCGCAGACCTTGGTTTTTTACCAGAGAAGAAAAAAACTGTGGGAAGAGCAAATGTCACGAATACAGAAGGCTTCTCAAAAGCAGGGGTTGACTAAGGATAAAGCCAGAATAACTCTTTTGGCTAATATCGATCTTCCCGAAGAGGCGGATTTAGCCTTAAAATATGGAGCCGAAGGGGTGGGTCTTTTCCGGACTGAATTTATTTTCCTCTCCTCAACCGGCTTTCCTACAGAAGAAGAGCAGTTCCAAGTCTATGGTAACGTACTGGAGCGGTTCAAACCCCGGCCGGTCACCATCCGAACCACTGATCTGGGTGGAGATAAATTCTTTGGCTCCAGCCAAGATGCCAGAGACCTCAATCCTTTCTTGGGCTGGAGAGCAGTGCGGGTCTGTCTGGACACCCCCGCCCTGTTTAAGACTCAGCTTAAAGCCTTGTACCGAGCCTCGCTCAAAGGAAATCTGAAGATTATGATCCCGATGGTCTCCTGTCAGGAGGAAGTAGAAAAAGTTTGCAAGATTGCCCAGGAGGTTCGGGCTGAACTCAAGAAGGAGAAGACGAAATTCAATCCCAAGGTCCCTCTGGGAATTATGGTTGAAATCCCGGCGGCTGCCCTGAATGCCTCTGGTCTAGCCAGAATAGTGGACTTCTTCAGCCTGGGAACCAACGATTTGACCCAATACACCCTGGCGGTTGACCGGGGCAACATGAAAATCTCTCACCTCTTTGATGAATTAGACCCGGCGGTTTTAAGATTGATTAAGATGACGGTCAAGGCGGCCCGTAAGAATAGAATCGAAGTCTCGATCTGCGGAGAGCTGGCAGCTTCTGCTTTAGCTCTGCCAGCCTTGTTGGGCTTGGGCATAGATCAGATTTCAGTGGCGCCGGTGCATTTGCCAAAGATCAAAGCGGCCTTAAGTAAAGTCAGCCTGGCCAAGGCCAAGAAGTTAGCCCAAAAGCTATGTCAGTTTACTGATCGGGAAGATGTGAGAAAAGCCCTGAAGCGGTTCCTAAAGTAAGATTCTTGTGACGAATTTAGATGACCTGGCAGAAGTAAGAAGGATTGATCAAAGTAATTTCGCCGGCCTGATAGAGAGCTTTCCAGAACAGTTAGAGAAGGGGTCAAGAATTGCATCTGTCTTTGCTCTTCCCCGCTGGAAAGTTTCTGCTATTTCCAATATAGTGCTAGCCGGCCTAGGGGGGTCGGCCATAGCTGCCGAGCTGGTTAAGTCCTATCTAAATTACCAGCTTAAGATTCCATTTCTCATAGTCAGACATTACCAGCTCCCTGAATTTGTCAGCCCGAAAAGTCTGGTAATTGTCAGTTCCTACTCCGGCAATACGGAAGAGACGTTGTCTGATTATCAAAAAGCAAAGCAAAGAAAAGCTAAAATAGTTTCTATCGCCTCAGGAGGAAAGTTATCTCAATTTTGCCAAAGAGATAAGCTGCCACAGGTAGCCATACCGACCGGTATTCCTCCTCGGGCTGCCTTAGGATATTCCTTTGTTTCACTCTTGGTTCTATTAGGGAGGATGAGACTGGTCCAGTTAGATTTACCAGAGATCCAGAGAGCAATCAGATTCTTGAAGAATTTCAGGCAGAACTTTCGACCAACTACTTTCGGGTCAAACAACCTGGCCAAGAGTGTGGCCAAGCGCCTTTACGGCAGAATACCTGTAATCTATGCCGGAGAAGATTACTTTGGTGCGGTGGCGCTGAGATGGAAGCAGCAGATTTGCGAGAATGCCAAGGTGTTATCTTTCTGCAACGCTTTTCCGGAATTCAATCACAATGAATTAGTAGGCTGGGAGAAACTCCAAGATTTCAGAGAGAAATTGATTGTGGTAATGCTCAGGGATAAAGCTGACCATAAAAGGATTCAGGCTCGTATGCAGATCGTTGATCAAATTCTGAAAAAGAAAACAGTAGAAATAATCCAAGTAGAAAGCAGAGGTAAAGACGTTTTGACCCGAATTTTATCTCTGGTCCATCTGGGAGATTGGGTTAGTTATTATTTGGCTCTCTTAAATGAGGTTGATCCCACACCAGTAGAAGTCATCGACTACCTCAAAAAAAGCTTGGCCAGCCCCAGATGAAAAGCGCCAATCTTTGACTTAAGGTAAACGTAGAATAGTTAAATCGGAGATGCTATGAATCCATTTTTTAATCCAGAGGTCAGCTTGATCGCCGCTTTTGGAGCAGGAATTCTCTCTTTTGTCTCCCCTTGTGTACTCCCTCTCATTCCGGGCTATCTTTCCTTTATCTCTGGTTTAAGCTTTCAGGAGCTGACCAGCCAAGCTCGAGGGACGGTCATCCGGAAAGTAACTATTAACACAATCTTCTTTATCTTAGGCTTCAGCTTGATTTTTGTCCTCTTAGGAGCCACGGCCTCCTCAGCCGGCGACCTTTTGAAGTCCAACCTGAATCTCTTTAACAAAATCGCCGGGGTGCTAATCGTTGTCTTCGGACTGCACATAATAGGCTTTTTTAAGATTCCTTTCCTCAACTACGAAAAGAGAATTCACTCCCAATCCAAGCCTTTGGGAATTCTAGGGTCATTTGTGGTTGGTCTGGCCTTTGCCTTTGGCTGGAGCCCCTGCATTGGCCCGATTCTGGCCGGAATTCTTCTGATTGCCGCCAATCAAGAGACCGTCAGCAAAGGGATGCTGCTCTTGGGGGTCTATTCCCTGGGATTAGGCATCCCTTTTTTGATTACCGGAATCGGCTTCAATTATTTTTTGGGATTTTCCTCCTGGCTAAAGAGGCACTTCCGGACCGTTGAAATAGTCAGCGGCAGTTTCTTGGTTGTGGTGGGAGTATTGATATTCTTCAATTCCTTAGGAACCATCGCACAACTATTGGCCAAATATTTTCCCTGGTTGGTTACCGGATAGGAAACTTTCTCCGAGAAAAACCGGTGGCCTTTTTATGTCTGACTGACCGAAAAGTAAAGTCCAGACCTTTCCACAACTGGCCTAAGCTGACCCGATATGCCTGAAGAGCGCCTATCCTCCAAACCGAGCGAGTTTGAGAAGGCGGCCTTAGTTCACCTAAACAGCGTCTTTGCGGTCGCCCGGCGGATGACTAAGAACCAAACCGATGCCGAAGACTTGGTGCAGGAGACCTATCTTAAAGCCTATCGCTTTTTCCACCGTTTCCAGCCAGGAACAAATTGCAGGGCCTGGTTGTTAAGAATATTGACTAATATTTTCATAAACAAATACCGACAAAAAGCCAGAGAGCCACAAAGTGTTGAATTTCAGCAGGCCGAAGACTATCGCCTCAACCAGCAGCTTTTGGCGCCCAATCGCAACCCGGATCCAGAGGAGAGCCTCTGGTCCCAAGTGGGGAAAGAGCAGATAAAAAAGGCGCTAGAGACTCTGCCCGAGGAGTTCCGCTTGGCGGTGGTGCTCTGTTTTGTGGAGGGGTTCTCCTACGATGAAATCGCCGAGATCTTGGGGGTGCGCTTGGGCACGGTCAAATCCAGAATCCATCGGGGCCGGCTGCTCTTGAAGACCCAACTTCTAAATTATGCCCAGCAGATGGGATTGCTAAAGGAATGAAGATGGAGTGTACCGAAGCCTTAAGAGAGATGTACGAGGTCAGCGATAATCGCCTGGCACCCCAGAGTCGCCCAGAGGCCCAGATTCATCTGGAAGAATGCCCCAACTGCCAGAACCTTTTGAGGCTAGACCAATTGGTAAAAAAGACCGTCCGACAAAAGACAGCGACGGAGACTGTCCCGGTCGGGTTGGAGACTAGGATTAGACAAAGGATACAAGATTTAGAAAATCTCACCTGGCAGAAAAAGCTAAGCTGGCTCTTGCCAGGCAGACCCTGGGGCTGGGTCAGCACTGCCACAGTAATGATTGTTACTTTGCTGGTAATCGGGATCTGGACTCTAAGCTCCCCAGAATCAGGCTTTGTCCAATGGTCTTTCGAAGAGCACGCTGAATACATCCGGGAGGGATTCAAGTTAGAGCTAGTTTCCTCAGACCCAGCCGGAGTAGATGACTGGTTCAAGCAGAATATAGGATTTAGCGCAGATGCCAGGCGCTTCCAAAAAGGAGAATTTCAGCTGATGGGGGGGAAGAAGATGAAATTTGCCGGGATGACTTCAGCCTTGGCCTGTCTAAAAAAAGGGGAAGTGTGGGTCTCATTCTACGCCGTCCCCTCTTTGGAAACCGAGATCAAAGGTCTGCTGGAAGAGAAAATAGGTACTAAGAACTTATGGGTCGGATCCGAAGGTAAGTTTAACATCGTAGCCTGGAAAGAAGAGGATAAAAATCTAACCTGCTCCCTGGTGGCCGAGCTTCCCCAGCAAGAACTTTTGGCTTTTGTCGGTTTACTTTAGTCTTAAACTCAAACCAATCACAAAGAAGTTGCCTAAAGATGAATCTAGCCTGGTGCTGGAGTCATGCCAGGCTAGACTTTCTAAACACGATTTTAGTTAGCTAATCGGAAATTCTCCGGTTCAGATAGTTAGTCCTACTTCATGGCCACGCCATGCGGACGGGCCGGTCCATCAGCAGAGACCTCGTCAAAATCCAAGTTAAAATTGGGATCCAGGACTAAATCCGTTTCGCTTACATTGGCCACGTGCACCTTATGATCCCCCTCTGCGTGCACTTTGCCGAAATCGTCCTCATTTAAGAAGTAATCCGTAATCACCAAGCGTTTCTCGTCGCCACTTAGGGCAATGTAGTGAGGTCCGGAGTCGGCTCCTAAGTCCAATACTTTCAAAAGAACCGGTTTAGCCGGATCAGAGGTGTCAAACATAACCACTTTGCCAGCTAAATTCATACTCACCAAGAGCCTTTGGCCATCTTTGGTCATCCGCATCAGCTGGGGCCAGCCACCCGAAGCGATGGTAGAGAAATCGAAGACCGCCTGGGCAGTTCCGGCCTGAGTGTCAAACAAATAAAGTTTATCGTCAACCATTCCAGCGGTATAGCCGCGCATCTGGGGGTCCCCGGGTATCAGACGCACATCGATGGTGCCTGAGCCGTTGCCAATCGGGATGGTCTTGGTAATTACTCTTTTCTGGTAATCCCAGACCCGGATGCTTCCTCTTAGGCTTAAGTCTCCTTCCACCGCGTGCAGGGTAGTAGAGGGACAGATAAAGTCACTGGTCACCATCAGATTTGCTTCGGGCCGGACCGCAATGCCGTGCGGATTAAAACCATCTGCCGGGGGATCAGCAGGGTGTTCGGCAACCAGATTAAAGCTGGCATCGAACTCAGCTACTCGGCCAGGATGGTGCCCCTGGGCTCCTCCCATCATAGTGACCAGATAGCCACCTTGGCCTAAAGGGTAAAACTCATCCGTAATAGCAGATAGAGGGGGATCACCGGCAGAGAGAAAAATGGGGTTAGCCGGGTCAGATACGTCAAAGAAAAAGACCTCTTTCTGCCCCTTCAAGACGCTTAGAAGACCCCCACAGGCTAAGGTTTTTCCATCTTCGGAAAGACCCACGTGGTGAGGCTCATTGCCAGTATTCCCTGGATTGGGAAGGGGAACAGTTGTGATGACTTTGCCATACTCAGCTGAGCTTTGGTCAAAATTGACCACCGCCAAAAAGTCAGAGGCTTTCCGGGCTTGATCCCCGGCCCAGACGTATAAGTATTTTTCCCCGGCAGCCGGTTGGACCTCTTTTCCCTTCTGGGTACAACTGGAAACAAACATTATTGCTGATAGCAGGGCTATCGCTGTAAAACTGAAAGAAAGCAGGCGCTGCATTTTTTCCTCCTTTGAGGTCTTTTACACCTCTTTTAGGTTGATAGTTTACTCCACCGTCGGCGGAGAAAATACTTATATTTTCTGACCTGTCAAGAAGAAATTTCGTAGAGTAAAGAGTGCTTTTATCCCGGAGGGCTGCCAGATTAAAAAGTTTCCAAATCAGAGCTTAGGCCGCAATTTAATGAGTTAACGCTTATCTCGACCAGACCTGGGAAGCTTACAGACAGCAAGCTCCCACAGGTATAGCATTCCAGGGGCCACCGGGCTTATTGAAGATGTAATTCACTCCTCGTATGGCATCGCTGAGGGTAACAGTAGTCGAACCATCCCAATCTCCACGGCAGAGCAGATTGGAAAGCCAGCAGAGCGGTTGGGGTGAGCAGCCCGGTTTATTAAAGATGTAATTGACTATGGCAATGGCATCATCCAGCCCATAACCTCCATTGGCATTAGCATCCCCAGGCTTGGCCCAGCATTTGTTATATTCCAGGGTGGTGCACAAAACCTCTGTCCAAGCATCTTTGTCATAGCCACTCCAGAGCACATAAGCTTTTTTGCTGGTATCAGTTTCGGCTACGCGTATCTGGGCATAGTCCCCAATTAGATAGTAGTGGGGGGAGAGGTCCAAAGGGGGATCGTTATAATCTAGGGAGTTGGCGTTGTCATTGACCTGGATAGGGGCAGACCAGCTGTTGCCCCCATCGTAGGAGTAGCTGTAGTACAGGTTGGCAGAGGTGGCATTCAGGACTCCGCCGTCA
>Ga0209521_10002277_pt1 | contig 15678 bp, 12 predicted proteins | sample Rifsed19ft4_FD_184016 | JGI IMG/M metagenome (GOLD analysis project Ga0209521, IMG submission 184016) | Soil microbial communities from Rifle, Colorado, USA - sediment 19ft 4 (version 2) | ecosystem: Environmental > Terrestrial > Deep subsurface > Rock core/Sediment | place: Rifle, Colorado...
CCCACTCCCTTCAGAAACTCACGCCTGCTCGTCTCCATGCGATCCTCCTTGTCTGGTTGTCTTACGGCTTCGACCCTCGCAGCAGGTGCTTCTGAATCTTTCCCACGGACGTGCGCGGGAACGTCTCCCTGAACTCGACGATCTCGGGGACCTTAAACTTGGACAACCGGGCCCGGCACCACTCGATCAGCTCCTCGGCGGTGGCGCGCTGGCCTTCCCGCAGGATGACGAGGGCCTTGATCGCCTCGTCCCGGACGGGATCGGGCACCCCGATCACCGCGGCGTCGGAGACCGCCGGGTGCTGCCGCAGCACCGCCTCGACTTCTCCCGCGGCGACGTTCTCGCCGGCCCGCTTGATGATATCCTTTTGGCGGTCCACGAAGTAGAAGTACCCCTCCTCGTCCATCCGGGCCAGGTCGCCCGTGTAGAGCCATTCGCCGCGCATGGCATCCGCCGTCGCTTCCGGGTTCTTGAAGTAGCCCTTCATGAGGCTCACCCCCGGCACGCCCCGGACCACCAGCTCGCCGACGGTGCCCGGGGGGACCTCCTGCCCGGCGTCGTCCACGATCCGGAGCTCCGCGCCGAGGGCAGGCATCCCCATGGAAAGCGGTTTCGAGGGCAGGTCGAGGGGATTGATGAGGGGGAGGCTCATGCTCTCGGTCATCCCCCAGAGCTGCATCAGACGGACCCCGAAGCGCGCGTGCCAGGCCTCGAACTCCTCCGGCGTCACGTTCTGGGCGTAGGTCACCAGCCGGAGCCGGTGCTGGCGGTGGTGCGGGCGGTCGGGCTGGTTGAGCAGCATCCGCACCGGGGCCGCGAAGAGGGCAGCCAGCGTCGCCCCGTAGGCGATCGCCTGGTCCCAGAAGCGGGAGGCGCTGAAGCCTTCCATCACCGCGGCGCTGGCGCCGGCGAGCAGCGACGGGACGAAGGCGTGGATGTGGGCGCCTGCGTGGAAGAACGGGAGCACGATCAGATGGCGGTCGTCGGGGCCGACCCGCATCGCCTTGGCCATCATCTCGCCCCCGTGGAGGTAGTTGGCGTGGGTGATGAGAACGCCCTTGGGCTTGGACGTGGTGCCAGACGTGTACATCATGGCGACCTCGTCAAGCGGTCCCAGGGACACCTCGGGCGGGTCGGCGGGCTGACGCTCGACGAGCTCGGCGAGGGGGCGCGCGCCTTCAACCGGGCCCTCGCGGGTCACCACGGTCTCCTGGAGACCGGGGCAGCGAGCGCGGCAGGCCAGCACCGCGGCGGCCGAGGAGCCCTGGACGAAGGAGACCTTCGCCTCGGAGTGGTTCAGGATGTACTCCATCTCGTCGGGCGTCGAGTCCGGGTGGGTCGGAACCATCACGGTGCCGGTCTTGGCCGCCGCGAACCAGCAGAAGAGGAACTCGGGCGAGTTGCGGAGGTGGAGGTTGAAGCGGTCGCCCTTGGCTAGGCCGAGTTTGCCGAGGGCGTGAGCGACCTGGTTCACGCGCCGGTCGAACGCCTCGTACGTATAACGCTCGACGTGTCCCGTCCGGTCCTCGAAGAGAACGAAGGTCTTCGCGGGGAAGCGGCGGGCCTTGTCCTCCAGGGCCGACTTGAGCGTCCGGTTGCCGACAATGTTCATCGCTTCTGCCTCTGCTCCAGGAAGCTCCGGATGCGCCCCTGAGCCTCGTCGCCGACCAGGCAACCGGCGAAGGCCTGGGGCTCCCCCCCGCGCGCCGGCCCCACGATGTCGGCGAGCACGCGCTTCGTCGCTTTGATGCCGCCTGCGGGAAGACGCGCGAGCTCACCCGCCCACGCGAGCGCCTCCTCGAGCAGACGGTCGGCGGCCACCACGCGGTTGACGAGCCCGATGCGCCAGGCCTCCGTTGCGTCGAAGGGGGCGCCGGAGAGGATCACCTCCCGGGCCCGCGCCTCCCCGATCAAGCGCACCAGCCGGTGGATCCCGTAGGCGGGGGGCCACCCCAGCGTGATCTCGGGAAGGCCGAAGCGGGCCCCGTCGGCGGCCATGCGGAGGTCGTGGGATGCGGCCAATACCAGACCGCCCCCGAGGGCCACGCCGCCGACAGCCGCGAGCGTGATGAGCGGAAGCGCCGCCCAGCGATCGAGGAGGAGCCCCTGGGCGGTCGCAAGCGCCTCGGCCTCGCGCGGCGTCAAGGTCGCCGTCTCCTTGAGGTCATTCCCGGCGCAGAAGGCCCGTCCCGCGCCGCGCGTCACCACCACCTTGAGGCCCGGCTCGCTCGTGAGCCGCTCGGTGACCCGGCCGAGCTCGGCGGTGAGCGCGCGGTCCAGCGCGTTCAGCGCGGCGGGCCGGTTCAGCGTGACGAGCGCCACCGCCCCGCGAATTTCAACCTCGACGAGCGCACCGGCCACCGTCATGCGAGGCCGAGCTCCTTGCGGGCGAGCCGGGTCCCGGCCACCAGCCGCTTGAGCTTCTCCGCGGCGAGCCACCGCGGGACGGGGAAGAAGCCGCAGTCGGGAATGGCCGAGAGCTTCTCGACGGGGACATACTTCGCGCAGACCCGCAGGCGCTCCGCCACATCTTCCGGCGTCTCCATGTAGAAGGACTTGACGTCCACCACCCCGCAGGCGACCTCGCGGTCCGTCCCGATCTCCTTCCACAGCTCGATCTCGGCCATCTCGCGGTTGGCGTACTCGAAGACGAACTGATCGCACTTGGCCTCGAGCAGCGCCGGGAAGAGCGGCCGGTAGCTGCGCTTGCCGCGCGGGCGCGACATCAGGTTGCCGAAGCAGACGTGATAGGCCACCTTGGCCTTCACGCCCTCGACGCAGGCGTTGAAGAGCTTGACGTACTCCGCCGCCTGGCCCGGCACGATGGCCGCCGACGGCTCGTCGATCTGGACGTAGTCGGCGCCTGCCTCCACCAGCGCTTTCAATTCCCGGTTCACCGCCGGCGCCAGGTCCCAGCAGAGCGCGAGGCGGTCGTTGTTGTAGGCGTCGCCCGGACGCAGCTGGATGTGGATCGAGAGGGTCACGGGTCCCGGGATCGTCGCCTTGACCGGCTTGTCGGTCTGGGTCTTGAGATACTTGAACTCCTCCACGACGCCGAGCCCCGCCGGCACCTTGATCCGCTCGGTGGGGCGGTAGCGGGGGGGGCTGTCGTAGGCGTAGAGCCCGATCTTCCTGAGCGGCTCGATCGACTCGAGGCCGGCCATCTTGCCGTAGAAAGTCTGGACGAAGAAGAAGCGGCGCATCTCCCCGTCGCAGATGACGTCCACCCCGGCCCGCTCCTGGTCCCGAATGGCGAGCTGGGTGGCGTCATCGAAGGTCTCCTTCACGTCAGTGACGCCGTACTCGCCGGCCTTGATCTTGTCCAGCGCGGTCCAGAACCACGCGGGGAAGCCGTGGCTCCCCATGACGTGGGTATAGAGGGTTGGCAACTTCGGTCCCATGGTCAATCTCCTTTCTGGGGGGGCCAGTCGAGCGGAACCCCCTCCTCCACGAGGCGCTCCTGGAACTGCCTTAGGAGCGAGAGGTCCCCGTGGATCGCGCGCGGCGTCCGTTTCACCTCGAGGGCGAACGCGGCGAGCGCCCCCGACGCCTCGCCGATGTTCCATTCCACCGGGTGCAACCGATAGCAGCCATTCGTGATGTGCGTCGTGCCGAGGTTCTTGCCCGCCGCCAGCAGGTTCGTGAGCCGGAGGGGGATCAGCGCGCCGAGGGGGATCTGGAACGGCCTGGTCCGGCAGCTCACCCCCACGTCCTCCTCCCCCGCCCGGTGGATATCGATCGGATACCACCCGATCCCCACCGAGTCCGGGAAGTGGGCGGCGCGGGGACCCGGCTGGTGGTCCGCCGAAACCTCCTGCTCCACGATCGTCTTGAGCGCCTTGATCCGCCGGGCTTCACGGATGTACGGGTGCTTGGAGAGGCCATCGGCGCTTCCCATCACGTCCGGGCGGAGCCTGAGCTCGGGGAACCCCGGCCGGCCGCCCGGGTGTGGCGCCTCGGTCTGGAGCCAGTAGAGGAATCCCAGGCTCACCCGCTTGGCGTCCTGGAGCGCCCGGGCCACCTCGACCGGTGAGCGGTCCAGGATGCTCATGTCGCGATAGTCGTTACCGGGCCAGTTGAACATCGAAATGTCGTGGGGGAACCCATCGCGGAACTGGTCCCGGTCGATGAGCCGACGGTAGGTCCAGAGGGCGCCCTTGGTCCCCGGCGCGCGCTCGAGCACCTGGTAGTCGAGCCAGCCGCTCTCCTCCGAGTAGATCTCGCCGCCGTGGACCTGGATCCGGAGCGTGTAGGGCTGGCCGTCCCGGTAGTGCTCGTACTTCTCCGGCTTCGGGACCACGTGCCGCTCCCCCGCCGGGCGGCGCTCGAGGGCGAAGGTGTAGGTGAAGCTCTGGACGCAGTGGGGCTTGGGCTCCACGGGTTGAGCATGGGGCTCGCCGGTCTCGTGCTTGGCCTCAGCGCCCACCACGTGCTCGGCGCCCGTGAGCGGGAGGAGATCGCCGAGCTCCGTCGCGTCGAGGACGAACTCGGGCCGAAACCGGATCGCGCGGCCGTCCTCGAGGTTGACCGCGAGGATGGAGACCACGCGGTCATCCCTCGCCTCGGCCGCCGCCGCCTTGGTCCGGAGGAAGATCGTCAAGCGCCCGGCCTCGATCTCCGGGGCCAGGAAGTCCTCCAAGGTCCGCAGCGCCACCCTCGGCTCGAAAGCGAGCCGGGTGACCCAGCAGGTCCCGGGGTTCAGGTCGGCCTCCCCGGCGCGGGCCAGAGGGCGGTAGTGGTCGCGGATCGCCTCGCGGAGGCGGTAGTAGGTCCGCGTGCCGCCGAACGCCTCGATGTGGTCGTGCTCGTCGAGCGCGGAAACGCCCTGGGCCGTGAGCTGACCGCCGATCCAGTCGGTTTCCTCCACGAGGCAGACGGAGCGCCCGCTCCGGGCCGCGGCCCAGGCCGCCGCCACGCCGCCGGTGCCGCCGCCGACCACGAGGATCTCGCACTCGATGTCGCGGATCTCCCTGAGACCGCCGACGTCCACGACGGCGCGCGAGGGATCGCCCGTCGCCGCCACCCGCATCACGTCCACCAGCGCCCCCACCCTACGCTCCACCCGGCGACCCCCCTCGCCCCCGCGCCTCCTGCGGGCGGAGCTCCGAGCGCTTGATCTTGCCCGTGGTCGTGCGCGGGAAGTCCTCCACGAACTCGATGTCGCGCGGATACTGATGGGCGGCCAGCCGCCGCTTCACGGTCTCCTGGATCTCCTTGGCCAGGCCGGGCGAGGCGCCCGCGCCGGCTTTGAGCCTGACGAAGCCCTTCACGATCTGGCCGCGCACCGCGTCGGGGATCCCAACCGCTGCCGCCTCCGCCACGGCCGGATGAGCCAGCATGGCCGCTTCCACCTCGGCGGGGCCGATCCGGTAGCCGGCGCTCTTGATCAGGTCGTCATTGCGTCCCTGAAACCACAGGTAGCCGTCGGCGTCACGCCGCGCAGTGTCGCCCGTGCGGAACCAATCCCCGGCGAACTTCCCCCGCGTGGCCTCGGGATCCTTCCAGTAGCCCAGGAGGATGCTGGGCGCGTCGCGGTGGATGCCGATCTCCCCCACCTCGCCGACGGGCACCTCCTCCCCCGCCTCATCCATGAGGCGCACGCGATAGCCCGGGAAGACCCGCCCCATGGAGCCCGGGCGCACCGGAAAGAGCGCCGAGCAGTTGCCGACGTAGAAGGTGGTCTCGGTCTGGCCGTAGAACTCGTGGACCGGCACGCCGAGAGATTCCTTCGCCCACGCCACGATCTCGGGGTTCACCGGCTCACCGCCGCTCGTGATGGTCCGCAGCGCCAGCCCGAACCGCCGCGGGTTCGGCACCTCCATCATCATCCGAAGCGCCGTCGGGGGGAGAAACACGCCCGTCACCCGATGGCGGGCCATCAGGGCGAAGGCCGCCTCGGGGTCGAAGCGCCCGCCCGCCGTGCCGACCACCGGACGCCCACACCACCACGCCGTCAGGAGGAGGTCGAAGAGCCCGCCGACCCACGCCCAGTCGGCGGGGGTCCAGAAGACGTCGTCCGGCCGGGGGGCGAAGTTGTGGAGGAGCTGGAACGGGGGGACGAACCCGATCAGCTTCCGGTGAGCCTCGAGCGAGCCTTTGGGCGGTCCGGTGGTCCCCGAGGTGTAGAGGATCATCGACGGGTCCTCGGCGAGCGTCTCGGCCGCGGCATGCCGGTCCGAGGCACGGTCCAGGAGCCCGGCCAGATCCTGTTCAGGCGGCGCGCCCGGGTCGGACACGAGGACACGGCGAAGCTCGGGCAGGCGGTCAGCGATCTCTTCCACCTTGACCGCGTTGGGAGCGTCGGCGACCACCACGGCCGTCCCGCTGTGGCCCAGGCGGTACTCGAGCGCGGCGGCGGCGTAGAGCCTGGAGAGGGGCACCGCAATCGCGCCCAGCTTGCAGACGCCGAGGTGCGCGACGAGGACCTCGGGACGCTGGGGCATGATGATCGCCACGCGGTCGCCGCGCCCAATACCGAGCCCAGCCAACACGCTGGCGAAGCGGCTGCCGCGGCGGTCCAGCTCGGCGAAGGTGTAGGGGCGGGCTCGACCCGTGGCGTCCTCGTAGATCAGCGCGACGGCGGCCGGATCTCCGGCGTGGCGGCCGCACACCGCCTCGGCCAGGTTGTAGCGCTCCGGCACGTTCCATCGGAACCGCGCACACGCATCTTCGAAGGACGCGTACTCTCCCGCGCGGATCATGTGGGGCCTCTGCGGCGCGCCGTCATTTGCCGATCATGGTGTTGGGAAGCCAGAGGGCCAGCTGCGGAAATGTCATGACCAGCCCGAGGCCGACGATCTGGAGGGCCATGAACGGCCAGATGGAGTGGAAGATGTCGCCGATCGTGATGTCGGGCGGGGTCACCCCCTTCAAGTAGAACACGGCCGGCCCGAACGGCGGCGAGAGGTACGAGATCTGCATGTTCATGCAGAAGAGGACGCCGAACCAGACCGTGTCGAACCCCAGGCTCTCGACGATGGGGACGAAGATCGGCGCGGTCAGCAGGAGGATCCCGATCCAGTCGATCAGGGAACCCAGGATGATCCAGACGATCTGCATGAGGAGCACGATCCCCCACGGACCCACCGGCAGGGCCGTGATCGTCTGCTTCATGAAGCTCGTGCCGCCCGCGAGCGTGTACACGCCGATGAGCGCCGAGGCCCCGAAGAAGAGCCAGTAGAGCATGCACGTCACCTTCGTCGTGTCCCTCACGGCGCCGACGATGTTGGGCCACGTCAGACGCCCGTGAACGGCGGCCGAGATCAGCGCCCCCAGCGCGCCGACGCCCGCCGCTTCGCTGGGCGTGGCCAGGCCGAGGTAGAGCGAGCCGAGCACGCCGAAGGCGACCAGGCCCGGCAGGATCAGCCCCTTCAGGAGCGCGAGCTTCGCCGTCAACGGGATGCTTCGCTCCTCCGCGCTCGCCGCGGGAGCCAACTCCGGCTGGAGAAAGCACCGCGTCGCGATGTAGGTGATAAACAGGCCGGCGAGAATCAGGCCGGGAACCACCCCTGCCATGTAGAGGCGGCCGACCGAGACGCCCGCGGTGAGGCCGTACATGATCAGGACCACGCTCGGGGGGATCAGCGTGGCGAGGCCGCCACCGGCACAGATGCTGCCGAGCGCGATGTCTTTGTCGTACTTCCGGCTGAGCATCGCGGGGAGGGCCACCACCCCCATCGTCACGACCTCCGCCCCGATCACCCCGACCATCGCCGCCATGATCGCGCACGAGATGATGACGGCCACGGCCAGACCGCCGCGCACCCGCCCCGACCAGACGTGCACGGCCCGGAAGAGCTCCTCGGCGACGCCGGCCCGCTCGAGCACGCACGCCATGAAGATGAAGAGGGGCACGGCCACGAGGACGTAATTGCCCATCAGCGTGAAGATGCGGCTCACGACCAGGCTCAGGCTTTGCGGCCCGAAGAGCGCCACGGCGAAGATCACGGCCACGGCGCCGGTGGCAAAGGCCAGCGGCAGGCCGGCGCCCAGCACGGTGATGAAGGAGACGATCATCAGGACGGTGATCCATTCGATGCTCACGGCCGCGTCTCTCCGCGCGCCGCATAGAAGTCCCGGACGACGTTCGCCAGCCCCTGAAGCAGCACCAGCGCCCCCGCCAGGGGGATCGCGAGCTTCACGGGATAGATCGGGGGGTTCCACGGCGTCCCAGCCGTCTCGCGTTGCTGGACGGAATCCCACGCGAACGACCAGCCCACCCAGATTAGCGTCAGCATGTAGATGACAAAAAACACAAACGTCAGCAGATCGAGGCGGGCGCGCGTCCGCGGCAAGAGCCGCTGGTAGATGACGTCCACGATCACGTGGCGCCGGTGGAGGAGCGTGTACCCACCGCCGAGGAGGTACGCCATGGCCGTGACGTAGACCATGGTCTCGTTGGCCCAGAGCGTCGGCCTGACGAACACGGACCGCATCACGACCTCATAGACGACCACCCCCACAATGAACACGATCTGGAATCCGACGATCCGGCCGGTCCATTCGTTGAGCCAGTCGATCGCCCCGAAGAGTCGCCGCATGTCTGATCACTCAGAGGGGGCCTCAGCGGCCCCCTCTGATCCCTCCCGCACGGACGGGTTCACGCCAACAGGCCCAGTTCCTTCAGCCAGGCCTTCTGCGAGTCCACCGCCTTCTTGGCCAGTGGGCTCTTCTTGGCCCACTCGTCCCAGGTCGCCTGCGCGAGCGCCCTGAGCTTGCGGAGCTCGTCCTCCTGCCAGCCGACGAGCGTCACCCCGCCCTTCTTCTTGAGCTCTTCGATCACGCGGATGTCGTCGATCGCCACCCGCTCGACCTGGGTCCACGCCCACTCGCGGACGGCCGCCTCGAGAATGCCCTTGATGTCGTCCGGCAGGGCTTTCCACGCGCTCATGTTCACCGCGAACTCGTGGATGGGCATGGAGTGGAAGCCCGGATAGATGGGGTACTTCGCGACCTCGTGGAACCCCATCCGCTGGTTCATCGAGATCGTCGCCCAGTCCGCGGCGTCCACGACGCCCTTGTCGAGGGCGGAGTAGACCTCGCCGCCGGGCAGGACGACCACGGAGGCGCCCAGCTTGGTGAGGATCTCGGCCGTCATGCCATGAGGGGCGCGGAACTTCACCCCCTTGAAGTCTTCCATCCTCCGGATCGGCTTCTTGGACGGGATGGACTCGACCCCCCACCAGCAGACGCCGACAGGATAGACGTTGTACTTGGCGTAGGCCTCCCGGAGCATCTCGAGCCCGCCCTTGTAGTGGAACCAGGCGTCGTGCTGCCAGGGATGGGTGTAGCCGAAGACGAAGTCGCTGATGACGGCGAGCCCCGCGTCCTTGCCCGTCCAGTAGCCGGGCCATGAGGACTGCGCCTGGAGCACCCCCGCGCCGACCGCGTCCAGGGTCTCGAATGCTCCGGTCACGGCACCGGCCGAGAACGGGGTGATCTCCAGCCGGCCGTTGGTCAGCTTCTTGACCCGCGCGCAGAATTCCTCGAAGATCTTGTAGGTCAGCTCCGCCGAGCTCCAGAGCGACTGCGCCTTCCACTTGTGAACCTGCTGCGCGCGGACGATGGCGGGGGCCCCCGCGATGGCCGCGCCGGCGGCGATCGCGCTGGTTCCGGCCGCTTTCACGAACTCACGCCTGCTCTTCTCCATGCCGTCCTCCCTTTTCGTTCGTCGTTTGACTGCCGAGTGGCTCCCTCCTGGTGAGCGAGCTCCTTCCGCCCCTCTCCCAAGCCCTCAGACCTTACGTCCAAGGTGGCAGTCGCGTCAATGGCCGGATACCCGCGCCGGCGGCGCAGGTGCCCGCTCGAGGAAATAGTTGATCCAGGAGCTGCTCCCCTGCAGATGGCGGTCCGGTGGCGGGATGTACGCCTGGAGGTCCACGAGGCGGTTCGCCGCCTTGGCTCGCTCGTACACCTGCCCCCAGATGCACGGCTTGTCCACGACCTCGCACCGGCCGAGGTGGGCGCCGCCGCACGGGCCGTTGCGCATCTGCTTGGGGCAGGTCTGGGGGCAGACGTACTCCATGTGCCCCAGGACGCAGTTGCCGCAGGCCTGGCAGCCGAACGCCGGTCCCTTGATCGCCATCTCGACGCGCTCGAGTCCCCGCGCCATCAGCGGGTACCGATCCACCCACCCGAAGAATCCGCGCAGGAGCCGGCGGAGCCAGGTCTCCCGCTGCACGGGAAACAGCCGCCCGAGCGTGTCCAGGGCGACGGGAATCGGGTGACGCCTTCGGCTCACGCCCCGCTCGCCGCCCTCATAGAGGTAGAAGCCGTCCCGTGGGGCATACGTCAGCTCCGCGGCAAACTCTTCCCAGCGCGGGGCGAGCGCCTCGGCCCGCTGGATGATCCACGTGATCTGACCGGCGTCGTGGGTGCCGCCGAGGTACGCGCCGGCGTACCCCAGGCCGCGAAGGACCGCCACCATGCGCGCGGCGCGCTCGAGCCGCGCAGCCTGGCCGCCGTCCCTGGCCACACTCTCGCGGCGCACCGCTTCGAGCAGCTCGGGCGCCACCCAGCAGCCGGGCGGCTCGCCCTTCGCCATTTTTTCCGCTCCCCGCAGAGTCAGGAGGTACACGTTCCCCAGGACCGGCGTGCGGACCCCGCGCTCGCGGAGGTACCGCGTGAGCTCGCGGAACTTGCGGGCGTCGTACCCGAGCTGGGTGATCGCCACATCCGCGCCCGCGGCGATCTTCTTCTCCAGCTTGAGGTACTGGTAGAGGCAGTCCGCTTCCGTGTACTTGAAGGGCGAGACCGCCACGGCGACGTGGAACGGCATCCCCGCCCGCCGGAGCTCGCTGATGAGAGCCACGAGCTGCACCGAGTCCAGGTCGAAGACGGCGGGCGGGCGGTCCTGTCCCACCGGCGCCGTCGGGTAATCGCCGGTCATCGCGAAGACGTTCTCGATGCCGAGGGCGTGGAGGTCCTCCAGCGTCTTCCGGAGCCCGTGACGGTCCTGGCTCACGCAGGTCAGGTGGATGTTGGGGGTGAGGCCGCGAGCCCGGGCGGCGGTGCCGACCCGGATCGGATCGTGCCCCGGCGCGCCCCCGGCGTAGCTCGTGACGCTCCCGGCCACGACGCCCGGGCACGAGGCCAGGCGCGCCGCCACGTCCAGGAGCCGGGCTTCACGCGCCAGGCGCGAGGCCACGAGCTCAACGACATAGCAGAAGCGCCCCGCGGCGAGCGCCTCCCTGAGCGAGTTCACCCCTCAGGTCTCCAATTCTTTCCGGACCAGGCGCGTGCCCTCGACCATGGCGCAAAGCTTGGCGAAGGCCACGTCCCGCGGCAGATGGAGGCACCCGCAGTCGGGGTTGACGTAGAGCCGCTCCGCCGGCACGATCTCGAGCGCCTTGCGGATCCGCTCCGCCACCATGTCGGGGGTCTCGACAGTGGGATTCTTCACGTCGATCACCCCGAGCCCGAGCTCGAAGGGGGCCTTGAACTCGCGGAACAGGGCCACATCCTCCTCGCCCCGCCGCGCGAACTCCAGCGTGAGCTGCTGCACCCGGGCGTCGAGGATCGCGGGGAACAGGTAGCGGTAGCTCCCCTCCCACGTGGGCTTGCCGTAGCGGTTCCCGTAGCAGATGTGGAGCCCGATCTTCGCGTCCACCCCCTCCGTCAGGACGTTGAGCACCTTCACGCCCCAGCGCACGTCCTCCGGGAAGCCCGAGTAGTACGGCTCGTCGATCTGGAGGTACGTCGCCCCGGCCTTCACCAGCTCCCTGAGCTCCAGGTTCATCACGCGCGCGATGTCCAGCGCGAAGGCCTCCTCGCTCGGGTAGTACTCGTTCCGGATCCGCCTGACCAGCGAGTGCGGGCCGGTGATGGAGAACTTCGTGGGCCGCTCCGTGAACCGGCGCAAGAACTTGAAGTCGTCCACGAGCCCCAGGGGCGCCGTCGGGAGCTTCCCCCGGACCACGCTGTCGAAAAAGTCGTAATAGAACTTCTTCGAGGCGTGGTCGATCTGCACCCCGGGAAGGCGGCCGGCGAAATAGTCGATCATGTTGTCCCGCCGCAGCTCGCCGTCGGTCACGATGTCGATCCCGGCCATCTCCTGGTCCTTGATGGCCGCCTTGACCGCGGTATCGTGGATCTCCTCCAGGTCGTGCCGGCTGATCCGGCGGAGGAAGTAGTCGGTCTTGAGCCGCTCCAGCCAGCCAGGCATGGAGTAGCTGCCTACGACGGTGGTGGGCAGGAGCGTCAGGCCCATGGCTCTCCCCTCTTAGTCCCGCTGAGTCGTGTAGAGGATGGAGGTGCGCGACCCCTCCCGGTACCGGAACGGCGCGAAGTGCACGTCGTAGCCGGCGCGCGTCCCCACCTCTCGGAGCAGCGGCCCGTTGACCCAGTTCACCACGGAGCCGTCAAGCTTCCCGGGCCCGCGAAAGCCCTGGCGGTACTCCTCCATCTGTGTCACGAAGATGTCCTGGACCTGGAGGTAGCCGCGCGGGTGGAGCAGCGGGAGGGTGTTGACGAAGCTCTCCGCGGCTCCCGAGGAGAGGTGGAAGCGGATATCGTCGGGAGCGCCGCGCAGCATCTCCTCCAGGGCGACGGCGTCCACCCCGCCGGGCAGGGGCGCCTCGGCCAGGTCCGCCAGCGCCACGAGGCGTTCCTCCAGCCGCAGCCCGCTCCACACTTCCCGCCACCAAACCACCCCCCGCCGTCGATCGCCGAAGTAGTCCGGGCCGATATCCAGGAGCTTCCCGGCAATCTGCGCGAGCTCGCCCGGGGGGAACCCGAGGGCCGCAGCGATCCGGTCGGCGTCGGGAAGGTAGGCGCGCGCCTCGACGAGGTAGAAGCGGCCGTCCCGGCGTACGATCTCGTCGTGCGGGAGGTTGTCATACACGTTGGTGAGGTGGATGTGGAGGATCTTGTAACGCAGGAACGCGAGCGTCTTGATCGGGTTCAGCGCGTCCATGGCGATGAAGCTGACCTCGGGGTGGTCCCTCACCGCCGCGCTGGCGCGGTCCAGGATCGGCGTCGAGTAGTCCCCCAGAAGGAACCGCAGGCGCGGGTAGAAGCCCGTCCCGCGCTCGACGTCCAGCTCGCGAAAGCGGTCGAGCCAGAGGGCCGCGCGCGTCCCCGTCCCCACGCCGATCTCCAGGATGAAAATCTCCGGCGGCAACTGCCCACGCTTGTCGAGGTCGCGGAGCAGCGTCCAGAAGTCGGCCACCGAATCGGCGACGGCGACGGGGTGGTTCGCATCGGACCGGCTGCCCGGCAGCGCCTGCTCGAACCCCCGCCCCGACACCTCCTCCCACGCCGCCAGGTGCTGCCAGAAGAGCCGGTTGAAGCGCCAGATGAGGCTCTGCCTCAGGGGGACGAACTCCTCCAGCCGGATGTGCCGCCCGGGCTCCTCGCCCTCCGCCGTGGCGGCCGACAGGGCGCGGGCCAGATCCTCGCGAAGCGTTTCAGGTCGCACCTGGCGGAGGTCCACCGCCACCTCCGCCAGCGCCAAGGGATCGCCGCGGGTGTCGATCGCCCGCCGCACGGTCACGGCTTCGCGGAAGTTCTGCCGGTACTGGATCCAGTCCACGTGCACCCGGAGGTGCGGGAGGAGACGGGGATCCGCCCGCCCCTCTTCCAGGAGGTCGAACAGGACCGACACGAGCCCTCCCGCGCCCGCGGCCTGCCCCCGCTGGAGGTGGTTGAGGTGGACGATCATAACGGCAGGCGCTTGGCGATGATCTCGCGCATCACCTCGGAGGAGCCCGAGGCGATGGGGTAGAGGCGGACGTCGCGATAGAATCCCTCCACCGGGAACTCACGCATGTAGCCGTAGCCCCCGTGGAGCTGGACCGCGTGGTAGGCGACCCGGTTCGCCACCTCCGTGGCGTAGAGCTTCGCCATGGAGACCTCCATGACGCATTCCTCCCCTCCCGCGAAGAGAGCGGCCGCGTGATAGACGAGCTGGCGGGCGGCCTCCAGCTCCGTGGCGAGGTCGGCCACCCGGTGGCGAAGCGCCTGCCGGCTCGCCAGCGGCTCGCCGAACGCCTGGCGCTCGCGCAGATAGGCCACGGTGTCTTCAAGGGCTTGGGCGGCGCCCGAGAGGGCCAGGATCGCGGCAACCAGCCGTTCGCGCTGGAGCCCCACCGCCAGCTGCTGAAATCCCCGGCCCTCCTCGCCCAGGAGGTTCTCGACCGGGACGCGGCATTCCTGAAACGCCAGTTCCGCGGTGTCGGAGGCCCGCATCCCCATCTTGTCGAGCTTGCGGCTCACCTGAAGACCGGGGCTTCCGCGCTCCACCAGGAACATCGAGATCCCCTCGTGCCGGCGCTCCGGCGTGCCCGGACCTGTCCGCGCGGCCAGGAAGTAGAGATCCCCGTAGACCCCGTTCGTGATGAAAATCTTGTTCCCGGTGATCAGGTAGTGGTCACCCGACCGGACCACGCGTGTCGCGATCCCCGCCATGTCGGACCCGGCGCCCGGCTCGGTGATCCCCAGCGCGCAGACCGTCTCGCCCCTGATGATGCCCGGCAGATACCTCTTCTTCTGAGCCTCCGTCCCGTAGCGGGTGAGCCACGGCGAGGACATATCGGTGTGGACCAGGACGCTGAAGGCCACGCCGCCGGAGCGGCAGCGCGCCATCTCCTCGGCGAAGACCACCGTGGAGAGGAAGTCTCCCCCGCCCCCGCCGTACTCGGCGGGAAACTCGAGCCCCAGGAACCCCACCTCGCCGAGCCGGCGCCAGAGGGTCTTCGGAATCCGCCCCTCCTGTTCCCACTCCCCGACGTGAGGCACGATTTCCTTCTCCACGAAGGCGCGGATCGACTTCCGCAGGAGCTCGTGCTCGGGCGAGAAGAGCCGGGTCACTTCTTGGCCCGCTCCCGCTCGAGGGCGCGGAGTTCCGTGCGCCGGATCTTGCCGCTGATAGTCTTGGGGAGGTCGGGGACGAACTCGATCTCGCGGGGGTACTTGTAGGGGGCGGTGACGGTCTTGACGTGCTCCTGGAGCTCGGCGACGAGCCCCTCGGACGGCGCATGGCCGGGCGCCAGGACGACGAAGGCCTTGACGATCTCCCCGCGCATCGCGTCGGGCTTGCCGACGACGGCCGCTTCGGCCACGGCGGGGTGCTCCACGAGCGCAGACTCCACCTCGAAGGGGCCGATCCGGTAGGAGGCGCTGTTGATGACGTCGTCGGCGCGCCCGACGAACCAGAGGTAGCCGTCCCGGTCCATGGAGGCGCGGTCGCCGGTGATGTACCACTCCCCGCGGTGGCACTTGGCCGTCGCCTCGGGGTTCTTCCAGTACTCCTTGAACATCCCCACGGGCCGCTCCGGGACGACCTTGATGGCGAGGTCACCTTCCTCGCCGCGCGGGAGCTCCTTGCCCTCCTCGTCGACGATCGCCAGCGTGTGCCCGGGAGCCGCCGGCCCCATGGAGCCCGGCTTCCACGCCGTGGTCCGGAAGGTGCCGGCGACGAGGACCGATTCCGTCTGCCCGTACCCCTCGTAGATGTGGTGACCGGTCCCTTCCTTCCACGCCTCGATCACCTCGGGGTTCACGGCCTCGCCGGCGCCCACGCAGTGGCGGAGGGTCGGGAACCGGTACTTCTTGAGCGGCTCCAGCACGAACATCCGGTACGCGGTGGGCGGGGCGAAGAACGTCGTGATCGGGAAGCGCTCGAACATCTCGAGCGCCGCGGCCGGTTCGAACTTCTTGCCGCGCCCGTCCCAGACGAAG
>Ga0209521_10002281_pt1 | contig 15670 bp, 19 predicted proteins | sample Rifsed19ft4_FD_184016 | JGI IMG/M metagenome (GOLD analysis project Ga0209521, IMG submission 184016) | Soil microbial communities from Rifle, Colorado, USA - sediment 19ft 4 (version 2) | ecosystem: Environmental > Terrestrial > Deep subsurface > Rock core/Sediment | place: Rifle, Colorado...
GATTCTTAAGCAAGGGCCGTCTAAGGGGGCGAACGGGTTAATGCGTTTAATCTTTTTGGGACCGCCAGGGGTTGGAAAGGGCACACAGGCTCAAAGGCTTTCAGAGACCTATAAGGTGCCGAAGATCTCTACGGGTGACATCCTTCGAGAGGCGGTACAAAAAAATACCTCATTAGGCGCCAAGGCAAAAAGTTTTATCGATGCAGGGATGTTAGTTCCTGACGACGTGGTTATTGAAATGGTTCGAGAAGGCTTAAAGGAACCTGATTGCCAAAAGGGCTATATCATGGATGGCTTTCCTAGGACCATAGAACAAGCAGAAGCCTTAGAGAAAATGCTTAAGGAAACTGGATCAATAATCCAACAGGTCCTGAACTTTCAACTGAGCGATGAGGAACTGGTGAGAAGGTTATCCGGTCGCCGAAGTTGCCCCCATTGCCAGACAGTGTACAATCTCGCATTTCACCCTCCGAAGCAGGAGGGGGCTTGTGATCAATGTAAGTCCCTCCTGGTCCAGAGAAGTGATGATGAACCACAAACTATTCTAAAGCGATTGGAAGTCTACCAACGACAGACTAGACCACTGATCTCTTACTACGAAGGTCAGAAACTGCTTATAAACATTAATGCCGTGGGCAGTGTAGAAGACGTTTTTGAACGTGTTGTAAGCGCTGTACAAAAAGGTAAAATGGGATGATTGTCTTGAAGTCCGCATCAGAGATAGCCAAGATGTCCTTGGCAGGTCAAATTGTGGCGGATACATTAGATGAACTTAAGCGTTTGGTAAAACCCGGGATAAGCACGCAGGAATTGGATAGGTTTGCTGAAGCGTTTATCATGAAGCGGGGGGCGAAACCGGCCTTCAAGGGGTATCGGAATTTTCCTGCCTCGCTTTGTACCTCCATCAACGAACAGGTAGTTCATGGCATTCCTTCTGATCGAGTACTTTTAGAAGGTGATATTATTGGGTTAGATCTGGGTGCCATCGTAGATGGTTACTATGGCGATGCGGCCGTTACCGTCCCGGTGGGCATGACCAATCCCAAGGTCAAGCAGTTTCTCAAGGTCACAGAAGAAGCTCTTTACCGAGGTATAGAGCAGGTGAGATGCGGGAATCGCTTGTCTGACATCTCTAATGCCGTTCAGAGTTATGTTGAGGCTGCCGGCTTTTCGGTGGTTCGTGACTTTGTTGGCCACGGTATTGGTCGTGAGCTTCACGAAGAGCCGCAGGTACCAAATTTTGGAAAACCAGGGCAGGGTCCCCGACTCAAGGCAGGAATGGTACTGGCCATAGAGCCTATGGTCAACATGGGCGGCAGTGAAGTTCGGATCCTCAGTGACAACTGGACTGCCGTAACTCAAGATGGAAGTCTGTCTGCACATTTTGAGCATACCGTGGCTGTAACTGGGGATGGGCCGGTGATACTTACCCAAAAATAGGCTTGCTGATGTCAAAGGAAGATGTTATTGAGGTAGAAGGCACGATTGTTGAAACCTTGCCCAATGCGATGTTTCGAGTAGAACTTGAGAATGGTCATCGTATTTTAGCATACATTTCAGGTAAGATGCGGATGCATTTTATTAAAATTCTTCCTGGAGATAAAGTGACTGTTGAGCTTTCTCCTTATGACCTGACACGAGGTAGGATCACATATCGATTTAAATAGGGGTTCTTATGAAGGTCCGTTCGTCCGTCAAGCGAATTTGCTCGAAGTGTACGATAATCCGACGTAAAGGTGTCGTAAGGGTTGTCTGTGCAAACCCCCGTCATAAACAGAGACAAGGATAAGGAGGGAAAGTGGCAAGAATCGCCGGGGTAGATCTTCCTCGAGACAAACAGATACAAATAGGGCTCATGTATATATATGGGATTGGCCGATCTTCAGCGACTAAGATTTTAAAAGCTGCGGGAGTTAGCCCCGACAAACGGGTCAAAGATCTTAAAGAAGATGAGATCATTCATTTGCGAGAAATCATCGAACGCGATTTCAAAGTTGAAGGAGAGCTTCGTAAGGGGATATCCATGAATATTAAAAGACTGATGGATATAGGTACCTTTCGTGGACTTCGCCATCGGAAGGGTCTACCTGTTAGGGGACAACGGACTCGTACAAACGCTAGAACCCGTAAAGGCCCCAGACGAGCCATCGGTATTAAACTCAAGAAAGAAGCCACAGCTTAGAGGTAAAGCATGGGTGCTAAAAAAGGAAAGAAACGTGAAAAAAAGAATGTTCAAGTGGGTATAGCGCATATCCAAGCGTCTTTCAATAATACCATTGTCACTGTTACAGACATTAATGGCAATGTAGTCGTATGGTCAAGCTCTGGTAACCAAGGATTCAAAGGTTCGAGGAAAAGTACTCCCTTTGCTGCACAAAGGGCTGCAGAGGTAGCCGCCAAGAAAGCGATAGAGCATGGGATGCGGCAGATTGATGTCTATGTAAAAGGTCCTGGATCAGGCAGAGAGTCGGCCATTCGGGCTTTACAGGCTGCAGGCCTTAAGATCAATCTGATCAAGGACGTTACGCCTATCCCCCATAATGGCTGCCGACCCCCGAAACGCAGAAGGGTATAAGAAACAAAATAAAAAAGGAGCCAAGACGTGGCACGTCATTTAGGATCTGTTTGTCGGTTATGCCGCCGTGAGGGAACAAAGCTCTTCTTGAAAGGGACACGGTGCTTTACAGAGAAATGTGCTATAGAAAGACGAAGTTATGCGCCCGGTCAGCATGGCCAGGACAGGCCTAGGCTTTCTGAATATCAAATGCAGTTACGAGAAAAGCAGAAGCTCAAGCGTATCTATGGACTACTCGAACGACAATTTCGCCAGTATTTTTTTAAAGCAGGGCGTAAAAAAGGCATTACCGGTGAAAATCTACTTCAAATATTAGAACAACGGATAGATAATGTTGTATACAAACTAGGTTTTGCCTCTTCACGAGCCGAGGCGCGCCAATTTGTAAACCATGGACACTTCCTAGTAAATGGGAAGCATGTTAACATACCTTCGTATATTACAAAATTAGAAGATGTTGTTGAAGTGAAGCCTTCCAGCCGGTCAATGACGCGAATTCAGGCATCTCTATCCGCAGTGGATGGTAGAGGGATACCGTCCTGGTTGGAGCTTGATAAGGAACAATACCGAGGCCGGGTAAAAGCACTGCCAACCAAAGAAGACAGCGCTTTGCCTGTAAATGAACAGTTAGTCGTTGAACTGTACTCTCGCTAAGCAAGCTACGGCAAGGAGGACTTTATGATTATCCGAACCAAGGACTTTCAAATTCCCCAAAAGGTTGAAATTGAAGAGGAAACACATACTCAAAACTACGGTAGGTTTTATGCGGAGCCTTTTGAACGGGGATTTGGTACAACGATCGGCAATGCACTCAGAAGGGTTTTGCTTTCTTCTATTACTGGTGCTGCGGTAATATCAATAAAGATTGAAGGTGTACTTCATGAGTTTTCGACCATTCCTGGCATCAAAGAGGATGTAACAGACATTGTCTTGAATATAAAAAATCTACGATTGAAACTGCATACGGATAAAACTAAATCGATTCGACTTCGCAAAAAAGGTCCAGGAGATGCCAAAGCTAAGGACATTATACATGATGCTGATGTCGAAATACTTACTCCGGACCTTCATATTGCAACATTGGACAAAGAGGCCAATCTTGATATTGAAATGATAGTGAAAATAGGACGAGGTTATGTCCCTGCTGAGCGAAACAAAGAAGAAGAGGCCGCTATTGGAGTGATTCCTGTTGATTCTATTTTTTCACCGATCAGAAAAGTAAACGTTGCTGTTGAAAATGCTCGAGTAGGGCGAATTACAGATTATGATAAGCTGATTTTAGACATTTGGACAGATGGGAGCGTCAAGCCTGAAGAGGCTTTGGCTTATGCTGCAAAAAACTTGAAAGATCATCTATCCATTTTCATAAATTTTGATGAAGCAGAACTACATGCCCAAGAACCGATACAAGAGAAGAAAGCAGATTACAACAAGAATTTACTCCGAAATGTGAACGAACTTGAGTTATCGGTAAGAGCAGCCAACTGCCTAAAAAATGCTAATATTAGAACTATTGCGGATCTGGTCCAAAAGACTGAAATGGAAATGCTCAAAACAAAGAATTTCGGAAGAAAATCCCTAAATGAAATAAAAGAAATTCTAAATGAAATGGGTCTTTCACTTGGGATGAAGTTCAACCATCTAACATCTGAAGAAGCAAAGATACAACAGGAAGAATGAATTAACCATGCGACACAGAAAACGAGGAAGACAGCTAGGACGCGATACAAAACACAGGAGAGCCCTTTACCGAAATCTGGTAACCTCTCTATTGGAACATGAACGGATCGAGACCACCACCGCTAAAGCCAAAGAGATCAAAGCCATAGCGGATAAGATGATCAGCCTAGGTAAAGACGGTGACCTTTCAGCACGGCGACTGGCCTCAGCCTATCTGATGAAAAAAGAAACGGTGGCAAAGCTTTTTTCAGATATTGCACCAAGGTTATCTGACCGGAAGGGCGGATATACAAGAATTATCAAAACCCGTGTCCGACCAGGCGACGGTGCACCTATGGCTGTGATAGAACTGACACAGCTAAGCATCCCTCCCCAAAACCTAAAAGAAACCAAAACAGAGAATCCAAAGGAAAAAGCAACCTGACTTCGATTTAGAAGCTCAGTTTATTTTAGCCCCTGACAAGCTTTTAAAACCTTCTGATATTCAATTTTCATGCCAACCATTGACAAGCTCTCACCGATCATATATCATAATCACTAAGCATCATTAAATATATTTTAATTCAATAGGTTACACAGTTTCTAAAGGTAAACGATAATTCTTAATATCCTTATAGGTTTCCTCAACTCCATGACTTATCGAGTATCAAAGATTTTTCTTTTTATATTAACAGGTATAACTGTTTTGATCTTAACTGTCCTCTTGAACCAAAACTTCAAACAACACGACACTACCTATTTTATTGTCACACCCATAACGAAGGCTGATATTGGAATACAAGGTCTTTCCTTTACCCAGACACGGATGGGTGAAATGGAGTGGGAAATCAAAGCAAAGTCAGCAGAGATGTTTGAGTTGGAGCACTTAGCGGCCTTTACAGATGTCCACGTGTTACTTAGGACACCACAAGGTTTAGAAATTAGTTTTGATGGTGATAGAGGGACGATAAACACGGATAACCATGATTTTAAAGTAGAAAATGAAAAAGGTGAGATTAAAGTTCAAATGAATAACGGCTATACTGCTCTAACCAGAGCTCTCGTGTGGAGGGATAAAGAACGTGAAATCGATTCGAACCAACCTGTTAGAATTTTTGGACCCAGGCTGACTATAAATGGAGTCGGCATGTTAATTAAAACATCGAGCCAAGAGTTCACTATAACAAAGGACGTTCATGTTTTGCTTCAAAAATAAACAGCGGACCAGTGTAGTACAAATCCTTTCGGCCTTGTGTTTTACGAGCACCTTAAATGCTCAGTTGGTGACCGACCCTCCTTCTTTATCTTCATTAACTATTACGGCGAGAACAATGACAGTCAAAAACCAGGAGAACACTGCAATTCTTGAGGGAAACGTGGTTATAAATAAGGGAGATCTGACAATCACAGCAGACCATGTTGAGATTTTCTTCGGACCGCATGATTCTTCCTCTACAAATGATGATCAAGGTGCACCGACTTTACCCGGTTCACAGTTTGATACCCGGGAGATTTCAGAATTACACGCCTGGGGTAATGTAATATTACAGCAAGGAGCGAGACGAGCGGAAGCACGTGAAGCTATCTATGATCAGAAAAATGAAAAGATAACCTTGTTAGGGGAACCTGTTATATTTGAAAAAGACTACCAAGTAACAGGTACCAAGATGACTTTTTTTCTCAAAGGCAATAGAAGTATTGTAGAAGGTAGTAAAGTTCTGATTCAACCGGAAGAACTACAAAAACCTCAATAGAGTAGGAACAATGCGGCTAACCGCCAAAGGTTTGGAGAAAAACTATAGAAAGCGGAAGGTAGTAGCAGGTGTAAACCTGGAAGTTGAGACTGGTGAAGTGGTTGGACTCTTAGGTCCAAATGGCGCCGGTAAGACGACAATCTTCTATATGATGGTCGGGTTAGTTACACCACTTAGGGGAGATATTTTCCTGAACGATGAAAGAATAACAACCCTGCCGATGTATAAGCGTGCACGGAGGGGAATAGGTTATCTACCTCAAGAGCCTTCTGTATTTCGTAAACTTACTGTAGAAGAAAACCTCTTAGCTGTACTAGATACATTGAATCTGTCTAGGACTGAAAGGTTAGAGCGGCTTCAGTCACTGATGAAAGAACTCAATATCACCCATTTAGCACACAACAAAGCATTTACACTTTCTGGCGGGGAACGCAGACGTGTGGAAATTACAAGGGCACTTGTAAACAACCCAAGATTTCTTCTCCTTGATGAACCATTTGCAGGAATAGACCCGATTGCTGTTATCGATATCCAAAAGATTGTTGCACAATTGAAAAATAAAGGAATTGGAGTCCTCATCACAGATCACAATGTCCAAGAAACATTAGAAATCACAGATAGAGCGTACTTGATTAATGACGGTAAGATTCTGATAGAGGGGTCTTCTCAGGATATAGTCAACAATCCTCAAGCCCGCGCAATCTATCTTGGAGAAACATTTCGTTTACGACAATAGATGGATAAAAACAATTAGCAATTTTTAATTTTGGTCATATCATGAAACCGAAGCTTGACCTTCGATTAAGTCAAAAATTGATCATGACACCTCAACTGCAGCAGGCCATTAAGCTGTTACAGTTGTCAAGGCTTGAGCTTACTCAGATGATATCGCAAGAACTGCTAGAGAATCCACTGCTTGAAGAGTTTTCACAAGAGCAAGATGAATCGGAAGAATCGAGACTAGAAGATTTTGAGAAAGATGAAAAGGAAATAAATACTAGTGATGAAAGAGAGCAGGACAACGAGTTTGAAGAGCTGAAATCCAGATGGGAAGAGTATCTAGAAGAGGAACGTGGAGATATTAAAAATAGTAATATGGTTCAAAACACCACAGAAGACTTGCCTTCCTATGAACAGACGCTTACAAAACCGGCCACTTTAGCAGAACACCTCATATGGCAACTTCGTCTTTCTAAAACGACAGCAGAAGATTACGCTGCTGGATCAGTTGTTATTGGAAATATTGATGATGATGGATATCTTACAGAATCTGTCGAAGATATTGCCAAATCGCTTGAAGTGCCTACAGAAAATATACAATCAGCTTTAAAACTTATTCAGACATTTGACCCTGCAGGTGTTGGAGCGCGAGATTTGAAGGAATGTTTATTGATCCAAATCAAAGAACTTGGGATAAAAAGACCATTTGTCGAGTATATTATTTCTAACCACATCGAAGATATTGAGAATAAAAAATATCAAAAGATTTCAAGATCTCTCAAAGTATCACTGGAAGAAGTATTAGAAGCTGTAAAGATTATAGAAGGATTAGAACCAAAACCCGGACGTCCGTTTTTTCCGGATGAAACGCAAATTATTATTCCGGATGTTTATATAGTCAAGTCAGAGGGACAGTACCAGATTACCTTGAATGAAGACGGACTCCCCAAATTACGTATTAGCCCATTCTATCGTAAACTGCTAACTTCAAAAACTGATACTAATAGTCCAACAAAGGCCTATCTAGATCAACACTTAAAATCAGCAATTTGGTTCATTAAAAGCATAGAACAACGCAACCGCACAATTTACAAAGTTGTACAAAGCATTGTAAAATTACAATACGACTTTTTTGAACATGGTATTACCTATCTGAAACCACTCGTATTGCGTCAGGTAGCGGAGGATATTTCAATGCATGAATCTACCATCAGCCGTGTTACAACGAACAAATATATGCATACGCCTCATGGAATTTTTGAATTTAAGTTCTTTTTTAGTAGTAGTGTGAGTTTTTGCAGCGATGAAGATCGAGGTGAATTATCTTCAATAACAGTTCGAGAAATGATTCGTCAGATTGTTGAACAAGAAGGGCCGCTCCACCCATTACGAGACCAAGAAATTGTGGATCAATTAACAATAAAAAATATCAGAATCGCTCGGCGCACTGTAGCTAAGTATCGGACAGAACTTAAGATTCCTTCAGCCGGTCGAAGAAAAAGGTACATGCAACATTAAGATAAGACTGAATAGAGCCGATGAGAAGCGATAAATCATCAAACGATCTCCAATTGGTAATCATTAGCGGTCTTTCGGGATCTGGGAAAAGCATTGCCATTAAGTGTTTTGAAGATATGGGTTTTTTTTGCGTAGATAATCTACCACCACCCTTACTTTCTATCTTCGTGGATTTGTGTTTCCAATCAGTATCTGGAATTCATAATGTGGCGGTTGGTGTAGATATTCGAGAGCGGGAGTTTCTAAGAGGTTTCTTTTCTATTTTTAGAAAATTAAAAAAAGAAGGATATCGAGTTGAGCTTATTTTCTTTGAGGCTACAGACAACATATTGCTCAGACGTTTTTCAGAAACACGTAGACCCCATCCATTAGCCAAAACCATTTCTGTACTTGAAGGCATTCGCATCGAGAAGGAACAGCTTGCGGGACTACGGAAAGAAGCCGATAGAATTATTGATACCACAGACTATACCCCACTGAAATTAAAAGAGATATTGACCAACGAATATCGTGACAAAAAGGATCAGAAGAAAATAAAAATATCAATTATACCTTTCGGATACAAATATGGAACACCCACAGAAATCGATTTGCTGTTTGACGTACGCTTCATACAAAATCCCAACTTTGTTCCAACACTGCGACCTTTATCAGGACAAGATCCTGAAGTCATAGATTACATTTTAAAGCAAGGTGAAACGTATGGTTTTTTAGAAAGAGTAAAAGATTTATTGGATTTTTTAATACCTCTTTATGAAAAAGAAGGACGTGCCTATTTAACCATTGCAATAGGATGTACAGGCGGAAGACATCGTTCTATTGTAATTGGAGAAATAATAAACAATCATTTAATAGATAAAGGTTATGATAGTTCAATAAGGCACCGTGATATCAATCGTTGATTTATCGATCTAATGTAAGATATAGAGAATTTCAAAGGAGGGAATGAAGAGTGAAATCGGATGATGATGCCGGGAAGGGAATAAGTGATAAGCAGTCTCCAGCTGAAGCTATGAAGCGTGAATCACAGAATCTATTCCAACAGATCCAATCTATGACAGTTGCTGAAAAGATTCAATTTGCATTACATGCAGGAAAAGATGCAAGAAGCATCCTTATTAGAGATTCAAACAAACAGGTAGCGATGGCTGTATTACATAGTCCTAAAATAACAGAAGATGAAATTTTATTGATCGCCCAATCGCGAAATGTTTCTGATGATATCTTAAGATTGATTGCAAAGAATAAAGATTGGGCACAAAAATATTCAATTTGTCTTGCCTTGGTCAACAATCCTAAAACTCCACTCAGCACCGCCTTGTCATTCCTATCAATGATTAAAAGAAAAGACATGGTATTTCTTGCAAAAAATAGAAACATTGGAGAGGCATTGAGATCATCAGCGATTAGACTTCTGCAGACACGTTTCCGTGACTCATAGGTCTTAAACCTCCCACAATCTGTAGTCGATACCTAAACAGTAACACAATATATTGATGTTATCGAAAGGTATAATAGATCTGAATTATAATACTTGACAAAATTGATATAATTAGTATACTTGATAATAATAAAAATTTAATTGTATTTATCTATAGATTGAATCATCAGTCTTTATAAATCAAGGACACGATAAATGGTAAAGAAGAAATACAAAACAAAAGACATTTGTAATATTTTTGATATATCTAGAGCCACGTTATTTCGTTGGGAGAAAGAAGGGTTGATATCCGGGGTCGGTAGAGACTGGCGAAATTGGCGACTATATACGGAAAGAACAATTAATCAAATCAAAAAAACTATAAGAAAGCGAAATGAACGGCATTCTTAGTCTTAGAATGTAACTTTGAGGTCCATATGTTGTTTCCATTTTCAAAAGTAAAGCCACTTTTCGGATTAGATATAGGATCCAGCGCGATTAAGATCGTACAGCTTATAGAGACCAAGTCGGGTTTTAAACTTGAAAAATTTGGAATTAAACAGCTTACTCCTGAGCTGATCGTGGATGGTACGATAATGGACGCGGGCCGTGTTATAGATGCCTTGAGAGAATTATTAGCAGAATTAAAAATAAAGATAAAGGAGGTAGCTATTTCTATTTCAGGGCATTCCGTTATAGTGAAAAAGATTACTATTCCCACCATGACCGAGGAAGAACTTGAAGAGTCGATCAAGTGGGAAGCAGAGCAATATATACCATTTGACGTTAATGATGTTAATGTCGACTTTCATATTCTAGGCGAAGTTGAAAATCCAGAAGGCCAAGCACAGATGAACGTGTTACTTGTGGCTGCAAAAAAGGACAAACTTAATGAGTATACATCATTGGTTGCCGAAGTTGGTTTGAATCCAGTCGTAGTGGATGTGGATGTTTTTGCTATTGAGAATATGTACGGGATTAATTATGATGCCCAAGAAACAGAGATCACTGTTTTGACAAATATCGGAGCTAGCGTAATGAATGTCAATATATTGAAAAATGGTATGTCTACTTTTACACGTGACATTTCAATTGGAGGCAATCGTTATACTGAGATGATTCAAAAAGAATTAAATCTCGGCTATGAAGATGCGGAAAGAGCTAAACGTTCAGAGCCTGTAGAAAAATTGGACACTGATTCATTGATGGATGTGGTTAACACTGTGAATTCAGAAGTCGCTTCGGAGATCACCCGTTCAATTGATTATTTTAAAACGACATCTGCTCACGAAAATATAGACAGAATTGTACTTTGTGGAGGGTCCTCTAAAGTAAAAGGTCTGACCAATTTCTTAAATGAGCGGTTGGGTACACCAATTGAAATTGCGGACCCATTCAAAAAAATCCTTATTGATTCAAAAGCCTTTGATATTAATTATATCCAAGAAATGGCACTGCAAGCATCGGTAGCGGTAGGGCTGGCCATTCGAAAACCTGGTGACCGATGATCAAGATAAATTTACTTCCAGTTCCGAAAGCGCGTAAGATCAAAAAACGCGCAGAGTTACGATCTCAACTCATTTTTACAAGTCTCATATTCGGATTGATAATCATTATCTGTAGTTATTTTTGGTTTGATTTAAACAGGGAATATAAACAACTTCAAGAAACAAAAACAAAAGCAGCAAAGGAATTGGCTGAATTGAAAGAGAAGGTTAAAGAAGTTGAGAATTATGAGCAAAATAAGAAAAGTCTCGAGGAGAAAAATAGGATTATCGAACAGCTCAAAAAGAATCAAAGCGGGCCGGTACATTTGCTTGATGAAATCAGCATCGGTCTAGAACCGCTCAAGGTATGGTTAGTAAACATATCAGTTCAGGAGAACCGTGTTGATCTTGATGGCAAGGCGATCACCAATTCAGATATAGTTGAATTTATAAATAGACTGAAGTCATCTAAATATTTTTCAGATATATTACTTGTTGAATCACGACAAGTCATAGAAGGTAATATTCCAATTTATAGTTTTAAATTAAAGTCCACTCTTGTGCTATGAGCGGAGCATCTAGACCATGAATCTGGACATTATAAAGAACTTGCCCGCATACCAAAAATTAATCGCTTCTGTTTTAGTTGTTGTTATTGTCATTGCCATATTCTTTTACTTTTTTTATTTACCGAAAAAGAACCAGATCACACTTGTTCAGGGTGAGATCTCCAAACTTCAGAACGAAATAAATATTAACATGACCAAGGCTAGGAGACTTGAAGAGTTGAAAAAAGAGAATGCGGAACTCGAACGCCAGCTTGTACGGAGAAAAGAACAATTACCACCCGAAGCCGAAGTGGCTAGTTTGCTCAAACAGGTATCTGATTTGGGACTACGTGTCGGGCTAGATTTTAAACTATGGCGTCCTGCTGCCAAAAAGGCCAATCCCTCAGGGCTCTATTCGGAAATTCCAGTAGATGTTGAAATTGCTGGGAGCTACCATACAGTGGCTACATTTTTTGATCGGGTTGGGAAATTGCCACGCATTGTTAATATTGGAAATATAAGGATATCTAACCCGCGATTGGATAAAGGTCGCCTTATTGTTCAGACCACATTTGTAGCAACGGCCTTTGCTGCGCTTGAGGAAAAGCCACAGGAAATACCGGGAAAGGAAAGTAAGCAGACTAAAAAAGGCAAAAGAGCGAAGGTCGAGTAAGATTTATGATAAGATTCAAACAACTAATAGGTTCTATTGTGGCCTGGATTTTCTGTCTTGCTTTACTGTTAGTTGGATGTAATGGAAAGTCAACTACAAAACAAGCGACCACAAGACCTCTTCCCCAACAGCAGGCCGCTGTACCAGAATCGAAAAGGGTCGCTGAAGAAACTCCGATGGCAATCGCTCCAACCGTTGAGCAGGTGTTAGAATATAACTATAACGCACAGGACCGACGGGACCCATTCCGTTCAATTTTAATAACAACCGAAACTACAAAAAAGATTGATGTGCTTCCTCCTTTACAACGAACTGAGATTGCCGAAATGAGATTGATCGGTATTGTGTGGGGCAGTCTCGGTTATTCTGCCATGATACAGACCCCTGATGGAAAAGGTTATACTATTCGAGTTGGGATACCCATCGGGCCTAATAATGGGGTTGTAAAAAGGATAACGGAGCGAAACTTAATAGTGGAGGAAAAATTTACAGATATTTTTGGTGAGAAAAAAACAAGAGAAATTGTTATGGATCTTCATCCCCAGAAGGAGGGGAGCGAATGAAATCAAGAATCGTTTACTTGGCACTATGCGGGTTTATGGCAATCAATGCGATGGCATGCGCCTCTGTTAAATCAAGCGTGAAGGCCGGTGAGGAGCCGCAGAGGATTAAAGATATATCGGTTACGGATCACCCGGATAGAACTGAGATTGTGGTTTCAGGAGAAAAACCCCTAATCTACACTACTTTTCGGCTCACAGATCCCAATAGACTTATTGTAGATTTGACAGGAACCACTTTCGGACAGTTTAAGGAGACGATTGAAGTCAATAAAGAGGGTTTGAGAAACATTGTGCCAGTCGAAGGTGAAAAACCGAGTTACATTGCAAGACTTGAAATCTCCCTTACAGAGGTGGTGGAATCACGCGTTCATACAGAGGGAGATAAACTAATCATTGACATTGAAAAGCCCACGACGATTGAAGGGGTGGTAAGCGAAAGTATCACTCCTCCTGAAACTTCTGAAACCGCTGAAGCTGCACCCATACCACCGGTGGCCCCATTGGCTATTGAAGAACAACCACCGCCCTTGCCGGAAGAAGAGGTTCCTGCTGCAAAGACCATCTCAAAAGTTACGGTTGAGCCAAATGAAAAAGAAATTACGGTGACCATATTGGGTGATGGTGGATTGAAGCCACAGGTTTCTATGATGGAAGGTGATCGCTTAGTGGTTGACCTGCCGGAGGTCACCAGTACCGTAACCCCCAACACCATTATGGTCAAACATCCTGTTTTAAAAAGAGTAAGGATTGGTCAGCATCTCAAGCCCCAAAAGGTCCGTGTGGTGTTAGATTTGGCAAGACCGGTTATGTATGATGTTCAAGCTGCGGATCATCAAGTCAGGCTTATAGTGCGAACAACCGCTGAACCGCCTACCACAGCTTTGGCCCCAAAGGCAACACCGTCAGTTTCACGACCTGAAGCACCAAAGCCAACCGTCTCTCCTACGCCTGCTGCCATTGGAGGGCAACCTGAGGGATTAGTGACTGCTAAGAAATATACGGGAAGAAAAGTCTCGCTTGATTTCCAGGATGCTGATCTAGACAATGTGCTGAGACTTTTAGCCGATGTGAGTGGATTAAATATTGTTATCGGGACAGAAGTCAAAGGAAAAGTGACAATTAAACTCATCAATGTTCCCTGGGATCAAGCACTGGATATTATTCTGAAGATGAATAATCTGGGACAGATCCGTGAAGGAAACATTATCCGAATTGCCGCTTTAGCGAATATAGCCAGACAACAAGCAGAGGAAGCTGCGGCTAAGGAAGCAAAGGTGAAGGCTGAGGATCTTGTTACAAGGATCCTCCCTGTCAATTATGCTAAGGCCGAGGACCTGGCTGAACCGCTTCGTAAAAACTTAAGCCCTCGCGGTGACATCACGATTGATAAACGAACCAATACAATGATCATCAAAGATGTAGAAAGACACTTACAAGATATACTAAGTCTTGCCAAGACCCTTGATGCCCAGACGCCTCAAGTTCAGATCGAGGCCAGGATTGTCCAGGCGGACACAAGCTTTGCACAATCCCTCGGGATCATGTGGGGAGCGGCTTTTACACAATTACAAGGAAATAACGTTTTTGGAATCCAGGGCGGAACCTCGGGTGACTTCAATGCACCAACACCGGGTTTTGCCGTCAACCTTCCCGCAACCGTGTCCGGATTATCCAGTGTGCCTGGAGCAGGATTTACTTTCGGCCGGTTTACTGATAAACCATTGAATCTTGATCTCCGGCTTTCGGCAGGTGAGTTAAGCGGGCTGACCAAGACGATTTCAAGCCCCAAGGTGATCACCCTGGATAATAAGGAAGCTAAGATCGAACAGGGGGAGTCAATTCCTTTTCAAACCACTTCCCTTCAGGGTACTCAGACCACCTTTGTGGATGCCAATCTGACCTTACAGGTTACGCCGCATGTGACTTCGGACGGAAGCATCATCATGAAAGTCAAAGCGGCCAAAAACCAATTGGGTAGTTTCAGCGGTCCGGCAGGGCCCAGTATCGAAAAGCGTGAGGCGACGACTGAAATTTTACTCAAGGATGGGGAAACGACCGTCATCGGTGGTATCTTTACGGATGAAAAGAGAGAAAGCGAAACTGCAGTCCCCTGGTTGTCCAAGATTCCTATCCTGGGCTGGCTCTTTAAAAGCGTCAGCGAGACGAACACAAAAAAGGAGCTCTTGATTTTCATAACGCCGACGGTCATCAGGACGTGATATGCTGCGGTATCTCAATGCAGGAGAATCGCATGGGAGGCTTCTCCTCGCTATTGTGGAAGGAATGCCGGCAGGACTTCCATTGACCAAAGAGCTGATCAACCGTGATCTACAAAGACGCCAGCAAGGACACGGTCGCGGTGGTAGGATGAAAATCGAGCAGGATCAAATTGAAATCGTTGCAGGGGTTCGATCCGGGTTAACACTGGGGAGTCCGATAGGACTTCAAATCAACAATCGCGACTGGAAAAACTGGCAGGAGATCATGGCGGTCGAGCCGGGAGAAGCTTCGACCGCTCGTGCGGTGACTAAACCCCGACCAGGTCATGCGGATCTTGTTGGTGCGATTAAGTATGGCCACACCGATATGCGAAATGTACTCGAGAAAGCCAGCGCGAGAGAAACGGCGATTCGTGTTGCTGTTGGAGCGGTCGCCAAGGCTTTATTAAATCAGTTTGGCATTAAGATCATCAGCCATGTGAAAGAGATCGGCGGTATCCAAGCCGACACCCGTCACATGGATTTTGAGAGCTT
>Ga0209521_10002282_pt1 | contig 15659 bp, 15 predicted proteins | sample Rifsed19ft4_FD_184016 | JGI IMG/M metagenome (GOLD analysis project Ga0209521, IMG submission 184016) | Soil microbial communities from Rifle, Colorado, USA - sediment 19ft 4 (version 2) | ecosystem: Environmental > Terrestrial > Deep subsurface > Rock core/Sediment | place: Rifle, Colorado...
TATCTACCGATATCTTCATGGCGCAACTCAGGGTGCCCCAAAAAATTCGCCCTAAGTATATTGATTTTCCCTCTATTGTCAAGATGAAAGACGGCGGGAGAAGGCAAAAAATTTCGATTTTTTAACCACTTCCAACAAATCTCTCTTTCTGGTCCAGCGCAAAGTCAGGCGCCGACAATCTCGTTCAATCCCTCAACAACTTGAGCAAGTTCTTCTGGAGACGCCCTGCCAATCACCTTCCCAATCCTTTCAACCGCAAGCGTTCGAATTTGGCTAATTTTCACCCACGATTTTTTCGCAAGCCCTTTGGCATGGAGTTCGAGGGTCAAGGGAAAGCCCGCGCGTTGAGGCTGACTCGTGAGAGCAACGGCAATTACAGTCCCGGAACGTTCATTGAAAACATCCTGGCTCAGAATCAAAACCGGACGCAGTCCCGCTTGTTCACGTCCCCGTACCGGATTCAAGTCGGCCCAGCGGATCTCACCCCTCAGTATTCGGGCCATTCTGCTGGGTCCTCAGAAAGACCCTCTTCCGCAAGCGCTTTCTCAAACGCCGGATCAAGTTTGGCGCACTCTCCGGCTAGACGACTTCTCTCAAGGCGGGCGAGTTTCTCTGCGACCGCTTCTTGAATGGCCTGACTGCGATTGGGAAACACTTGCTTTTGAACCAGTTTGTCGAGACGATTAAGCGTGGACTCATCTAAAGAGATCGCAACTTTGGACCTTCCCATGGCTTACCTCCGGGTATGACGATACTTCATACCAGCAGATGAGTCAAGCCAACATCTATTTGGAACCTAACGTGCTGCACGTAATCGGCCCGCAGCAAGTCTCGCTTGCCGCGGGTCCGTGTTGACGCGCGGGTTAGATGTACTCAAGGACGCACCCTTTCGCAACCCCAAAGCTTGACAGGTCTCTACTACCAACGGCAATCCGCCAAACGATGTCAAAACCTCGCCGGAATCATCCTCAATAAGCTTAATCAGTTACACAACGACATTAATTCTAAGAAGCCAACAATTCCCTCAATCCGCCACTCGCATCTCCGTCGGCAATATATTGAGTTCCTCGACGCCGTCCTGCCGCACAATCACCGTTCCACCGATATTGGTGCGCTGCTTCCCCTTACAAGCATTGGGCTCAAGCTCAAAGACCATTCCCGCCTGGATCACGAGATCTCCGCCCACGGCAGGCCTTCCGCGTAGACTCTTGTATTTCTCGTGCCCCGGCATCTGTTCGATCCCGACCTGGGTGGCACTGGTCCAGCCAATGGGATTCAAGCTATGGATCAGGGGTGTTGTAGCAAAGTAATTATGTCAGGGGGTGGGGATGACAACCCTGACGATGAAAGAAGAGAAGCGGCTAGAGGTTATACAAAGAGTGTTTCGAGGAGAGCTGACGGTGGCCAAGGCGGCGCTGGTGCTTGGAGTCTCAGAGCGGCAGTGCTACCGGATCAAGGCCCGGGTAACAAGGAGGGGAGCCAGGGGAGTGGTTCATGGCAACCGGGGGCGGCCGTCGAAACGTAAGGTCAAGGAGAAGACGCTCAAGCGCATAGTAGAGCTAGCTCCTTTTCAACAGGTAGGTCCCGGAAGCGTCCACGGCGCAGGTGAAGCCGGGCGGGACCACTACCGTGGTCGCCCTCTCTTCTATGATGGACGGCCCGGCGATGACATTGCCGGCGAGGAGCCGTTCGCCATCGTAGCAGGGTGTTTCAACCCAATTTTTCCCGAACAGACAGCGCCTCTTGCGCTTCAGCGCCGCCTTAGGGTTGGCTTTCCCCCGCGCGATCGGGATAATTTTCAGGTGAAGCCCCCGACCGGCCGTGGCTTTGAGCCAAAAGGTCAGGAACTCGACCTGCCGATAAGGCAAGTGAAAAGTGTAGAGCTCTTTGTGCCGGGCATGGAATGCCTTGAGCACATCCTCGAGGTCGCCGGGCGATTTGAGGACGCTCGGAAGCGGGACCTCAATCTCGTGGAACTGTCCCGCGTAGCGCACCTGCGCTGTTCGGGTAAAGACCAGATCCTCTGTCTTGAAATGACTTTCCTTGAAGTCGGCAATCGCTTGCTTGGCGAGATCGCGATAAAGACCTTCGATCATCTTTAAATCCATCTTGTCGGCGCGCATGATGTGGGTCCGGGAGTACTCGCGCCCTATATCCATGGCAAACATCCCGAAGGCGCTGTAGAGGGCTGCGTACTTCGGAATGACAACGAGCGGGATGCGCAGCAACTCGGCAACATTGGCGCCATGGACGGCGCCCGCGCCGCCACCGACAAGCAAGGCGAAGTCACGCACATCCAAGCCGCGCTTGGTGGAAAGCTCGATGACTTGATCCGCCATCAGCGAGTTGACGCTTTGGAAAATCGACCGGGCGGCCTCGCTCTCACTCATCTTAAGAGGCCCGGAGACGCGCCGGATCGCCTCCCGGGATCGCTCGGCGTCCAACGGAATCTCGCCGCCGAGAAAGTAATCTGTCGGGACATAGCCGAGGAGCACATCGGCGTCCGTTACCGTGGGTCTATCGCCGCCCCGGCCGTAACAAGCCGGGCCCGGGACCGCGCCCGCGCTCTGCGGCCCAACGCGCAGCAGACCGAGTGAATCGATCCAAGCAAGACTTCCGCCGCCGGCGCCGATCGAGTGAATATCGACCATCTTGATGGCCACCCGCTCATCACCCACCCAGCTTTCGGTGGTCGTGGGGATTTCACCTTTCCGAATCAGAGAGACGTCCAGACTGGTGCCCCCCATATCGATCGAGATCAGGTTGTTGTGACGCGAGGAACGTCCCCAAAAGAGCGCCGCGGTGGGACCCGCCGCCGGTCCGGAGTTGATAACCGTGACCGCCTGGCGACGCGAGTGGGAAGCGGATTGGACCAGCCCGTCGGCGCGCACGATGAGAAGACTTCCTTTGAAGCCGAGCCCGGCAAGTCGTTTTTCCAGGGCCATGAGATAATCGGCGACAATCGGTCCGATATAGGCGCTCACCACCGTAGTGCTGAATCGTTCGTACTCTCCCCACACCGGCAAGATCTCGTGCGAGGTGGTCACATAGACATTCCCATCGAACCGCTGCCGGCAGATTTCCGCCGCCCGCCGCTCGTTTTCCGGGTTGATATAGGAATGCAAAAAGCAGACGGCGATGGATTTGACGTTCTCAGAGGATAACTTGTCCAGCGCCGCTTCAACGCTTGCAGGATCCAGCGCTGTCTCGATCTCGCCGGTAAAGAGTGTTCGTTCTCGAACGGGAAGCCTGAGATATCGGGGCACCAGCGGTTTGTAAGGGGGAACCCCGAGGTTGTACATGGAAGTGCGGATATTTTTAAAACCGCGCCGGATTTCGAGCTCGTCGCGAAAGCCATCGGTTGTGAGCATCCCAACCTTGGCGCCGCGTTCGGTGAGCAAAGCGTTGGTCGCCAGGGTCGTGCCATGGATGATAAATTCCAACTCGCCGATAAATTCACCGAGGGTTTTCCCCTCTGACTTTGCCGCCTTTTCGAGAGAATCCATGAGGCCCTGGCTCGGGTCCTCCGGCGTAGTCGGCGCCTTGAACTGTTTAAGACGGCCCTTGTTATCAAGGACCAGGCAATCGGTAAAGGTCCCACCGACGTCAATTGCCACTCGCGTCATTGCATACCTCCTTATCCTTTATCCCATGATGGAATTCTTGCCCGCCCTGGGCTGCCGTTGCTGCTGCCGAGACTGGTCACCACCCCCACTCGAAGGGGGAGAATTCCCGGCACGCCCTGCAAATACTGCCGGCCATTTTGCTTGAATCTCTCGTAAGTATGCGGGGTCCGCTTCCGCCACCCGCGGGAACTCGTCGATCCATTCGAACGGACGGCAGGCGTCGATAATCGCGCGCGAGTTGTAGGAATTGCGCCGGTCCCGCACCAGGGGATCGATCGGCCCGCTCCAGCCCTTGCGCATGATATCTATGTCGGTTGCCGGGTCGGATCGGGTCGCCACCGCCCACATGACCTCGTCCATGTTCGTGGGATCAATGTCTTCGTCCACAACGATGACGTAGCGGTTTAGGTAGGCTCCCGCCTGGCACTGCGAGGCAATGTACCCCGCCTGGCGGGAGTGGCCGCAGTAGCCTTGCTTGATGCTGACGACGATAATCATTCTTCCGGCCGCCGATTCGGGAGCCCAGACCCCACGCACGTCGGGTATGCCGGCTTTAACCAGAGCGTCGAAAATCATCGCTGACTTGAGAACGCTCCTCATATAGGAGAAGTCGTGCGGGGGCTTCGCCGTAGGCGCGCCCAGCAGGATCGGGTCATTGCGGTGATAAACCCTCTCCACCTCGAGCACTGGCACCGGAGCGGGCGTCGCTGAATAGTAACCGGTGGCCTCGCCGAAGGGGCCTTCCTTCGACTCGTGACCAGGCCGGATCCACCCAGCCAGCACGATCTCGGCAAAAGCCGGCATTGGCAATCCGGTGATCTCTTCGCGGATCACTGGGATAGGCGCGCCAACCATCGCACCGCCGTAGTTGTACTCTCCGATACCCGTGGGAACTTCCAGACCTCCAAGGATCAAGAAAAGCGGGTCATGACCAAGGGAGGCTAAAACCGGACAACGACCCTCCCGCTTCCACCACTTCTCGTAGTGCTGGCGGCCATGCTTGCCTTTGGTGATCGCTAAGGAAACATTCCTGCCGCCAAGCGTCATCATGCGATAGGCGCCAATATTGATCCACCCGCTTTCAGGGTCCGAAGTGACAATCGCCGAGCCGGTTCCAATGAACCGGCCGCCGTCCTCGCTGTGCCAGAACGGCGCTGGAAACGACTCCAGATCGATGTCTGAGTTGATGATATTTTCGAGCACCGGGCCATCGCTGACGAACTCAGGCGCGAAGCGGGCCGCCTCTTGCTCCCAGTAATTCGGCTTTCCTGCCAGCGCCTCGGCAAGCGCGCGCTCGTCGAGATCGGTCGACATTCGCAACGTCAGCAGCAGGCGCCGCCGACTCGCAGTGGAACCAGTCAAAACACGATAGCCGGCAGGGTAGTTTTTGATTTTATCGAAGAGCAGCGCGGGGGTGGGCTTGAGCCGGCAGTTTAGCTCCGAGATGGCGCCAAGCTCAAGATTCCAGTCCGCGCCCTCAACGAGCTGGAGCTCCCCCATCTCGCCAGCGGCGCGGATCCAGCCGCGCAGATCAGTCAATTGATAGCCATTTTTCTCTTGAGCCACAGTCACACCTCTCTTTCCGGGCCCGCAGCGGCGCGCAGCGATTTGGTCTGATTCCAATCAATCTGCCGGGTCGCAGGGTCAATCGCAACCTTATAAATCTCCCGCGCTGTCTCCAGCGTCACCAGCTCGTTGATATAGACATCCTCCCACACCGCCTGCGGATCCCGTTCCTCCGGCCGCCCTATGCCGCCACCCCCGCCCGTGTCCTTGACCACATGATCGCCACCACGAAGCTGATGCAGGCGATGGACCTTGGCGCGAATCCTTTCCTGATTGCGGAGGATATAGCAGGTATTGGGCGGCGATTGTTTGCCCCCGAGCGCGCCGTGACTAAATGTCGTCTCGCCCTGACCGGCGCCCGTGTGCATCCCCGCCTCACCGCCAAGATTTAGCGCCTCCCAGTGAAATCCCGGACCACCCCGCCATTTGCCTGCGCCGGATGAGTCCATGCGAAACTGCCGGCTGATGACCTTCCAGGGATATCTGATCTCAACGTCTTCCGTGTTCGGCCGGGAAATCTCCCCTAACGTGCCAATCGATGCGGATCCCTGGTAGCCGTCGTACCCCGCCACCGCGCCTGCGCCACCCTCCGCGTGGTATCCGGGAAAAACATAAAGACCCTCTGTGCGAGGGTTTATTCCATAGATGTACTGCCCGTAGCGCCGGCCCCAACCAGCCGCCGCCCGACCCGGCACCGCCTCGGACATAGCCATCATCACCGCCTCGAGGATATTTCCTCCCATGCTGACAGGCGCCCCGCCCATCGGTGCAGGATACTTCGCGTTCACCACCAGCCCCTCAGGCGCAATCACCTGGATCGCGCGCATCGTCCCCTCATTGTGATACTCCGCCAGCGCCGGGTCGAAGAAAAGAATCGACGCCGCCACGGCATTGCTGTACGTGCTCGGATAGCTGCAGTTGACGAATCCGCGCCGCTGCTTGTCGCTCTGAGAAAAATCAATCGTGAGCTCATCGCCCTTTACGGTAACTTCGCAACGAACCGTCACCGGAACGTCCAGCTCATAACCGTCATCATCGGTTGAGGACTCACCATAATAGGTCCCATCCTTCATTTGCTTGATGCAGGCCCTGATCGCGCGCTCGGTGCGATCCTGCATGACCGAGACGCACCTCTGGACCGTACCGATACCGTATCTCTCAACCAGAGCTCCCAACCGCAACTCGGCAAGCTGGGTAGCCGCGATCATCGAATAAGAATCAATCCGAACCCCCTCGGAAAGCCGGACATTGTTCCAGATGAGCCTCAAGACGTCGCGCTGCTCCTTACCCTTCTCCATCACCTTCACGCCCGGGATGAGAATCCCCTCGGAGTGGACGTCGTAGGGATCGGAAAAATAAGCGCCGGGAAACGCCGCCCCGGTGTCCTCCACATGAGCGCGCGCCAAAGTCCAGAAGACAAGTTTTTTCTTATAAAAGATAGGCCGGAAAAAACCCCAATCCGGCGGGTGGCAAGAATAACCCTTGTAAGGATCGTTCGCCAAAAAGACATCCCCCGGATAAACATTGTCCCGATATTCGTTGAGAATGTATTGCACCGAAAACTTCGCGCCGACAAACTGGATGGGCAGGCCGACCGGAATCGCAATGGTGTTTCCCTCGCCATCCCAGATCCCCACCGAGATGTCTTTTAGCTGGGAGATAAGGAAGCTCTGAGAGGTCCGCTCGATCACGCGGCGCATCTCTCGGCAAATCCTCTGCAAAGAGTGCCACACCGTGGACAACGTAAGCGGATCGATCTCCATTCGAGCCGGCAACCTCTTTCCAGCCCGCTTTGAAGCAGCTTTCTTTTTAACTACCATACAAACTCCATTCTCTTGCTCCTACCCGGCCGGAGCTCTTACTGCTTTGCAGTTGTGTGCCCCATCGCTTTGCGCACCGCGTGAACTATTTGCTCTTTACCGGGAACAAAATGATTCTCCAATGCCCCGCTCGAGGGCACTGGAGCGAAAGGTGCGCCGACCCGCAGGATCGGGCTGTCCAAATAGTAAAAAACCGCCTCCTGGATCTGCGCCGCCAGCTCCGCCCCTATTCCGCCCCTTAGCACGGCCTCATGAACAATGACAAGCCTGCTCGTCTTGCGCACCGAGGTCTCGATGGTCTCAAAATCCAGCGGACAGAGGCTGCGCGGGTCTATCACCTCAACCGAGATGCCTTCAGTGGCCAGCTCTTCAGCGGCCTCCAGGGCAACACTTACCATTTTTGAAAATGCCAGAACGGTCACGTCTCGGCCGCTCCTACGGAGCGCGGCCTTGCCAATCGGCACGACGTGGTCCCCTTCGGGGACCTCTCCGCTCGACCAGTAGAGCCCGCGGTGTTCTATAAAGAGGACCGGATTGTCGTCGCGAATAGCCGCTTTTAAGAGACCCTTAGCATCCGCAGGATTAGAAGGCGCAACCACCTTCAGGCCCGGCACATGAAGGAACCACGCCTCAAGGCTCTGCGAGTGATGCGCGCCCCAGTTTCCCAACGCGCCGCCCTGCACCCGAATGGTAAGCCGGACGCGCAATTGTCCGCCGGACATATAATGCAGTTTGGCCCCATGGTTTACCAGTTGATCCATGGCCAAAGTAATGAAATCAATGAACATCACTTCTACCACAGGGCGGAATCCCAGCACTGCGGCGCCAACCGCCAGTCCAACGACCGTCCCCTCGCTTATCGGGGTGTTGACGACTCGATTCTCGCCAAATTGCTCAGCCAACCCCTTGGTAACACCAAAGGGCCCGCCCACCGCCACATCCTCGCCAAGAACGTAGACGTCGGAGTCCCGGGTCATTTCTTCGCTCAAACCCTCGCGAATGGCCTCTATGTAGGTGCGCTCTGCCATCTCGAATCTCAAGCGTAAACCAGACTGTCCACTTCTCCCGCAGCCGGCCAGGGAGATGACAGGGCAAACTGAGAGGCCCGATCCACCAGATCCCGAGCCTCGCTCTCCGCCTGCTTTAATGCCTCGTCTGAGATGCTATGCTCTTTCTTCAGCACGCGGGTCAGGCGGGCGATGGGGTCTTTTTCTTTCCATTCGGCGAGCTCAGAGAGCTCCCGGTACTTTCCCGGGTCACCCTCGTAATGTCCCCGCAGACGATAGGTCAAGCATTCTATGAAGCTGGGGCCTTCCCCCGCCCGGGCTTTTCTGACCGCCTCATGAACTGATTCGCGCACAGCTAAAATTTCGTTTCCGTCTACGGTAACGTTTGGGATGGAATAAGTTTGCGCATGGTTGGCAAGGCGGGAGACCAAAGTGTGAGCAGAGAGGGGCGTAAACTCGGCATAGCCGTTGTTTTCGCACACAAAGATGACCGGCAATTTCCACAAGCTGGCGATATTGAGAGACTCGTGAAAGGCGCCTGCCTGGCCTGCGCCATCGCCAAAAAACACCACAGCGACCTGCCCTCTTCCTTTCTCCTTGCAGACAAACGCTGCGCCCAGGGCAAGAGGAATAGTGCCTCCGACAACCCCCGTGGCGGTGACGAAACCACACTCCATCGCAACCAGGTGCATGGAGCCGCCTTTTCCCCCACAGTAACCGGTTGACCGTCCGGCCAGCTCTGCCATGAGCCGCCCTAATTCGGCGCCCTTGGCTATGGCATGGCCGTGGGACCGATGGCCGCCGAAGATATAGTCGTCCGCTTGCAGTAAACTGCATACGCCCACAGCCACTGCCTCCTGTCCTATGCCCAAATGGATCAACCCGGTGATCTGGCGGCGCGCGCACATCTCCGAAACCTTCTCCTCGAAGGAGCGGATAATCCACATCTTCCGCAGCAATGAGAGCAGCTCCGCTTGATTTGGTACGTCCATCTACTGTTCTCCTAACGAGCAAAACTCAAATAGCGCTTTCCCAAATACCATTCCGAGCTCAGCGGACCAAAGCGCGGATTGCGCCGGCGATGCGGGCCTCTGAGGGGCTGATGAAGTCTTCCAATGGAGGACTGTAGGGAATGGGCACATCGAGCGTCGTAACCCTTTGCATTGGCGCCTTGAGCTTGTCAAACCCGGTCTCGGCGACACGTGCCATCAACTCAGCGGCAACTCCACAACTCGCGCGGCACTCGTCCACAACCACCATCCGTCCGGTTTTTTCCAATGAGGCCATAATGGTCCCAAAGTCCAAGGGAACGAGGGTGCGAGGGTCCACCACCTCTACCTGGATCCCTTCTTTAGCCAGACTTTGCGCAACGGCAAGCGAGCGTTGCACCATTAGAGAAGTGGCGACCACGGTAACGTCGCTGCCTGCTCGTTTGATCTCCGCCTGACCAAAAGGGATCGCCTCGTCGGTCTCGGGAACAGCTCCTTTGAGATCGAAAAGAAGCACGTGATCGATGAAAATTGTCGGGTTATCGCTATTCACGGCGGTCTTGAGCAGTCCTTTGACGTCGCGCGGCGAGGAGGGAAGAACGATTTCCAATCCCGGACAGTTCCAAAGCATGGCCTGAGGGCTGTGCGAATGCTGGGCCCCGCCTCCGCGGCGCAGACCGTGCAGCAGATGGAAAACCGCCGGCACCTTGGTCCGCCCGCCCGACATATAGTAAGCATTCGCCGCCTCGTTAACCACCTGGGGCCACGCCTCGAAAACAAAACTGGCAGTGATGAGATCGACAACCGGCCTGAGACCGGCCATAGCCGCCCCAATGGCAAGTCCACAAAACGCAAGTTCTGAAATCGGAGGAGAAACGACTCTGTCGGGGAAGTTCTTGGCAATCTCCGCAAACAAAACCCGATGCGGGCTTAGACCTAAAAATCCCGTAATGGTATCCGAAATAAGGTGCACTCTCTCATCGGCGGCGAGGAGCTCACGCAACGCCTCCAGCTTCGCTTCGTAATATGCCAGCTCCCGCATATTTTTCCCTTTAGGTAATATGTTTTCCGTTCCTAATCCTTAAAAAAGAGGCAACGTATCGCCAAAGAAGATTCCCTTGAACAACTGGGTCTGCATAAAGAGCTCAAAATATCCAATGGTGAAGGCCCAGCAGGAGAGCGCTATAAGAGTACACACCAGCCAGTTGGCTCGACCTTCGAGTCGCGCAAACAGCAGGATGTAAACGGGCACCGTTACGCGAAAGCCGACAAGGGCTATCCCCGCAAGAGCGAGAAGTAGCCACCCGATCATTCTCAGGACACGCACCGTTGGATAGCTTACATTTTCCCGCTCTTCATCTGCCGGGAGCTCCACCGCTATGGAGGAACCACCGAGACGCGCATCCGCCGACCGTAGCAGACCAGGCCTCCACACGGCAACAAGGGCGACGATTGTAAGGACCAAAGTAGGTATGCCAATCCCCATAGGGAAGATCCTTGAGTTGGGACCGTACCCAAACCCGACAACCACGACATAGAGCTCAAACGCCAGCATGAGAATGGTAAGGATAGTGCGGCCTTCGAGCATCCTGCCCATTCTACGCCTCCTTGATGACCCGGCTGCGCAGCAAAGGATATATCCCGACGGCTACAGCAACCAGGAAAAGCCCCAATGAGAGCGGGTGATTGAGAAAGATCAGCGGGCTTCCCTGAGAAATGTGCAGCGACTGAAGAAAGGCCAGCTCGGCTGCATCGCCCAGGAGAAAGCCAATGATAAATGGCAACGGCGAAAAGCCATACCTGATCAGGAAGTAACCCAGAACGCCGCTGCAGACCGTCACCCCGATATCCCAAAAGTTTTGGCGCACAGCAAACGACCCCACGAAAACGAGCATGACTACTATCGGAAGTATCAGGGCCATGGGAACAGTTGGCAGGCGCGCAATCCAGCGGGTAACGAGTAGACCAAACACGCTGGATAAGACATTGCCGGCGGTAAGTCCGAAGACAACCACCCAGACGATCTCCATGTGCTCTTTCATAAGCCACGGTCCCACCGCGACGCCATGCAAGGTCAACCCCCCCATGAGCACAGCCATGGCTGCGGATCCAGGAATCCCGAAAGCCAAAGTCGGGATAGCATCACCGCCTATGGTTGCATTATTTGAGCTCTCAGCAGCGACCAATCCTTCGGCAGAGCCTTTGCCATACATGGGGTCCTTTGAGGTCTGAGCCGCCAGAGCGTACGCCATCACGTTGGATACGCTTCCCCCGATGCCAGGAGCGATCCCGACAATCACTCCCACGATGGTGCTTTGGACGAAAGTGTACGGGTATCGAAACGTTTCAACGGCACCCCGTAGAATGCCGCTAAGTTTGGTCCGTGCGATCTCTCCCACCTGTGCCGCAGCTCCGCCCTGCATGCCACAGCGGATAGCCTCGCTAAGGCCAAACACGCCTACAAGAAATGGAATCTGCTGGATGCCGTCCCAGAGGTACTGTTTGCTTCCAAGCGAAAAACGGTAGACGCCGGTCACAGGAGAGTTGCCGATCAGGGACAGCAGCATGCCCACGCCTGCGGTTACCAGTCCAAGAACGACGTTACCTTGAACCGCGTAGGCTATGGTGACCAGGCCGAGCAGAACAAGCATGAACGTCTCCGGCGGCCCAAACTGAAGAGTCATCCATTGAGCTATGGGGATAGCTCCAACCAAGACAGCAATACCGACGAGACCGCCCAGGGCCGAGGCGGTGGCAGAGATCGCGAGAGCGCGGTCTGCCTCTCCCCGCTTTGTCATGGCGTAGCCGTCAAAAACGGTAGTCGCGTTAGCCGGAGTCCCTGGAATGTTAATCAGGATCGCCGTTATTGAGCCGCCGAAGGTGGCGGACGAGGCAATCGAACTGAGAAAATAGATGGCGGTAATTCGGTCCATCCCAAAGGTAAAAGGTAGAGCCACCGCCATAGCCTGGACGTTGCCCAATCCGGGCAACACCCCGGCAACCAAACCGATGATCGTACCAAGGATGAGGATTCCTATGACGTGCGGCTGCGAGAGTGCCAAAATAGCGGTGGCCATGCCCTCGAACATTGCCTGGATAACCTAATGAACTTTGGCAGCCGCCTCGCGGATGTCTGACGCATATTTGGAAAACAGCTCGAACAGCCCTGCCCCCATTTGCTGGGTTCGCTTCGTGTCGGCAAAAGTGGGAGTGAATCCGGCGGCGCGAATCGCGTCCAGAAACTCCTTATCCTGATACAACTTGGTCAACCCTTCGCGAAGCACGTTGGCTATCTCAACCGGGCTGCCCTGCGGCAAGAAAAAAACCACATCGATCTTCAAATCCAAAGGGTATCCTTGTTCTTTTGAAGTGGGGACATTGGGCCATAGTTTGTCGCGCTCCTCTGCATGGACCGCGATGGGCCGAACTCCCTCTTTCAGATAGCGATTAGTAAATTCGAGCGAGAATGAGACAACCTCACAATCCCCGCGCAGCAGCCCGGCCACGGCAAGGGGAGCGCCTTTATAGCCGGGAATCAGGCGGAATGGGAAACCCACCACCTTCGCCGCGATCACCGTGTAGGCCATGTCGATGTCGCCTGTAACGCAGAAAGATATCGCATGACCAGCTTTCTTCAGGTCATCCAGCTTGTTGTAAGGGGTCTTTGGACCTGCTGCGACCGTGTAAGCCTGATGGTACGTCGAGGTCAACAGTACGAACTTGCTGAAATCGTAGCCCGCATCAGCGCCGGAAGTAATTTGGTTGCTGAGCGCGCCGGGGGTATAGGCCGCCCCGATAACCGAACCATCGGGCTTGGAGCGGGCTACGTACTGCACCCCGGCTCTTCCTCCGGCCCCCACCTCATTCCTTACGACCGTTGCGGGATTTCCAGGCAGGTATTTCGGCAAGTGGCGAGCAACGAGGCGGGTTTGGACGTCACCGCCGCCACCCGCAGCCAGCGGAAATATAAAGGTGATGGTTGAGGGAAGAGCAGATGGTTTACCTGCCTGGCCATACGCGACTGTCGGTCGACCGGTTGTGGCCAAAAGCGAAACCAGCGTCATAGCCGCTAAAACATTTAACGATGGCCTCAGCATAAAGACACCTCCTAGAAAAATATTACTCCGCCAACATATTTCTTATCGATCCTCTTGGCAAGGAAAATTTTAATCCCGGTTTTTCCCCTATGGATGTTTACTGACACAACCCCTTCATGCCGCGGCTTTTCAGCCAACCTGAGCGACCTCCGGGAGCGGCAAAGGTGATGGAAAGAATCGCTGTGATGCGCGAGAAGCTTCGCCGGGCCAAGCCCGACGCCCTCGTCACGATCGGCAACGACCACCTGCACCAGTTTTTCATGGACAACATGCCCGCCTTCATGATCGGCAAGATGGATGCCTATGACGGAACCTTCTACGATGAAATTCGGGAGTTCGGCCTTCCGACTCACCGCATCCCGGGAGACACGGAACTTTCGGAAGAAATCATGGAGGGCGCTTTCGACAGAGGAGTTGACTTTGCCTATTCCAACTAGACCAGAGGCCTATGGGGTCAGGCCTGACTATTGACTTATTTCTGGCATTCACGTAGATTTTTCCGATGGCACGCAAACCAAGGGTTGAGTTTGAGGGCGCTTTCTACCATGTCATCGCCCGAGGCAACCAACGGCAGGACATCTTTCGAGACGACCAAGACCGCACCACCTACCTGGAGAGAGTAGAGCATTACAGAAAGAGGCGCGACTTTAAGCTTTATGCCTACGTGCTGATGTCCAATCATGTGCACCTGCTGATTGAGACTCAAAGGATTCCCTTGTCCAAGATCATGCAGGGGATACAGTTTACCTACACCCAGTACTATAACCGGCGCCATAGGACCGTCGGGCACCTATTCCAGGGTCGGTATAAGGCGATCCTGTGTGATCGAGAATCTTATTTACTTGAGCTGGTTCGTTACATTCATCTGAACCCGGCACGTGTGCGGAAGCCGAATGATCCCTGGAAGTATCCGTGGAACTCTCACCGGGCATACCTCGGGGAGAGAACACCGGTACAGATAGACACAAAATTGGTGTTAGGGCAGTTTGGAAGAGCGTTGGGACAGGCGAGGCTAGCCTACAGGAAGTTTATGGAAGAAGGGATAGGGGAAGGTCATATTGATCGGTACTATGAAGTCGTTGACCAGCGTTTCTTGGGAGATGAGGAGTTTATTGAAAAGGTGGACAAGCGGACTCAAGGACGGGAGGTTGAGGCAGGGGGACCCAGGGTACCCTTTGGCCGACTGCTTGAAGCAGTGGCGAAGGAGCATGGAGTGGGGGCTAGCGAGTTGACTGGACTGGGGCGGCGGAGGCAGCGGGTTCGGGCACGAGCGATGTTGGTTTATCTAGCAAGGGAATGGAGTAAGGTCACTTCCAAGGAGTTGGCCGGCCGGCTTCATCGCGATGCTTCACTGATGAGTCGTCTTTGTGCTATGTATGAGCGGGATCGGAACAAGCAAGCTGAAGCTAGAATAGCCTATTTGTTGGGTAAGAAAATAAGTCCATAGTCAGGCCTGACCCTATAATCTTGCTATAACCTTGCAAAACTTCACCAACCTTCCCCTCTTTCCCGCAAAACGGTTTTGCGGACTAAACCCTTGGGATCCTTCGGTCGCGGCAGGTCCCAGAAGTTTTTGGGCAACTTCCCGGAGCCAAGCTTAATCAGTCCCTGTTTTTCCATTTCCACCAAGTGCTCAGGCGGCAACTTAGAACTAACAGTCGGCGTAAGCCTGGCGATGGGTCGCCCGCGCTCGGTGACTAAAACTTCCTCCCCCCGCCTTTACCTGTCGCAGGTACTCACTCAGGGATGCTTTAAGTTTTGTTACAGTTGTTGTCTTCATAAAATTCCCTCTTGGGCCAGTTTGATATGATTATTATGGTCAGTTCAATAGACCCTGTCAAGATCATCAAATCGCCTTGCGCTTTGTAAAGGCTAAGATTAAACTCATTTAAGCTCATTCACATTTAAGGAAGGAAAACATTTCAATGCATGTTTCATATGGTGGATTTTTCCGAATGTTGACAGTATTACTCTTAACAGCCTGGCTAGGGTTGGTGGCGCTGGAGGGCTATGCAGAGGCGCGCGCCGGCGGGGGCCGCTCAGGCGGAAGCCGTGGCTCAAGGAGTTATCAGGCTCCAGCCCGCCCGTCACAGCCGACTAGTCCCATGCAACCAAGAAGAGAGGCAACCCCATCTCCACAGCAACCTTCTCCCTTAGCCCCACAGCCGGGTGGTTTTATGCGTGGTTTGGCCGGAGGTCTTGTGGGAGGACTGTTAGGTTCCATGCTTTTTTCCGGTTTGGCCAATGCAGGGTGGGGAGGAGGCTTAGGGGGGAGCGGTATCGGTTTCATCGAGATCCTTCTTTTTGCAGGTCTGGGGTATTTTATCTATCGCAAGTTTCGTAAGCCTGCCGTGGCGACGGGCTTTGGCGGTATGCAATACCAAGACACGGCATATTCCTCTAGTTACGAACGTGGGCCGGTCGTTGAAGCTCCAGCAGTGGCTGAGCCCGATTTCAACTCTGTTCGCATCATGGACCCTCGCTTCGACCCTGCCGGATTCGTCAAATCCGCACAGGATACCTTTTTCAAGGGCCAGGCCGCCTGGAGCAGGCA
>Ga0209521_10002283_pt1 | contig 15656 bp, 14 predicted proteins | sample Rifsed19ft4_FD_184016 | JGI IMG/M metagenome (GOLD analysis project Ga0209521, IMG submission 184016) | Soil microbial communities from Rifle, Colorado, USA - sediment 19ft 4 (version 2) | ecosystem: Environmental > Terrestrial > Deep subsurface > Rock core/Sediment | place: Rifle, Colorado...
ATTTTATGGCCGGAGTGGCAGGGGTGCCGATTAGCGACCAGCCGGATGATTACCTCGTACTGTTTTGGTTTCGCGGTTTTTCTGACCATAGTCAACTCCTTTCAAAGCGGCTATGAAATATTATACAGGTAAGTTACGAAAATCTCTACGGGGGGAATAAAAAGGTTTTGCCTGCTTATGGTTAACTCTATATACTCACCCCCTTGCTCCCCCTCTCGAACAGGGGAATGAAGAAAGAATGAGATTGCCACGTCGTCCCGATGGCATCGGGACTCCTCGCAATGACAGGAAAAATAAAAGCGGAGAGGGGGGAAGGAAAGAAAGAGGGGTCGTGACCCCTCTTAGACGCCCTGCTTTTTGGAGAAGAGTTCTGAGAGTGGGCTTCGCCCCCTCTCAATTTTTCTCCCCCACTCAAACACGCTGAAGTGTAAATATAAAATATAAAACTGTTTGAGAGGGCTAAAGGGGGTGAGTACAAGAAATCAATCAAAGGCAAACAGGACTATTAACACAAGCACTACCCTGCGCAACATACTGTTTCAGGCTACGAAACTAAAATACCGGTTTCACCTCATAGACGGGGGAAAGCTCGGGGGTCTTTCACGCCGTCTACGAGGCGTTTACGGTCGAATAGGCGGTCGAGAACGAATCGGGCCATTCGGCCCAGCCGGAAACGGGCCGGTTGTCCCTAACGGCCGTGCGGCGGTGAGGCGATACTAGCGTCAAGTGCGAATCGCTGCACGGCGAGGACTAGGGCACGGGAGAAAGCGGCGATGCCTTGGGTCGCTGGCCGTGTGAGGTATGCGCAGCACCGTTTCGGCTGTAGGAAATTCGTTAGAATAGCGGCTGGTTCTACGTTTTGCTTGACAACGCGAGAATAAGCGGGCAGACTGAAAGTCACTTTCGCTACTCGGTGCCGGTTGCCTATTCGGCCGAGCCAGCTGGAACAACGAACCGGTGGATAACGAGAGAGTCGACCTGGAGAGCCAGGGGGGGCAGGGGGCTCTAGTCCTTCTCATCGACGCGGACAGAGAGAGCGCACCGCTTCTCAGCGGCTTCCTGCGCCTCGTAGGCTTCGAAGTGAAGTACTTCGAACGGGACATCACTGCCTTGAACGCCCTGGAGACGAGTTCCGTTCAACCGCCAGACGTTATCATCATCGACCCTAACGCGCCGGGGATGAGCGGGCTGGGCGTCTGTCAGAGGCTACGCAGCTTCTCGCCCGCGCCGATCATCGTGCTCTCCTCCTCCTACTCGGAGGCCAACGTCGTGGCTGCCCTTCAGAGCGGCGCGGACGAATACCTCGCCAAGCCGGTTTCACACGCCGAGATGGCCGCCCGGCTACACGCAGTGCTCAGGCGCACCGGCAGCGAGAACGGCAGGCACCCCTCCGACCCGCTCTGCGTTGGCGACCTCTACGTATCTTTGTCAGATCATGCGGTGCGCAAGGGTAGCCGTAAGATTGACCTGTCTCCCATTGAGTTCCGGCTCCTGCGATGCCTCGTTCGGGAGCCGGGGAAGCTTCTCAGTCACCGCACCCTCATAGCTCGCGTGTGGGGCCCGGAATACGTCGAGTCCCGCCACTACCTTCGGCTGTACATCCGCTACCTGCGCGAAAAGCTGGAGGACAACCCCGGCGACCCCAAGCTGATCCTCAGCGAATGGGGTATGGGCTACCGCTTCCAGCCTCCGGCTCCGTTACGGTAGCCGGGCAGCCTCGTCCTCCAAAACATCTTACGGAAATCTTTCAGGTTTCCTATCACCTTCCTACCGCTGGTAGAGTACTCTCTCCCTCGACGGTTTGAACTTTGCCGGCCGAACCGCCGGGGCGGATGTTTGCCTGTTTCGCAGAAGCCTGGTTCGGCGTTCGAAGGCTTATTCTTATGGCGGGACCCGTTCTCGTTTTCGGTGTTGAGGGTGCAGCGGCTGCTGCACTGCGTGATGAAGAAGCGCCTGTCATCATCGTCGCGCAGACTGAGGGCGCCTGCCTCCGGCTGCTGTACGAGGAGCGTCCGCAGCTGGTGGCGATGGACATCAGCGGTGGCCAAGAGGCCGGCGTGCAGCTGTGTCGCCTGATTCGACAGATATGCGACGTCCCCATACTATGCCTGGTCCCGGCCCGCAGCGAGGCGCTCGTAGCCTGCCTGGAGGCGGGGGCTGACGATTGCGTGGTGAAACCCGTAGGCGGACCCGAACTGAAGGCCCGCGTCCAGGCGCTGCTGCGACGCGCCGGAGATAACGGGCCCTCCTCCGGCCGGCTCGTCTCAGCGGGTGACATTACCATCGATTTCGATGCCCACCTGGTGAGCAAAAGGGGCATCCTGGTAGCACTGAGCCCCCGCGAGTTCAAGCTTCTGGCTGCCCTCGCCGAGAGGCGCAACCGCCTGGTTCCCCATGAGGAGCTGCTGAGCCGGGTCTGGGGAGGCGAATTCATCAACGATACCCACTACCTCCGTCTCTACATCGGCTACCTGCGCCAGAAGCTGGAGGACGACCCCCGCAACCCGCGCTACATCCTCACCGAATGGGGTGTCGGCTACAGGCTCAGCGCTGACGGGGCCGCCTCCTCCGGGGACGGCGAGACTCCCCACCAGTTAGCCGCCGGCTTCGGCGTCCGGCAACCGACCTTAGGTGTAACAGCGGCAGGCTAGATACGAGACGAGTGCAGGAGAATTGGAAGGCATGCTGACACCGGACGACGCTGGACGAGGCAGGCGCCAGCGTCGGGACCGCGCCGGCGGCCAGCAGAACACCGAACCTTCCCCCTCGTTGCGACTCCCCGCCGTGGACGCCGGGGATCTGCAGGCGGTCGCCGAAGAAAGGGAGTTCCTGTCCAACGTCTGCCGTGAGCTCCAGATCACGACGGAAGCCGTGGCCGGACAAGTTGAGCTGCTCACCGCCGAGCTCCGGCACCCAACGCCCTACCTGTCCCATATCCACAGCCGCCTGAGCCGGCTCTCGCACCTCCTATCGGACCTGGCTGAGCTAACCCCTTCCGGCTCTGAAGGACTGCGGCCAAAGACCGAAACCGTTAATCTCGAGGACCTGTTTGAGGACGCTGCCTCCGTCGTGTACACGGAAGCCCTGCGCAGGCATCAGCAGCTCGTCACAGAGCTTCCGGAGGAGGCCAGGTCAGTTCGCGCAGACCCCAGCATGCTTCGGCGCCTGTTGGTGCAGATTCTAGACTATGCGGTGCGGACAACGCCACCCGGCGGCACGGTGAAGGTTTCGACGCGCGCCGACCGGGATTCCTGCCTGATAGGCGTTGTAACGGGCGGTCCCCCCATCGACGACGAGGATCTGACGAACGTCTTCCGCCCGTTCGCCAAGTCCTGGATCGCCGGGCCCGCCGGTGAGGAGGCCCTGCCGGGGCTGGCGCTGGCGAAGCAACTGGTGGAGCTGCACGGCGGCACTATCTGGGTTGAGCGCCCGGCGGAAGGAGGCAATGCGTTTTTCTTCACTCTACCGCAATGACAGATCCACTTCGCGGCCAAACAGCCTTGGCGCTGCTTCTCCTTCTGGCGGTCGTCGCCCTCGCGGCGAGCGGCAGCACCGCCCTGGGTCAGCCTCAGCCGTCGCTGGAGGTTGCCGTCCATCAGGTGGATGATGCCGACTTTTCCAGCGTCCGGCTCGTGGTAGGCGTCACCGACGAAGCGGGGCGGCCCCTCACCGGCCTCACCGCCGAGGATTTCCTCGTTGAGGCAGGCGAAGTGAGGCTGCCGCTGCAGGACGCGCGTACGGTGCTGGACGCCGGCACGGGGATCGGCGTGGTGCTGGTCATCGACGTGAGCGGGAGCATGGAGGGCGCCCCGCTGGACACTGCCAAGGAAGTCTCCAGGGAGTTCATCCGGCAGCTGGGACCCGTGGACACGGTGGCGGTGCAGGCCTTCAATGAAGAGGTTCCGACTGTGCAAGGCTTTACGGCCGAAGAGGATGTGTCTGACGCGGCCATCCAGTCGCTGGTCAGCGGTGGCGACACCGCGCTTTACGACGCAGTGGCCGAGGCCAGCGCGCTGGCTCAGCAATCGGACCAGGCGCGGAGGGCGATCCTCCTGCTCAGCGATGGCCGGGATACCGCAAGCCTGGGCCCGGTGACCCGGGAGACCTCCATCGAGACGGCCAAAGCCTCCGGGGTCCCCTTCTTCGTCGTAGGCCTGGGCAACGCCGTGGACGAACCCTACCTGAGTCTTTTGGCTCAGACAACAGGCGCCCGCTTCTACCGTGCGCCGACGCCTGAGGACCTCCGACTGCTATTCGACGCGATCTCCGCCCTGCTTAGGACGCAGTACGTCCTCACCATCGATGGCGGCGCCATCCCCGCCGACCAGCCATCGCTAACCGTCGCGGTTGAGCACGAAGGCCGGCTGGGCCGCGCTGAACGTGCCCTGCCGGATGACTTCTTCCGGCCTCGCCTTAGCCTCTCCGGACTGCCTGGCGAAGAGATCGCGGAGCCCGTGGCCCTTCAGGCACAGATCACCGCACCGCGAGGGGTAGCCGCCGTGGAGTACCTCATCGACGGGAGGACAATGCACACGACCAGCGAGGCCCCCTACCGGCTGCCGCTGGACCCCATAGACCTCGCGCCGGGGGAGCACGAGCTTACCGTTGTGGCAACCGACGCGCGGGGGAGCCGCGGCGAGGCGAGCGGCGCCATCCTCATCGCAGCCGTCTCCCCTCGCATAAGCATCGTCAACGCCGAGGAGGGGACAGTCATAAGCGGACTCTGGGAACTGGAGCTGGATGTCCGGTCCCAGGTCCCGCTCGTCACGGTTGAAGCCTTCGTCGGCGGCGAGCCGCTGGAGGACAGCGAGATGGGCCGCTTTCATCTGGATACTCAGCGCTTCAGCGAAGGGCAGCACGCGCTGGTGGTCAGGGCGGTAGACGAGGCCGGGGGCGCCGCCGAGGCGACGTTGACAGTGCAGCTCCGGCACCCCGCGGGCGGTGGATCCAGCGCGGCCCTGCTGGCACTGGTTGTTCTCCCTGCCCTGGCCGTCGCCGGTGGGCTGGCCGTGCTGTGGTACCGCTGGCGGCGACGGCGACGCGAGCCTCCGCCGGGCGTCGCCGAGCCGCCCTCCGGACCGCCGCCCCCGCCGCAGCCGGTGCCCGTTCGGGCAGACGATGCTCTGGAGCCCCCACCCGCGCCCCTGCCCCGGGCCAGGCTCACCCTCGCCCGGGAAGGCGATGGGCATAGCGTGTTCCTGATAGAGGGAGAGCCGGTGACCATTGGTAGCGACCCCAACTGCACCATCGTCCTGGTCGACGCCGGCGGCCGGGTGGCGCCCAGGGATGCCCGCGTCTGGCTGCGGGAGGACAGGTTCATGCTCCACCGCCTGCCCCGGCGCTACGGAGCCCAGGCGCCGAGCAGGCCATCCTGGGCCGTCCTGGAAAGCGGCGACGAGATCACCGTCGGCCCCTACCGCTTCACCTTTGAGATCATCACAGACCTCTGATCGCAAACTCTAACAATTTCCTTTCGCCTCCCTTGTGTTCTTCTTACGCGTAGCTCGATAGCTTGATTCCAAGCGGCTCAGGCCGTGCCCGGGGAGGGGAGCAGTCTTCCTATTTCCCGCGCGGTTAAAGGCCAGCCAGTCAGCATGGGAGGGGGTGAGGCCACTTCACATATCCAGCTGTACGCGTTGCCTTCCCGGGCCTCGCCCCGGGAATCGGTGACTGAGGATCCATTCGAAAGGAAAGGAGTAAGGCAGAATGACACGAGTTAACGATGTCTTCCTGAAGGTGCTCATAGGGATGCAGGAGCTGGGACGGCACCTGCGCAGCGAGCGCGGCCAGGACACCCTGGAGTGGGCGATGCTCGGCGGCCTCGTCGCCATCGCCATCCTCGGCGTCCTGCTCGTTCTCCAGGGTGCTCTGAACAGCCTGATGAGCGGGATCAGCGCCTGCATCGACTTCAACGGCGTCACGCCCTGCCTGCCCGGCGGAATCTTCTAGCCCGCGGTCAGGTTTGGTTTGAGCCGTTTCCCCTGCGGTGGGCGGGCGGAGCGTCCACCCACCGCAGGGGGAGTCGCCAGTCACAGGCCATGGTAGCCAAGTCACACGATAACCGGACCACCGGCGGCGCCGCCCCCAAGGGCGAGCGCGGCCAGGCCACGCTGGAGTTCGCCATGCTGGCGCCCCTCATGATCCTGTTCATGCTCGTCATCGTGGACTTCGGCATCGGTCTCAATCACCGCGTGGTGGTGACCAACGACGCCCGCGAGGGCGCCCGCCACGGCGCCACCGGCGCTTCCATCGACCAGATAAAGGCACGCACCATAGAGCACTCCGAGGGTCTCGTCACGGACCCCGCCAACGTTGAGGTGCAGTTCTTCGACACCAACGGAGACGGCGATCTCCTCCCTGGCGATGCCGTCGCTGTGCGAATTCTTTATTCGTACCAGCTCTTGACCAGCCTGCCGGACATTGTGGCTGCGTTCGGGGGAAGCATGGACACCTCTTTCGAGATGAACGCCTGCGCGGACATGCGCCTTGAGCAGGTGTGGGTGGGAGCTACCATCACGCCGGGGGCTTCGCCGTGCCAGTAAAGAGCGGTCCGCGGCGTTCAGAGGACGGCCAGGTGCTCGTCTGGTTCGTGCTGATAACGGTGATCTTCCTCGCCATGGGGGTTGTGGCCATCGACGTCTCCCTCTGGCACAGCCAGCGCCGGACGGCCCAGAACGACGCCGACTCCTCCGCCTTCGCCGGCGCTCGCGAGCTGCTCAGCCGTACCGGCGCCATCGATATGACCGCGCGGGCCGAGGCGTCCGCCTATGAGTGGGGCGAGCGGAACGGCGTGGCCAGTTCCTTCTTCACCAACGGCGCCCCCGCCGTGATCACCGGCTGCTGGGGCACGCCTTCCTTCGACGGGCTGCCGGACGGGGTGACGGTGGACCTGAGCGCGCAGGCGTCCAGCCTCTTCTCCAGCGCCTGGGACCTGGTCACCCCGGATGTGGGGGCCCACGCCTTGGTATGCATCGGCAGCCCCCCTGACGCGACGGGCATGCTGCCGTTCGCGATTCCCATCGATACCAGTCCCTGCTTCGACGCTCAGGGAGAGCCGCTGTTCGGTGCCGACTGTGACGTGGAGGTGCGGGCGCCGGACGGGTCATCCGGGGAAACGGGAACGCTGCGCCTGTTCAACGACGGCAGTCCGAACTGCAGCGCCTCCAACATAGGTAACGTCACGCAGACCTTCATCGACGAGGTGGCTTTCGGCGCTGATACCACCTGCGCCATCGCTGCCCCCGGCTCGGACCCCGCGGCCTGCCAGATCTACAACACGGATGGCATAGGGACCTGCATATGGTCCAGCACGGGCAACCGCGCCAGATCTATGATCGAAGGCCTGCAGATACGTCTCGCGCTGGAAGGGCAGACGCAGGCCCCTTACAACTGCGATACGCTCTATCCCGATTCCTTTTTCGGCGGGGTCAACGACAAGGTTGATCAGTGGTGGGAGGCTCTGAGCCCGGTGGACGTGGACATCCACAGCATCGTGCCAGGCCCCGATGTCTTCTTCGAAAAGCGTGATTGTAAGGCCCCGCGAGTGGTCACCCTCGTGCTCATGGACGAGTTCGGCGAGAGAGGTCAGGGGCCCTACCTGATCAGGGGCTTCGCAGCGTTTTTCATCAGGGGCTGCTATGACTACGACGACAGGACTGCCACCCTCATCGCCTTCAACCAGCGCTGCGTGACCAAGAACGCCAGCGTGCCCAACCCCACCGGGGAGCCGCTGCTGAACGATACCGGCCACATCTTCCTGGAGGGGATGTTCATCAACTACGTGGACATCGGCCGCAGGGGTGGCGCTCTCACCGAATACGGCAGGGTGAGCATGTTTCTAGTTGAATGAGGAGGCCAACCATGGCTGGAGCAATTGCAGGGATCAGACGGGAGCGTAACGGGCGGGTGTTCTTGATGCTCGCCGGCGTGTTCGCGCTCATTTTCGCGGTGCTGGCCTTCGTCGTCCTGAACAGCGGCGACGGCGGCGGCAAGGCGGGAGTGGGGGACGTGAAAGTGGTGGTCGCCGCGGATAACCTCCCGGCCGGCACCAGGCTCACCGGGGACAACCTCAAGGTCATCTCGGTGGCATCGTCCTTGCAGGTGGAAGGGGCGTATTCGGCCATCTCTCCGCTTGTGGGCCTGGTCAACCGCTACCCCATCGCCGCTGGAGAGCAGATCACGCTGGCCAAGATCGGCGCGCAGGCCTCAGAAAGGGATGGCCTCTCCTTCATCATCCCTCCGGGCAAGCGCGCGATGGCCGTCTCCGTCAACCAGGTAAGCGCCGTCGGCGGCCTGCTCCTACCGGGCGACCGAGTCGACGTCATCGCCGTGACGACGGAGGCTAACGGCCTGGGACAGCGGGTGACGGCCCTGTTCCAGAACATCGAGGTGCTGGCGGTGGCGCAGGCCGCCGCCGAAAGCGTGCCGCCTCCAGCGCCCGACGCGACGGAGGCTGGACAGGAAGGCCAGGCTGCCAGCGACCCAAGTCTGGCCCAGCGGCCGGAAGACGCCGTGCCACAACCCAACGCTACGACTGTCACCCTGGCCCTGACGCTTGAGCAGGCGCAACTGCTCTCCACGGCGCAGGAGGCCAGCAAGATATCGCTGGCCCTGCGGCCGTTCGGTGCCATCGATGTGGTCGTCGCCAGCCAGGACATCGCAGCGGGAACGACGATCACCGCGGAGATGCTGAAGATCGCTCCCATCCAGCCGGAGGAGCTGCTGGACGGCACGTACACGCAGGTGGCGCCGCTGGTCGGCGTAATCGCCCCTGAGGCCATCGCCGCCGGCGGGCAGGTCACAGCCAGTAAGCTGGGGCTGGCAGAGGAAGCTAAGAGTGGACTGTCCTTGATTGTGCCTGCGGGCAAGCGAGCCATCTCAGTGGCCGTTACCCAGCAGGTCGGCGTCGGCGGCCTCGTGCAGACCGGGGACAAGGTGGATGTGATCGCCGTGTACGGTGGCAAGGCAGTGACCCTGTTCCAGAACGTGGAAGTGCTGGCCGTGGACCAGGTGACCAAGCAGTCGGCGGCGGCGACCACGTCCGATGAGGAGACGCTGGCGCGGACGCAGGACCCGCAGGACCCGGAGCCCCAGCCCCAGGCTGCGACCGCCACGCTGGCTCTGACGCCGGGGCAGGCTCAGATGGTAGCGCTGGCGCAGCAGGACGGAACGGTCTGGCTGTCGCTGCGGGGCGTCGGAGACGAAGCTGGAGCGGACCTGGGCGCGGCAGTCCTGCCGTGACATAACACATTGAGGTGAGGTGGTGCCATGGCCAAGACCCCTGAAGTCCTGGTAGTCGATCAGAACCCGCAGGTGAGGTTCGAGGTGAAGCGTTTGCTGAAGCAGTCGCAGTTCGCGCTGGCGGGCGAGGCTGGGTTCGGCACGGACGCGGTGTCTCTGGCCATGGAGACCCGTCCCGATGTCATCATCTGCGGCATGGACGATCCGGCCACACGCTCCATCCAAACCATCTACGCCCTGGTAAACGCGCTGCCGGAGACGGCGGTCATCGTATACGCGTCCACGCCGACCCTGGATGCGGCCCGCCAGGCGATGCTGGCAGGCGCGCGCGACTTTGTGGGCGCGCCCGCCACCCCGAGAGAGCTGGAGGAGGCGGTGGCCGGCGCCCTGGAGTCTGAGGAGCGCCGGCGCATGCGGCTCAGCGGCCAGATGCTCAGCGGAGGCCAGGGTACGATCATAACCGTGTTCGGGCCCAAGGGCGGCGTCGGCAAGACCACCATCGCCACCAACCTGGCCCTGGCGCTGGCCCAGGAGACAGACCTGTCCGTTGCCATCGTGGACGCCGACACAGGGTTCGGTGATGTGGCAGGGATGCTGGACCTCAAGCCTCACCGCACCATTGCGGACCTCGCTAAGCGCAGCGACACCCTCTCCAGGGAGGAGGTCAGTGGCTACCTCTTTCCTCACAGCAGCGGTTTGCTCGTGCTCGCCGCCCCCGCCGAACCCTTCGGCTGGCGCGGCATCTCCGCCGACCAGTTCCGCAGCGTAGTGGAGACGCTGGCCCGGCTTCACGACGTCGTCATCATCGACACCGGCGGCGACCTGGGCGACATCGGCCTCATGACGCTTGAGCTTGCAACCCTGGTGCTCTGGGTGACGACGCCCGAGTTCTCGAGTATCAAGGATTCCCTCCAGGGAATCGAGGCCCTGCAGTCCATCTCCTTCCCTATCGATCGAATCAAGATCACCATCAACAGCGTCTCGCCGGAAAACGGCGTGCGTCCCCGGACCGTGGAGGAGGTGCTCCAGCGAGCCGTCTTCTGGCAAATCCCCTACGACCGCAGGCTCCGTCACGAATCGGACATGGGTGAGCCGCATGTGCTCAGCAGCCCCACCAGCCCGGCGGCGCAGAGCCTCATAGAGCTGGCCGGCACTCTGGGCGGCACCAGAGGCACCGAGCGGCCCTCAAGATCGGGGCTGGCCGCCCTCTTCGCACGGGTGCGGCAGTGAGTCACACACCGGAATTCGGGAGGCACACGTGATGAGCGACTTCTACGACGAGAAGGCCCAGAACGGCGACGGAGCATCGCCTTCCAGCGACTTGCCTCTGACCCCTGAGGTCATCGACCTGATGCAGCGGGTGCACCAACGGCTGATCCAGGAGATGGATTTGCGAGCGGTGGCCGGCCTGGAGCCGGACGAAGCGCGCAGGGCGGTGGAGACCGCCGTCCGCACCATAGTCGACGAGGTGGCCCCCGTACTCTTCGGAGAAGAGCGGGAACGCGTCATCACCGGCGTGGTGGACGACACCGTGGGCCTCGGCCCACTAGAGCCCCTCCTCGCCGACCGCTCCATCTCCGAGGTCATGATAAACGCGCCGGACGAAGTCTACTACGAACGCGACGGCATCATCTATCTGTCCGACGTGCGCTTCCGCGACAAGGAGCACATCCTGCGCGTGGTGGACCGCATCATCAGCCCGCTGGGCCGGCGGCTGGACGAGGCCTCGCCCTACGTGGACGCGCGCCTGCACGATGGCTCGCGTGTCAATGCGGTGATCCCGCCGCTGGTGCCCAAGAGCCCCGTCGTGACGATCCGGAAGTTCCGCCCGGACAAGTACACCATAGAGGACCTCGTCGGCAACGGCACCTTAACGGAGCAGATGGCTGATTTCCTGCGCGCCTGCGTACGTCTGCGGCTGAACACGATCGTCTCCGGCGGCACGGGCACCGGTAAGACCACACTCCTCAACGCGCTGTCGGCCTTCATCCCCAGCACTGAGCGCGTCATCACGGTTGAGGACCCCATTGAGCTGAAGTTCCAGCAGCCTCACGTCATCTCCATGGAAGCGCGACCGCCGAACATCGAGGGCCGCAACCAGGTGACCCAGCGGGACCTTGTGCGCAACGCGCTGCGCATGCGGCCGGACCGGATCATCGTGGGCGAGGTCCGGGCCGGTGAGGCGTTCGACATGCTTCAGGCCATGAACACCGGCCACGAGGGCTCACTGACCACGGTCCACGCCAACTCTTGCCGCGACGCCCTCTCCCGGATCGAGAACATGGTCCTCATGGCCGGCCTTGACCTCCCCGTCCGGGCGATCCGGGAGCAGATGTCTTCAGCCCTCCACCTCGTGGTCCAGCTGGCACGCTTCGCCGATGGGCGCCGCCGCATCACCCTCGTCAGCGAGATCACCGGCATGGAGTCCGAGGTCATCACGATGCAGGATCTGTTCCGCTATGAGCAGGTGGGCATCGGGGAGGACGGACAGATCATCGGCGCTATCGAGTCTACAGGTATCCGCCCCACGTTCGCCGACCGCCTCACCAAGGTGGGGCTGAACGTGAACTTCGAAGCGGTGGGCGGCAACGCCGGAGGGTGGAGATAAGCCCATGCTGACGCTGGTTGCATCTGTCTCCGGGTTTCTTGCCCTCCTCCTGGCAGCGCTGGCGGTTCGCGAGCTGGGACTGGAGAGAGCGCCCGCTGACCGGCGCGCCCAGGCGCTGCGGTCGCCGGGGAAAACCTCCAGGGCGCCGGTTATCCTCCGTGAGCTGTCCAATATCCCGGCCCTGAGTTCCTTCCTGGCCAACCATCCCTGGACGGAGCGCGCCAGGACGGACATTGAGCGCGCGAACCTGCACTTGAGGGTTGGGGAGTACCTCCTGGCGCGGGTCTCACTGGCGGTCCTCTCGTTCTTCCTTAGCCTCATCTTCCTGGGGTTCGGCGCCTTCGGATTCCTCCTGGGCGTGCCGCTGGCGGTTGTGGGCTTCATGCTTCCCGCCTACTACCTGCATGTGCTCAAGCGACGCCGCCTGCAGGCCATTGAGAAGCAGCTTGTGGAGATGCTTACCCTCCTCTCCAATAGCATCCGATCTGGCTTCGGCCTCCTCCAGGGCATGCAGGGGGCGGCCAGCCAGATGTCCCCACCCATGTCCGAAGAGCTGCGGCACCTAATCCACGACACCAACGTGGGCATGAGCACGGAGCAGGCCCTGCTGGACATGAGTAGCCGTGTGGGAAGCTACGACCTGGACATGGCGATAACGGCCCTCGTCATACAGCGGACCACCGGCGGCAACCTCTCCGAGATCCTGGAAAACGTGGCCGAGACCATCAGGGAGCGGGAGCGGATCCGGGGTGAGATCAATACCCTGACGGCGGAGAAACGCATGAGCGGGAACATCCTCTCCGCATACCCCACGGTGCTCGCCCTGGTCATGTTCCTGATTCGTCCATCGCTAATGTCCGTGCTCATCAGCGAGCCGACGGGCTTGGTCCTGCTTGGGATAGCCCTCACGCTCCAGGTTACGGGGTTCCTGATGATACGTCGCATAGTGGCTATCGACATATAGAGGTGCTTCGATGATCGTCGGCTTGGTAGGCGCTCTGGCAGTCTTTCTGGCAGTGATGTTCGTCGCCATCTGGGTGGGGGATGCTGGGGGCGGCCCGTCCGATGCGAGGGTCCGCACCCTGGCGCTTGGCCGAGGGCGGCTAAGCATGGCTGAGGTGCCCTTCAGGCAGCGGATTCTGCTGCCCATGGTGGACGGCATTACTCGCTCCGTCACCAACGTGCTTCCTGCGGCCTTCGTGGCCCGCACGGAGCAGCGACTGACGGAGGCCGGGAAACCGCTCAGCGTTCAGGCTTTCTTCGCCGTGTCGTTGACGTCGGGAGTCTTACTGCCGCTGTTCCTGCTGGCGCTCATCTGGAGCGGCAGCAAGGGAGCGCCTGGAGCGGCCCTGCTCCTTGTGCCGGTGGCGGCGTTCTTCGGGCTGGGGGCCCCCTTCGCCTGGCTGTCGAGACGGGCACGCAAACGACAGTTGGCCATCTGGAAGAGCCTGCCGTCCGCCTTCGACCTCATCACGACCTGTGTTGAGGCCGGGCTGGGCTTGGACGCGGCCTTCCAGCGCGTGGCCGACAAGCTGAAGGGACCATTCACCGAGGAGATCCGTCAGATGCTGCTGGAGGTGGAGATGGGGCGGCCGCGGCGGGAAGCGCTGCAGGACCTGGCCCGGCGCACCGGAGTGCCGGACCTGCTGACATTCGTAAACGCGGTGATCCAGACCCAGCAAATGGGCACTAACCTGGGCAAGGTACTGCGCGCGCAGGCCTATCAGATGCGCGTCAAGCGGCGCCAGCGGGCGGAGGAAACGGCCAGAAAGATGACCATCAAGATGGTGTTCCCGCTGGTGTTCTGCATGATACCCGCCCTCTTCATCGTCATCCTGGGCCCTGTCGCCATAACCCTCATGAACGAGTTCTCCGACTGAGCTCATGGAGGAGCAGGACTTCTATCAGGTGTTGCAGGTGGACCCACAGGCCTCGCCTGAAATCATCGCCGAGGCCTACTGGCTGCTGACCCGGAAGGCACAAGTGGAGCGATCGACGCACAACCCCACAGCGGGCGAGGCCCTCAACCGGCTGAACTCCGCCTACGCCACGCTGGTCAAGCCGGGGATGCGGCGTGTTTACGACAGTACGCTGCCGCCCCACCGGCTGGACGGCTCATCTGGAGACGGGGCAGCACACCGTTCGCTGCCGGGACGGCGCCGCGACGCCACCGGCAACGGGACGAAGGACTTGTACCGGGTCCTCCAGGTGGACCCGGAAGCTGGGCGGGAAATCATCGCCGCCGCTTATGCCTGCCTTCGCCAGCGATACCGCGAGGGGCTCTGGAGCGGCGAGGACAACGAGCAGGCGCTGGAGGACATGGCGTACGCCTTCTCAGTACTGAGCGACAACGATCAGCGGGCACGCTACGACCAGACTCGCCCGATCCAACCCTCCGGGGAGCGGAAGCCCGGCGAACAGCAAGCGCCTCTGGCCGCCAGCGGGACGGAAGCCCCCTCCAACGGTCCTCCGGCGGCGTCTGCCGCCTTCCGGCGACTCGCCGGCCTCATCTGGCTCGCGGCGGTCACGTCCGCCAGGGTAGCTCGTTACTGTGCGGTGCGCCTCTACAGAGGGGGTCGCTGGCTGCTCATAACGGTGGTGATTCCCGGCGCCCGCAAGTCCCTGAAGGCCGTCAAGGCCACGAGGGCAGTGCGCGACGGGTCGCCGGTGAGCCAGGACAGCGGCATTCCCGGGATTGACCGGTCAGTCGGGTCTCGGCTCTCCACCCTGGGTCGAACTGTGGCCGGCATGGCTCCCCTGGCGGTCCGGGAGCAGGGCGAAGCCGAGCCGGGAACCCCGCTCGGCCGGCTCGTCGTCAGCTTCGGTCCCTGCGCCGGCGCCGAGTTCATAGTGACCGACCGTCCCCTTTCTATCGGCAGCGATCCCGCCTGCGACGTGATCCTGGAGCCGCAAGGGCACGAGGTAGAGCCGGTACACGCCCGTATCTGGCATCGACAAGAACGGTTTATGATCCACCGGCTGTCTGAGCAAGGAGAACTGCTCGTCGCGGGGAGACCGTTGGTCTGGGCAGTGCTTGAGAACGGCGATGAACTGTCGATCGGCCCCCACCGCATTACCTTCGAGATAGGGACGTCACAGGGGCGCCATGGCGACGGTGCGCGGCAACAGAGTCACGAGGAGGAGACACCCACACGCCATTTGGGAGAGTGATGGTGGCCTGGTATTGCGAAAGAAGCATCGCCCCGCGATCGTTCGGAGAACAAAGGGAGGGCAAGGGAAAATGGAGTCGACCTACGATTTGACACCTGAGATGACCGCAGGCGCAATGCCCAGCACGCATACGCCGCACAGGACGTCGCGCCCGCCATCGGTGGCGGTGGCCCGGGTGGTGGTGACGGCGATAACTGGCCTGTTCCTCTACATCGGCGTCAGGGTCGGCCAGGAGGGGTCGACCACGGAGATCATTGTGCTGCTGGCGCTGTTATGCGCGGGAGCCGCTTGCACCGCCCTGGCCTGGTGGCAGGCCACGATGGGCGGCCTGGCGCTCGTACTTGTAGGCGTGGCGCTGGCGGTCTTCTTCATTGTGGTTGGCGGCGACGATGGTCTACTGCTGGCTGGGTTCTTCGGAGTGCCGTACCTCCTTGGGGGCCTGCTGCTCTTCGTAGGCTCAGTGAGATCAGCCGGCGCATAATCCCACGCCACGGCCAGCGAGATCGTCATCCTCCAGTAGCCGGCCTCAGCCGGCGGCACCGTCTCCCGGCCGGTCCCCGTGGGGGCCGCGCGGAACCTGGCCTACCCCTTCGCGTAGTTGCTGGCGCCCGCCCAGTCGATCAGCACGACGGCTTCG
>Ga0209521_10002286_pt1 | contig 15649 bp, 9 predicted proteins | sample Rifsed19ft4_FD_184016 | JGI IMG/M metagenome (GOLD analysis project Ga0209521, IMG submission 184016) | Soil microbial communities from Rifle, Colorado, USA - sediment 19ft 4 (version 2) | ecosystem: Environmental > Terrestrial > Deep subsurface > Rock core/Sediment | place: Rifle, Colorado...
GCTATCAGAGTGCTTGCTCGGCATAGCAGTGCAATTGCCGAGCTGATAGAACGCTTAGCGGTCACGAGGATATTAGATCATCGGATGGTAGATAATGTTGAGGTTGATGGCAAATCAAGATTTGGAATATACCGATAGCAGCGCACCTCGCAACGGCCAATCCCATTCACCAGGAAATGGTCACCTGATCGAGCTGCGCGACCTGGTCAAGGTGTACAAAACCCCGGCTGGCGACTTCCCTGCCCTGAACGGTATCAACCTGAAGGTGGGGCGGGGCGAATTCCTGGCTGTGTTAGGCAAGTCGGGGGCCGGCAAATCCACATTGATCAATATGATCACCTGCATCGATAGCCCGACTTCCGGGGAGGTGATCGTCAACAGGGCTGTGGTGCATACGCTAAATGAAGACCAGAAAGCCCGCTGGCGAGGCGAGAACCTGGGGGTGGTTTTCCAGTTCTTCCAGCTGCTGCCCTCGTTAAACCTGATCGAGAATGTCACCATCCCGATGGATTTCCGCAATACGTACCCACTGGGCGAGCGCAAGGAACGCGCCCTTCACCTGCTTGAACAGGTTGGGATCGCCGAACATGCTTACAAAACCCCGGCCAAGATATCAGGCGGCCAGCAGCAACGCGTGGCGATCGCGCGGGCGCTTGCCAATGACCCACCGGTGATCGTCGCCGATGAACCGACGGGTAACCTTGACTCACGCACTGCGGGAGAAATCTTCGTTCTGTTTTCCGCCCTGGTCGACCAGGGAAAGACGGTGCTGGTGGTATCCCACGATAAAGAGGTGGCTAAATGGGCAACCCGCAGCATTGAAATTGCGGACGGGGAAATAAACACGCTTTAATGGCTCTGCACACACGCTGGTCTAAGATATTCAAAGATATGTGGGGCTACCGTACCCGATCGCTGCTGGTGATCCTTTCGATCGCCATCGGTGTGGCCGCGGTCGGTATGATCAATAATGCCGGGCGCATCATCCAACGCGACCTGTATGGTACTTTCGCGGCGGGCAACCCGGCAGTCCTGGAGATATATGTTTCTCCATTCCAAAAGGACCTGGCTAAAGCCGTCCAGGGGATGCGTGAAATCGATTTCGCTCAAGCCCGGCGGGTCGAGAGTGCATCCGTGTTGGGAGGAAATGGTAAATGGGAAGACATTGGTTTAAATGTCCTGCCCGATTTCAACGCTGTGCAGGTCAACCGGTTTAACCTGCAGAGCGGGGTGTCCACTCCAGGGACGCGGCAGATGCTGCTCGAAAGGCAGTCAGCGGACAAATTAGGTCTGAAGGTGGGGGACGAGGTCACCATCGAGATGGCAGATGAGCGCCGGTATACCCTGACCGTAACCGGGATCGTGCATGACGTCTACGTGATGCCCTTCTCCCTGCTGGGTGAAGCGACCGGTTATATCAGCATGGATACGCTCGAATGGCTGGGCGAAGCCCCTTATTTCAACCGGCTGGATATCGTCGTGAGCGAGAATAAATTCGACAAAGAGCATGTCTTGGCGGTAGGCAACCTGGCGCGTGACCGCGTGATCGAACCGTCCGGATACAAGGTCTTCAGGGTCGGGATCCCCGGCATTGGTTCGGATCCCGGCGAGCATTGGGCGCAGAGTCAAATCAAAGGATTCCTCCTGATCCTGCAGATCATGGGTATCCTGGCGATCTTTTTGAGCGGCGGTCTGGTGATCAACACGGTATCGGCGATTCTCGCCCAACAGATCAAGCAGATCGGCATCATGCGCTCGGTTGGGGCAGTCCGTCACCAAATCAGTGGGATGTACCTGGTAAATGTGCTGGTATTCAGCGCCCTGGGGCTGCTGATCGCCGTCCCCCTCGGGCTCCTCGGCTCGTGGGGACTGGTAAGCCTCGCCGCCAATTTCCTGAACTTCGACGTGGGTCCGATCGACCTGTCCTTAAAGGTTTTATTGCTCCAATTAGCCCTTGGGCTGCTCATGCCGGTCGGGGTGGTGCTCATCCCGGTCTTCGCCGGGACGCGTATTTCGGTTTACAATGCCATTTACCAGTACGGCCTGGGGGGTGAGAAGGAAGGTGGATGGATCGAAGAGCTGCTGAGCAAGTTCCGCAACCTGAGCCCCCCGGTGATGCTCTCTCTGCGGAATACCTTCCGCAAAAAAGCACGCCTGGCTTTCACGATCGTTACACTGACATTGGCCGGAGCGATGTTCATCGCTGTGTTCAGCACGCGCGCCTCGCTCACCAGGCAAATCAATGAGATCGGGCGCTACATCGCCTACGACGCCGCGTTGAGCATCCCAGGTGGGGCCAACAAACGCACGGTCGAGCGGGAAGCACTGCGCATCCCCGGCGTTAACCTGGCTGAAGGTTGGGCCAATGCCGTGGCTGTCATCGAGCGGACAGATGGCAGTGAAAGCGGGGAAGTCGAATTAGTCGGGTTGCCAGGCGATTCAGCCACGATCGACCCATTGCTCCTGGATGGGACCTGGCTGCAAGCTGGCCAGCCACAGCAGGTGGTGGTGAATGACGACCTGTTAGACGAGGAAGCCGATATCCGGGTCGGCAGTGAGATCATGCTAAAGGTTGGCGAGAGCAAGCGGACCTACGAGGTGGTGGGTGTCCTTTCCAAGCACCTGTCTGGCCCGCGCATCTACATGGACTATAACGCTTTCGGGAAGCTGACCGGCAGGCAGAACCAGGTAGATGTGGTGCGTGTGCTGGCCAATCCCGGAGCTCCCGGCAGCTCAGCGCAGCAGGAATTGATCGCCAAGCAACTAGAAGAACGCTTCCAGAACGCGAAGTTAAGCACCAGCGCCGCCAGCACGCGCAACACGTTTTTCGAAAAATTCACCGATGTCTTCGATATCATTTTGATCGTGCTTCTGATCATGGCGGTCTTGTTAGCCATCGTCGGCGGATTAGGCTTGACCGGGACGATGGGCATGAACGTGCTCGAGCGGACGCGGGAGATCGGTGTGTTACGCGCGGTAGGCGCTTCTAACCTGGCCGTGCGGTTGGTGGTTGTGGTGGAAGGCGTGGCGGTCGCCCTGATCAGCTGGGCTTTGGGTGCCTTCCTTTCAGGTCCATCGGGGAGAGCGTTAGCCGGGGCGGTGATCAACGCGGTTTTGAAAGCCGACTTGAGCTACAAGTATTCGGTAAGCGGGCTTTTCATCTGGCTGGGGATTGTGGTGCTGATCGGCGTTGTCTCCAGCCTGGCTCCAGCGCAGAACGCAGCCCGCCTGCGCGTGCGAGAGGTGTTGGATTATGAATAGTATGTTGCAGAATGGTAATGGGCACAAGGAAAACGGTAATGAGAAATCAAACGGGAATACTTCCTTGATTGAACTGCGCGAGGTGGGTAAGACCTACCACACGCCAGCCGGAAGGTTCGACGCCCTGAAGGGTGTAAGCCTGGAAATCAAGGCGGGTGAATTTGTTTCTATCATCGGCAAGTCGGGCAGTGGTAAAACAACCTTGATCAACCTGATCACCGGCATCGATGGTCCGACCGAGGGCGAAATCTTCATTGGCGACACCCCAGTCCACAAGCTGAATGAGGGGCAAATGGCTGCCTGGCGCGGTTTGAATATAGGGATCGTCTTTCAATTCTTCCAGCTGCTCCCGACTCTGACCGTGCTGGAGAACGTTATGCTGCCAATGGGATTGTGCAACCTGTACACTCGGGCAGAGCGCTACGATCGAGCCCTGCACCTGTTAGAGCTGGTGGATCTGGCCGAGCAGGCTGACAAGTTGCCGAACAAGCTCTCCGGGGGACAACAGCAGCGCGCCGCCATCGCGCGGGCGATGGCCAATGACCCGCCGATCATCGCTACCGACGAACCGACCGGGAATTTAGATTCGCGATCTGCAGAAGCGGTGATGGAGTTGTTCGAAGATTTAGTTGCCCGGGGGAAAACGATCTTGATGGTCACTCACGATGGCGACCTGGCGAAACGGGCCAAACGCACCATTGCTCTGGCAGATGGGGTGATCATTAATTAGCCCTTGCCAAATCTGAGAAACCTTACGCCCAGGATTCCCCGACGACCTTTTCAGCCTGGATGATCCAACCCTGCAGCTCGAGCCAGATCGACTTCAACTCCTGCTCTACTTCAGTCCTTATCTGGCGCGCTTTGAAGCCCGTGGCTTCCAACGCCTGGTAGTAATAAATCTGGCCTTGATCTGCAAATGGCCCCGAAGCATGGCAACGGATCAAGAAGCGAACGGTCATATTGCGAAGTCGATAAATGTTACTGGAAGCCCTGTCAAAGCGCTGGGCAAGGTCCAGGTCCCAGCGGCGCAGGGAACCGCGCGCATCTGATATATAGCCGGCTAAAGCGAAGAGCTGCCGGTCGGTTTTATCCAGCACCAACCCAATCTCCGAGGTGCAGATCTTCTGATCATAGAGAGCGTCTCCGAGCAGGTCTGACACGCCCTTCGAGGTCTCATACCAGGCGAAAATATTTTTCAGGAAGCTCTGCGCCTGTCGTTTTTCTCTCCATTCAGCCAGCCAAGTCAACATAGCGAATCTTATTAATCCTTTTCCCATCCGATATATAAGAATTATTATATCCAAGAACTTCCTGGAGTAGATTAAGGTTCGCTATATTTATTAGAATAAATCTCAGTCGAACCAGCTAAAAATACAAATCTAGATTATAATAAACTCGTTTTGTATTTCGATCGCAGAGGGATGGTTATGTTCATCGACCGTGAAGCAGAATTAGCGCAATTAGAAACCTTATATGCCTTGGAGCGGGCGGATCTATTTGTCTTGTATGGGCGCAGGCGGGTCGGCAAAACCGAACTCTTACGGGCTTTTTGCGCCGGTAAGCCGCATATTTTCTTCATCGCTACCTTAAGTTCCGACCGCGACCAACTGGCGACTTTTTCGCAAGAGATCTATAGCCTGACCCACGCTGAGGTCCCTGAGGGCTTTACGTTTCCTTCCTGGGAGGCGGCATTGCGCGCCCTGGCTGAGTTACCTGGGCACCCGATCGTGGTTATGGATGAATTCACCTATCTGATCGGCGGAAACAAGGCTATCCTATCCATTTTGCAGAAAGTGTGGGATGAAACCCTGCGGAACTCGAAGGTTTTCCTGATCCTATGTGGCTCTTATATCGGGATGATGGAAACCGATGTGCTGGGCTATAAAGCTCCCTTATACGGTCGCCGGACGGGTAATTTATTACTCAATCCACTCGAATTGCCAGCAGTTCCAGCCTTCTTCCCTGGTTATACCCCAATTCAGCAGATCGAGGCTTGGGCTGTCCTGGGCGGGATGCCTTATTACCTGGCTGCCTTCTCGGATAATGTGAATATCTTTGCCAACATCCGCCAGCAGATTCTGGACATGCATGGACTGCTGTACCACGAGCCACGCTTGTTGCTCATGGAAGAGCTACGCGAACCGCGTAACTATTTTTCCATCCTGCGCGCCATCGCCCAAGGTCGGACTCGATTAAACGAAATCGCCCTGAAGTCTGGGGTTGGAAACAGCCCGATGACAGCCCGTTACCTGGATCTGCTCCAACAAATGCGCCTGATTTACCGCAGGGTACCGGCAACGGAAAACCAGCCCGAAAAGAGCAAAAAAGGTCTCTATCATATTGTTGATCCTTTCCTGCGTTTCTGGTTCCGTTATGTGCATCCCTATCAGAATTCGCTGGACCTGGGCATGAGCGATGGAGTGTTGGCGCAGCGAGTGCGTCCAACCTTTGATCAGTTTGTAGGCTATGCGTTCGAGGATGCAGCCCGGGCTTATATTGCCCGGCTGGCTCGCAGTGGAAATTTATCTTTTTTACCGGAGCGGATTGGCAGCTGGTGGGATCAGACTGGCGAGATCGACGTCGTAGCTGTAAGCGATAGCGAGGAAGCGCTCCTGGTAGGAGAGTGCAAGTGGTCTGTCAACCTCGTTGGAACAGACATTTTGGAAGACCTGAATAACAAAACTCGAACTATATTGACGGCCGGCCGGTGGACAAATGTCTTTTATTACCTGTTTTCCAGGTCTGGATTTACTCCTGAATTGCAAGTCAAAGCCGGGCGAGAAGGGATACAATTGGTTTCGGCTGAGGAGTGTCTCCACTAGGAGAAGCGTAAGTCATGCAAGTTTTGCACGCCCACTGGAAACCACCCCGCTCGCCGACTGATACCGGCGGTGTGCTCTTTTGGGCTGAGACGTCCGAGGTAATGCCCCCTGTGTGGCAGCGCGGCCGCTTGCCACAGAACCCCAGACCCAAGGATCATCCGTTCTGCGCCCCGCCAAAGGTAGTGCGGCCAATCCTTGGACGTAAGGACGATGAGCGGGTGGTAACGCTCCGCTTGCCCACAACACGCAGCGGCCCGCAGCCCTCGCCACGCCTGGTGCACGATTGGGAGCTTGACCAGGATACTCAGCCCTTCCTGGCCCCCTGGATGGTCAAAGGCGTGTGGCTGTCAACCGTCGACGCGTTCCAGGTGTTGATTGACCTGCCAACCTTGGGGGAAAACGACGATACAGCCGCGGTGCAATTCAGATTGGGCGACGACGCCCGCTACTGGCACGATACTGCCACGCTGGCGCTGGAAACGCTGGCCGCCCACGAGCTTGTACCCATCCTGGTTCCTGCCGAGGCCGACAGGAAAACATTTCACGCCCGCTGGCTGCCCGTGCTGGACGGCCCAAAAGATGCGCCGCGCCTGGCACAGTTGGAAGCCGCCATGCCGCCCGTCTGCCGCGCCGAAGTAAGCCTGCGCAGTGAGCCGCCTTCGCCGCGCGCCTTGCTCTCTACTTTCCTGAATACGTTTTGCGACGCCCTAGCCCGCCGCTGGGGGCAATCCGCCGCGCTGCACTTCGCCACCTGGCAGGACGACATTGCCCGGCGCTGGCTGGCAGCGCTCTTTCGCGACGACCCGACGGTGGAAGCCTCTCCTGCTCAATTGCAGGCCCTCGCCACCAGCCACCGGGTATGGATGCGCAACTTACATATCGCCGGCGACGCCATCTTTCGTATTGCTTTCCGCCTCGAATCTCCCCTGCAGCAAACCGAAAAATCGGAACCCGACTGGCAACTTCACTACCTGTTGCAAGCGCGTGACGATCCCAGCCTGCTGGTCCCCGCTGAGGCAGTCTGGAAGACACGTGGCAGCGTGCTCAAACAGTTAGATCGCCGCTTCGAGCAGCCCCAGGAGAAACTCCTGGCCGGGCTGGGCTACGCAGCGCGCCTGTTCCCATCCATTGCAGAAAGCCTGAAGGGCAAGCGCCCCACATCCCTCGCTCTGGACACCCAGGCTGCATACATATTCCTGCGGGAAATCGCTCCTCTGCTGGAGGGGGCCGGGTTTGGATTGCTCGTTCCTCCCTGGTGGAACAAGCCAGGAGCGCGGTTGGGCGTGCGCCTGCGGATGAAGCCCACTCAGGGAAAGAGCGCCGACGTCATCCCCAAGGGGAAACTATCTCTCGAAAACCTGGTCAGTTACCAGTGGGAGCTGTCGCTCGGGGATACGACCCTTACCAAAGAGGAATTCCGCGCCCTGGCAGCGCTCAAATCCCCGCTTGTGCAAATCCGCGGCCAGTGGGTGCAGCTGGACGCCGAGCAGATCGAGGCTGCCATCCGGTTCTGGGAGAAGCAGCAAATCGAAGGGCAAATGGATCTGCTGGACGCCCTGCAATTTGGGCTGGGCGCGCAGACCACCCAGGCCGGCCTGCCGATTGACCAGGTGATTCCCGAAGGGTGGCTGTCCGAATGGTTGGAACGGTTTAGCCAGTCCGACCGGTTTACCGAGTTACCCCAACCCGCCGGGTTGCTTGGGGAACTGCGCCCCTACCAGCGGTATGGTTACTCCTGGCTGCACTTTCACCGTCGCTGGAGGTTGGGGGCCTGCCTGGCCGACGACATGGGCCTGGGCAAGACCATCCAGGCGATCGCGCTGCTGCTCAATGAAAAAGAGACGCTCGGGACTTTACCTGCTCCCACGCTGCTGGTCTGCCCCACATCAGTAGTGACCAACTGGGAGCGCGAAATCCAACGGTTCGCGCCGTCCCTGACCACACTCGTCCACCAGGGTGTGAATCGCCTGCGCGGCGAGGAGTTTATCCAGGCTGCCCAATCCGTGGATATGGTGCTCACCAGCTACGCTCTGGTGCGGCAGGACGCCGAGACCATGCAATCGGTCTCCTGGTTGGGAGTGATCCTGGACGAAGCCCAGAACATCAAGAACCCCTCTGCCAAGCAATCTCAGGCAGCGCGGAAACTATCCGCAGACTTCCGCCTGGCCCTGACCGGCACGCCGGTGGAGAATCGCCTCTCCGAGCTGTGGTCGATCATGCACTTCCTGAACCCGGGCTACCTGGGGACCCGCGAGGCGTTTCGCAGCAACTTCGCCTTGCCCATCGAACGCTATAACGACGAAAATGCCCTTCACCGCCTCAAGAAACTCGCCGCGCCGTTCATCCTGCGGCGGGTGAAGACCGACCCACGCGTCATCCAGGATTTGCCCGAAAAAGTGGAAACGAAGGTTTACTGTCATTTGACCGAAGAGCAGGCCACGCTGTATGAGGCAGTGGTGCAGGACGCCGTGCAGCAGATCGAGAAGAAAGAGGGCATGGAGCGGCGCGGCCTGGTGTTGAGCATGTTGATGCAGCTGAAGCAGATTTGCAACCACCCCATCCAATACCTGCACCAGATTGGCAAAGATGGCGACGGCTTGGACAAAGCACTGGTCGGGCGCAGCGGCAAGCTCGAACGCCTGGCCGAGATGCTGGAGGAAATCCTGGCAGAGGGCGACCGGACATTGATCTTCACCCAGTTCGCCGAGATGGGCCAACTGCTGGCGCGCTACCTGCCTCAAGCGGTGGGCGCGGCAAACCAATTTCTGCATGGCGGCACCCCGGCGAAGGCACGCGACCAGATGGTGAAGCGCTTCCAGGAGGACGAGCACGCACCCCCGATCTTCATCCTGTCGCTCAAAGCAGGTGGCACAGGTCTGAATCTTACCCGCGCCAACCATGTCTTCCACTTCGACCGCTGGTGGAACCCCGCAGTAGAAGACCAGGCCACAGACCGCGCCTTCCGGATCGGGCAAAAACGCAATGTGCAGGTGCACAAATTCGTCACCGTGGGCACAATGGAAGAGATGATTGACGATATGATCGAGAGCAAGAAAGGCCTGGCGCAGGCCGTGGTCGGCAGCGGCGAGCAGTGGCTAACCGAGCTTTCGACGGATGAGTTGCGGGAACTGGTGAGGCTTAGGAGACAGTAGCGGTAGACAGGATACGGTTGACGGAAGACGGTAGACTTTATACAAGCCCGTCTACTGTCTACGGAGGCTTAATGGCACGCAGACGCAGTTACTACAACTATTACACCGATTTCGAACCGACGCGGCCCATCGAGACTAAGGACGGGATCAAAGCTCGCAGTCAGCGTGGGGCTTTTACCAAGAACTGGTGGGCGATGCGCTGGATCGAGGCGATGGAACGGCTGGTAGACGCAGGCCGGCTGTCGCGCGGGCGCAGCTACGCCCGGAAAGGGCAGGTGCTCTCCATCGAGGAGGTCGAGGGTGGTATAGAAGCCCGCGTGCAGGGATCGCGTCCCAAGCCCTACAAAGTCAAGATCCAGGTCATGCCGCTGACAGACGCCCAGTGGGAAAAGGTCGTTGCCGCGCTGGCCGAACAGGCCCTTTTCACCGCCCAACTGCTGGCGGGTGAAATGCCAGCAGACATCGAAGATGCCTTCAAGACCGCTGGGGTGAGCCTGTTCCCCGCCAAGCGCGGCGATCTGACCACCGACTGCTCGTGCCCTGACTGGGCCAATCCTTGCAAACACGTCGCCGCCACCCACTATATCCTGGGCGAGCGTTTCGACGAAGACCCCTTCCTGCTCTTCCGCCTGCGTGGGCGCTCCCAGGAACAGATTTTACAAGCCCTGCGCCAACAACGGGCAGGCCAGGAGGCCGTGGAAGATAAGGAAGAAGAACCCGAGGTAGCGATTCCCCTGGAAGAGACCCTGGCGCGATTTTGGGATTTGGACGAGCCGCTGGGGCAGTTCTCGGTTGCCATCCGGTCCCCCTCCATCGAGATGCCGCTGCTAAAGCGCCTGGGCGAACCGGCTTTTGTCTCTGAGCCCGGTCTGCAGCCCTTGCTCGGGCCGGCGTATCAGGCCATTAGCCAGACCGCTTTGGAAGTCGCGTTTGGGGAGGGAACGGACTCCGGGGCATGAGCCATCGCGAGCGATTGTTCGCATCCCTAGTGCAATTCTTTGCGAGAATGAACCATAAACGGTTTGCCCGCAATAGCCATTTTAGGTCAGCCTGTACAGGTTTGAGCACAACCTCGGGCCTTTGCGAGCACTTTGAAAGTGAAAATTTTGACGCAGAACCCGATCACTTTTATATTTGACACCTTCTGCTCTCTCCTTTACAATTCTTATATCCCGAATACCTCGAACTTTTCATCTGAGCGATCATTGGTAGGGGAATCAGTAAAACAAACAAGCAACTCTTGGCTGTCGTTTCAGAAAAGAGTCCAAATTGGAAAATGATGATTAAGAGTCACCTTTCTGAAGAGGAGCAGATAATCAATCGAAAGATTGAATATTGGACATCACGCCTGCTTGATTTCAGTCGTCGAAACCGGTTACTTTACTTTAAGACCACTAAATCGTCAACAGCTGAAATTATTCATCCCGCTCCGACAGATTTGTTCGATCGTCTTGTTGTTAAGGGAAAAATTCTCACTTTTCCCTTATCCGATGATGAAAGTACTTCTGATATTCAGCCCGAACAGGAATCAACCCAGGCAACCAAAGCCCTTTCACCCCTCGAAATTGGCGTTCGGCAATCCAGCAAGCAGATCAACCGCATCCTATACAATCTACGAACACGCTCGCGAATCGCTCGCGAAGAACAAGGTGTAAACATACTCTTCTTGACGTTTGGATTCTTGAACTGGCGAGATTCGCTTCAGGGTGAAATGGTCCAGGCCCCTTTGGTCCTTGTGCCCGTAGAATTAAGACGCGAAGCTCCAGGTCAACCTTATCAAATGGCCATGCTGGAAGAAGATATTGTTGTCAACCCCACGCTCCAGGAGTGGCTCCATCAATCTTTTCGGCTTGAATTGCCAGAGTTACCAGAAGACATAGATGCAGATGGCCTCATTCATTATTGGCAACTTGTCAACACAATGATACGCACTCAAACAAATTGGAGCGTTGAGCCTAAAATCGTCCTGAGTATTTTTAGCTATCAGAAGCAGATGTTGGTAGCAGATCTAGAGCAGAACCGGAAAAAGCTTATTGAACACACATTGATTCGCTCAATGAGCATACCTGGACTTCCAATTCCTAGCTCGGATATCGATCTGATACGGGCCGAGGAATTAGACGATCGGGTACTGCCAGAAACAACCTTTCAGGTGCTGGATGCAGACTCTACTCAACAGGAAGCAATTCAAGCTGCTAAATCGGGGTTGAGTTTCGTTCTACAAGGGCCACCTGGAACAGGAAAAAGCCAGACCATCGCAAATATCATCGCTGAATTCTTAGGGGAAGGGAAACGTGTGTTATTCGTGAGTGCCAAAATGGCCGCTCTAGAAGTTGTGCAAGAACGGCTAAACAAAGTCGGCCTGGGGGATTTCTGCCTTCAGATTCATAGTTTCCGTCGGGATAAACGGGAAATCGTTGAAGAGCTCGGCAAATCTATAAACACCAGACAAGTGCCAAGGCCTACTCAGCTTCAGGAAAAAATTGGTACCCTTAAAGTCCTTCGAAAGAATCTTAATGATTATGTACGAGCGTTACATAAGCCTCGCCATAAACTTGGTGTTTCAGCCTTTAAGGCTTATGGTGAGCTTGCTCATTTAGTAAATGCTCCTAAAGTTCGTTTTAACCTGAATAACATAGAGACACTAACACCTGAAACTCATCAACTACAAATAGAATTTATTTCCAAGCTAGCAAATTTCCCCCAAGTAATTGACAGATATAACAACCATTCCTGGTTGGGTTGCCAGATCACAGAATTATCCCTCCAACTCCAAAACGATATTGAAAGCAGTCTCATTAAGTTAGTAGAGGAGATCAATGAGTTTGCTGCTGGCGTTCGAGTATTGTCTGAAAATTATGGAGTTGAAAATCCTAGGAATCTCTTTGAGGGATGGGAAATTGTACGAGTTGCCCATGTCTATAAACCTATTATCTTGAATATTCCAATAGCAAATCTCTGCCAGCGTTATGAGAAATCGTATCAGTCCATCCTACGCTATCTAAGGCCCCAATATTGGAAAGACTCGAACTTGCTAAGAGATTTGAGCCATCGTCAGGGGCGTCCTAACCCTGAAAAGGTTTTACAAGACTTGGATTTTGCAAAACGCGTTCAGCAACGCAGAATAAGCGAGCATGTAGAATCACTCTATCAGGAAAACCAACTCCAATCATCTGTGAGCCGCCTTATTGGATTGGGACGCCAAATCAAAGGAAATTTGGATTTTATTAGAAAGCAGTTCTACTCTGATCAACTACCAAAAGAACTGACCGAGTTTTTCAACATTCCTTTCGAGGTCGTAGTTGCTTGGTGCCAACAGCACTCTGAAGAGATTAGTTCTTTGATAGATTGGGCTAAATTTAACCGACTTTGCATCCAAGCATATGAACTCGATTTGGCACCTTTTATCTCTCAAGCATTCAACGTTTCAATTAAAGCTGCTAACTGGCCTGCGGCTTTTCTCCGCCAGTTTTACTCATTATGGATCGATTCGGTTGTGTGGAGCGATGAGGCTCTATTAAACTTCCAAGGTCAGTCACACCAAGTGTTGATCAACCAGTTCCGCCTTTTAGATAGAGAGCAAATTTTGCTCACTCAACAACTGATTCGTGCCCGAATCCTCGAGCGACGTCCCCAGGCAGATTGGATGATCTCGGCCAGCTCTGAGGAAGCCATACTACGGCGGGAGCTTAACAAGAAACGGCGATTAAAACCACTGCGACGGCTGTTTGGTGAAGTGCCAGAACTAATCCTATCTCTTCGCCCGTGTCTAATGATGAGCCCTCTGACCGTCAGTCAACTTCTTAATCCAGAACTATTCTATTTTGATCTTGTTGTCTTCGACGAAGCTTCTCAGATTCACCCCGAAGAGGCGGTGGGTGCCATTATTCGTGCCAAGCAAGTGATCATTGTTGGCGATCGACATCAACTCCCCCCTACTTCATTCTTCGAGATTCTTGAAGGTGATGAAGATTATAATGAAGACATTAACCAACCCGAAGATTTTGAAAGTATTTTGAACGAAAGCGACGCCTCTGGTTTGCCAAACAAAATGCTTTTGTGGCATTATCGTAGTCGGGATGAATCCTTAATCGCTTTTAGTAACTATCACTTTTACCAGAACCGCCTATTAACCTTTCCAGCTGCGGTTCGGAATCCCCAGCAAACAGGGGTGGAATTCATTAATGTTCCAAACGGAGTTTATCGGCGTATCAGCCGAAATAATGAGATTGAAGCCAAACGAGTTATCGGGTTAATCCTGGAGCACTTCCAAGAATACCCTGAACAATCTCTGGGAGTTGTTACTTTTAGTCAAGCTCAACGTGACATCATCCAGATAGAGTTGGATCGAATCATGAAAGACAACCCCACTTTATGGCCTTACTTCTCTGATGCGGTTGACGAACCGTTCTTTGTTAAAAATCTTGAGTTGGTACAGGGGGATGAGCGGGACGTAATGATCTTCAGTGTCGGGTATGGGAAGGATGAAACTGGACGACTCCTATTGAACTTTGGGCCTCTCAATCGAGAAGGTGGAGAACGCCGCTTGAATGTTGCCGTGACGAGGGCTCGCCATCGTGTCAAGATGGTCACCTCGATCCAACCTGAAGATATTGACCTGTCACGAACTGAAAGCCGAGGTGTCAAGCTGCTTCGTAGCTATATGACTTTGGCAAGAGATGGGTTGAAAACGCTCTATGCTGATATTTCCGTAGACCTCGATGCGGATTTCGAGTCGCCCTTCGAAGCTGCGGTTTATGAGGCTCTGATAGCCAGAGGTTTACGTTTGCAGAAGCAGGTTGGCGTTTCATTTTATCGTATTGATATGGCAGTGCTTGACCCCGAACAACTTGGACGGTTTTTATTAGGAATCGAGTGCGACGGGGCTATGTACCACTCAGCCCCTACAGCACGAGACCGCGATCGCTTACGGCAACAAGTTTTGGAAAGCCTTGGGTGGCGTATTCATCGTATATGGTCGAGGGATTGGATCGAGAATCAAGACCGGGAAATAAAAAAAGTTGTGGAAGCCGTAAAAGAAAGTTGGAAACAGGGGCGAATGATTCCTGGCTCTTCCAATCCTGGTTCAACTATTATCAATCATCAAATAGAAACCCGTATATCGAAGAGCCCAGGTGCCTCTCCTCATCTGTCGACAATAGATCCCAAAATATTTGACACATCTCAGAGAACACTTCCTCCAGAAGTAGTACTTTATAGTATTACAAACTTGAAGGTACCTTATAAAGGTGTCGAGTCTTTCCGATTCACAAATATACACCAATTAGAGGAGATGCTCAAAATTGTGGTTGAATCTGAAGGTCCTATCGCTTCCAACGTAGCAAAAAGACGGATAACTGATGCTTTCGCCATCAGGCGAGTTGGTAATAGAATTAACCAGACTCTTGATTGGGCGATTTTTTCCGCAATACGTCGGGGATTGTTTCGTCAGATTGGAATCTTTCTATGGCCAAGTTCTGAAAAACCTTTGGTTGTTCGTGTCCCACATAAAGGAGACGGACTTCGGTCCATCGAAGAAATCCCACCTGAGGAACTGATGGAAGGGATGTATCTCTGTGTCAGATCAGCATTAAGCTTGGATAAAGAGGACTTAGTCAAACAAACCGCCAAATTATTCGGGCTTAGAGTCAACGCGAAGGTAACTTTATGCATAGAACGGGGTTTATCAAAGTTGGTCCAATCCCAAAGATTAGAGTGGAGAGGTGAGAAAATCCGTCTACCACAAAAGTAGAGCACCTATTGTTCCAACGCCGAGATTAAATCCCCTGTGAATCGAACTCCAACTATTCACCTTTGCTAGCCCCGTGGACAAAGAAGGAAAATTTATAGATTGCGAAATATCATCCCCTTGAAAACCTTACTCCACTGAGCTTCTGCTTCTAAGGCCTTAAGCCAGTATGGGAGTCTTTAAAGCGCGTCTTTCACCCACTTAACCTGCGCATCCTCCAGGTGCTTCTCCCGCCAGGCGCGGCAGCGCGCGGCCAGCTCGCTGGCATGCTTGTAATAATACGGCTCGTTGCGCCGCTGTTTCTCATGTTCCACATACGGCTCCAGCTTGTCCCAGGACTTGGCGATCATGGGGTGCATCCAGGGCATGATCAGGTCTTCGGGGATCCAACCCGCCTGGGTCAGGAAGGCGACCCGGTCGAGCGAGTTTAAGACCAGCTTGACCGCCTCCTGGCCCTCGGGCGTCAGGGAGCGGATGCCTTCTTGCGGGTCAGCGGGCAAATTCTGGAAGACCCAGCGACGGGCAGCCATGTTCTCCCTGGAGTTCAGCTCTTCGAATGGGCTTCTCTGAGCGCCCGAGCCTGGGCCAACAGGTTGGCTTTTGGCGTGCCGTCGGGGATCTCGCAGCCCGCGGCGCTGAAGCTGCGCGGGCCGCCCCATTGCATG